>C687J35174_10001837_pt1 | contig 30480 bp, 29 predicted proteins | sample RifCSPhighO2_01_FD_35174 | JGI IMG/M metagenome (IMG submission 35174) | reverse complement strand
CAAACAGAGGTTGAATCTGTTAAGCAGGAAATTCTTAGGCTTGAAGGAAGACTAGAAAAGCTTCAGAACGCAGTTTTAGGAAAAGTTGAGGACTATAACAAGACATTAAATGAAGTAAATACCGAAATGCAGGCTTTAAGCAAAGTATTTGAAAAAATAATAGAGCCATTGACAACAAATATAAAAGAATTGNCAAGAATAACATCTGATCTCAAAAATAAAAAATAATTATTCTAAAGANGGTGTCAGAAGCCTTATCGCAAAGGCTGCAACTATAAGCAAAAATACAGCTCCTAAAATCTTTGGGCTGAAAACTGCTCTTCTTATTTCTTCTCCAACAGCTCCGCTTCCATCTTCCCCATTTTCTATTGAAGTTTCTCCGCCAGCTACAGGGCTTATCGGTGCAAATACTTTTGTTAAAGATGCGACTAAGATAATCAAAATAATAATAATCAAAGTCCACCTCATAACAGGCTCGCCCATCGCTTCTTGAAAAGAATGCTCTGTCCAGCCTGTTGCCAAAAATAAAACAAGGATTAGTATTACCACAACAAAAAGCACGACTATCCAGGGGGTTACTGTTTCAATTAAAGTGACTGCTTTGGGAGTAAAAGAAAATAATAAAGCAACTATGAATCCCAGAAATGCATGAAATTGTTTTGTGCCTTTTAGAATATTTGATTTTTCCAGCACTGCATAAGTTATTCCCCAGATTAATAAAAAGGTTATAAGTGGGCTTAAAAATTTTAATAAGCTTATGTCTAAAACTGCCATTTTATGGTCTGCCTTTTAATTCAAATAAAGGACCTGCATCTTTGCTCTTTTCTCCTCCAAAACCGCCGACAACCATGTAAATCACTACAACAAATATTAAAATTGTTAGTAAACTTCCCTGGCTTGAACTGTTCATAGTGAACAATTGAGGCAACACCCAAGTACCTGCAAAAAAATCGTAAAACAATGCCCAGAATATGCCTACTAAAGCTACAACCAGAATTATCCAGTTAATTTTTGCTGCACCAACCTGGTCTCCCGCCAATAATCCTAAAATTACTAAAAACATTATTATTAATATTATTACCAAAGCAATATTTGTCAAAAAATTATTTATTAAAAATACTACAAAGGAATTTTGAATAGCCAGCAAACCTACTGCTAAAGCGACGACAATATGCACACCTTTTTTATCACCCAAAACTCTTATCTTTTGTAAAATAGCGAAAACTATGCTAAAAATTAATAAAAATGGCAGAAAAAATTCATAGAATCCATAGCTTTGAAGCGTGAAAAAAAATTCTGAAAAATCTGGCATTATTTCTTACCTCCTTCTTGTTTATCATGAACTACAAACCATATTGATACTATTATTACTATTAATATAATTAACGCTCCTACAATAGACCCTCCAAAATTATTAATTACGAAATCAATAGCTATTTCCAATAAGCCAAAACCATCTATTTTTATTGCCTGTAAGAAGATAGCTATTACTGCGATAAACAGTGCTATTAGGAAAAAGGTATACCAGCCTCTATGTTCCTTTCTAAAATCAAATTCGCCTGATGCCCAAAAGCTTCCTAACAAAATCAAAAATGCGATTGAGATTACCAATAATAAAATTATATTTGGCAGAGCTTCATTTATAATGCTGACAATATTGGCGGTTGCTATAACCAATAAGCCAATAACAAATGCTACTATCGCATTGAGGTTCTTCTTTGGCTTTCCCCCTTCTTCTCCCAAAACTCTTGTTTTCTCTAGTATGGCAAAGACCAAAGTAAAGATTAATAAAAATGGTAGTATAATATCAAACAACCCAAAAGCTCTTAGAAAATCTATTGCTGGGTCTAGTACTGTAGCCATAAAAGAAATATATTATTAAAGAATATATAAGGTTTACTATTCTTTTTCAGCTTCATAGCTTGGGATAGCAGCCTTGCTGACAATCATTATATCTCCGACTGCCTTGACCAAAGAATGCGGAACAACTACTCCTTTGGCACCGCCTATTACTTTATTTAAAGATGAGCTCCTTGTTGCTCTAATTCTCCACCCAAACACTCTATTCAGTGTAAGGATAGCCTCTTCAATATCTCCAAAATATTCCCCGAGATCAGTAAAAACTTTCATATTGTAAGTATCGCTTAATCTTTTTGTATTCATTATTGACTCCTCCCTGCTTTTGATTATAAAAACAAATAATTTAAGTATATATATCTTTCTTTTTTACGAGTGATTAATTACAAAAATCTGTCAATAATAGGAACATCGCATATCGCTGCAGAAAGTGTTATAGAAGTAGGAACATTTATCCTAAAAGAAAGGCCTGCAATTGTAGCTTTGGAGCTAGATAAAAGAAGAGCATATTCCATGCTAAATGCAGAAAAAAAATTAAGCATTAAGGATATAAAACATTTAGGAATAAGAATCTTCATTTTAAATCTTATAGGGTCTTGGGTAGAAAAAAAACTCGGTGAAAGGGTAGGAATAAAACCAGGCTCTGAAATGAAGAGGGCGGTAGAATGTGCTAGAACTGCAGACTCAAAAGTAATATTGATTGATCAGGATATAAAGATAACTTTAAGAAATTTAGTAAAAACTCCAGTCTTAGAAGTAATAAAGGTTATATTTGATAGCATATTTGGATTTATATTCAGAAAAGATGCTGTAAGAATAGATTTAACAAAGGTTCCAAAAAAGGTCTTGATAAATAAGATACTAAAATTAGTTAAAAAAAGATATCCTTATATTCATAAGGTGCTTATAGATGATAGAAATAAAATAATGGCAAAGAGGATAATCAAGATTATGGAGATTTATGAAAAGGAAAAAATACTGGCTGTTGTTGGTGCAGGGCATGAAGATGAAATCGCCAAAATGGTGAAAAATGAAATTTAGATTCAGCAAAACAGAAATAATTCATTTGATTTTATCTGCCATGCTAATAACTTTTTTAGTGTCTTTCAATATAAAAAGTGAAGTATCCGCAGTTATTAGAATTGCTTTAGTATCCACAATTTCTTTGATTTTTGCTGTAATCATTCAAAAGTTGGTTGGATTAAAATACGGCCTGGAGGCAGAATACAGAATTTGGGCTTTTAGAGAATATACCAAACCTCCAAAAAGTTTTTTAAGGGCAATAGAAGATTTTTTTTATGATTATACTGGAATTTTAATTCCTCTTGCAGTATTTTTAATAACAAATGCCTTCTGGCCATTTTTGGCTATAGCATCATTCATCATAAAAAGGCCATTAAAAATAAGGACTGGAAGATTCCCTTTTATTAAAGAAAAAGAAGTTTCTGCAGTTGCTTTCTTTGGAGTATTATCTTACTTGTTTGTTGGACTAATATTAAATATGTTTGCTCCCTCAGGGCTTATTGAAACAAAAATTCCTTTTCTTTTGGCTTTATATTCTCTGATTCCTCTGCCAAATTTGCCTGGATCAAAAATCTTTTTTGGCGGAAGGATAACCTACATTTTTACTTTAGCAGTAACCTTATCCTTATTTGTCCTTATACCTTTGCTTAGTGTTTCTTATTCATTGATAATTTCAATAGCCTTTGCTTTAATCTTAGCAGGAGTCTACTTCTATGGAATGGAATCAGGGATAAAAAATCCTTTTTCATTAGAAAGACCTTCTATAGAGATTGGATGGAAGTTTTTATTTGTGATGATTCTGATTTCTCTAATCTTTTTGTTTCTCTACTTTACCAATGTTAATATAATCACAGTAATATCTTTGGCGATTGTGATAACAACATTGGCAATTGTTCTATACTATTACCTAATTGGGACTAAAAAATAGGCTGAAAATTCCTTTTTGTGCCAGCCAAACAACAAAAAGCCAACCTAATAAGCCGAAGCTTATACCAAGAACAAGAAGGGATATATAAAATCCGCTGAATAAGTCTAAGAAACTTGAAAAGTCTGGTAAGAAAAATAAGCTTTTAATCAATAAGTATAAGGCAAATATCAATGCAAAAATTTCTCCTCTTCCGGATATCAGGAAGATTAAAGAAACTGCCGCTACCAAGTCCAGTAATCCTAATAATCTTACTACCATTTTATTTTATATATATTAAATAAATTTATAAAACTTCCTTAAAAGAAGGAATACATTTAAATACTAAAAGGCATTTATAAAATAATGGATAGTTCTGAAAATAAAAAATGTCCTAAATGTAGTTCTAATGATATTTCTGTAATTAATTTTGGAGAAATGCTTTTAGTCAGATGTAATGACTGCAACTTTAATTTTGGTTGATTATTACATTTCCTCTGGAGTTCCTATAAACAATAACCTCAAGCCATCTTTAAGTATGTAATGTGTAGCTAAAGCCAGGCTTAATCTAGATTCTTTTAATTTTGTTTTTGATTTTAGGATTGAGTATTTGCGGTAGTTATCATTAAATTTTTTAACAAGCAGTAATAAATAATTGGCAATTAAAGAAGGCTTATAATTTTCTGCTGCTTCTCTCACAACATTTGGGTAGCTTCCTAATATTTTTATTAATTCAAATTCGTCTTCATTAAATTCGTCTTCATAAACCTTAAATTTTTTATTTTTTATTTTTTTAAATATAGAGTTTATTCTGGCATTGGCATATTGTATATATGGTCCTGTGTCTCCTTCAAAAGACAGGCTTTCTTCTGGATTAAAATTAATATCTCTTTGAGGATCAAATTTTAGTATATGAAATACTAATGCTCCAAATCCAATTTGTTTTGCACGCTTTGCTTTTTCTTTTTTTCCCAAATTTTTGTACCTCTTCTCCAATTCTTTTTGACTCGTATCAGTCATCTCTTTCAAAATATTATCTGCATCAAGAATTTTACCCTCTCTTGATTTCATTCTTCCTTCTGGAAGGTAAACCATTCCATAGCTCAAATGATAATTCTTCCCTGCACTTTTTGCTTTGATTAATTCTAAAAGGCTGAAAAGAACTTTGAAATGATAAAGCTGTTCAGAGCCTGAAACAATTATTGATTTATCAAATTTATAATCTTTAAATTTTTGTTCAGATAAATATAAATCCTGAGTTATATACAAAGAAGTCTGATCTTTTCTTAACAAAACTTTTTCTCCCAATTCATGACCCATATCAATAAAAAGTGTCCCATCCTCTTTTTTCTTAAACAGCCCTTTGTTGTATCCTTCTAAAATTATGTCCTTTCCCTTAAAATAAAATTCATGCTCGTTGTAAACCTTGTCAAAGTTAACCCCTATATTCCGATAAGTTTCTTCAAATCCTTTTATTGCCCAGCCATTAATCTTCTTCCATAAATTCTTAGTTTTCTTATCGCCTTTTTCCCATAGTTTTAGCATTTCTTGTGATTGATTCTCTAAATCAAAGTTTTCTTTAAGTTTCTTATTATATAATACATAAAAATCTCCCACAAAATGATCAGATTTTTTGTTAGGATTTTTATTTCTCCCATATTTTTGATAAGCAAGCATGGCCTGACATATATGAATGCCCCTATCATTATTTAGATTAGCTTTTATAATTTTGTTGCCATTTTTTTCTAAAATTCTTGAGATACTCTCTCCAAGAAATATATTTCTTAGGTGTCCAAGATGAAGGGGTTTATTTGTATTTGGAGAAGGGAATTCTATAATAATTTTTTTCTTTTCTTTTCTATTGCCAAAATTCTCCTTTTCTTTTAAGATTTGATTTAAAGTTTGTTTTGCGAGAACTTTTTCATTAATGTAAAAATTGATATAAGGTCCTACAGCTTCGATCTTGCTAAAATATTTGTTTAAGGTGATTTTTTGCCTTAATTCTGCAGCTATTTGGTGGGGATTTTTTTTGTATATTTTTGATAGAAAAAAACATGGCAAGGAATAATCTCCGAATTTTTTCTCTTTTGGTATTTCTATTTTATTTAGGATATCCTGGCAAATCTCTTTTTTAATCAGATTATTTAACTCTTCTTTGAAATCCATATTACTAATTTAGACACTACCTTTTTAATTCTTTTGATTTAGATGTTAATTTTTGCATAATTTTTTTATTTCCTGACCAGTCTAAAGCCTCTTTCCAAACTTGCTCTATTCTATCAACAGGAACTATTTCTATTTTATTTTTAAGCTCTTTTCTTAGTATAACATCCTTTTCATTAGACTTAGGGATAATCACTCTTTTAATGCCTGCTTCTATTGCAGCCTCTACTTTAGAATTAACTCCGCCTATAGCTAAAACCTCTCCTCTTATGCTTAGGCTGCCAGTCATAGCAGTATCTTGCCTGATAGGAACCTTTTTCAATGCAGACATGACTGCTGTTGCTACAGCAATAGATGCTGAGTCTCCTTCAACACCTTCATGTGTCTGTAAAAATTGAACGTAAATATCAAATTTCTCCCTTATATCATCTCCAAAATAGTTCATTATTATTGCAGCAACATTTTTTACTGCCTCCTTAGCAATCTCTCCTAATCTTCCGGTGGCTATTATCTCTGCTTTCTCCCCTCCAGGTGTGACAGCAGCTTCTATAGGTAATAAAATTCCAGAATATGATGAATTATCACCTATTACTGCCAAACCATTCACTCTTCCGACATATTTTCCCTCACTTAGAATCACAGCATATTGTTTTTTGCTTTCAATATATTTGTCTGCTATTTGTTGTTCCAGAGGTCTTGCTAGTAATCTTGCTTTTATTATATGCTCTCTTTTAACAAGCTTAGAATCCTCTTCTAAAGCCATATCTCCGGCGGCCCTTATTAACCCCCCCAATCCCCTTAATCTTACAGTTAATTTTCCGCTTCTTCCTGCTCTTATTCTGGCTTCTTCGATAATTTCGTCTACAGCTTCTTTAGAAAAATGGGGGATTTTTCCATCCTTTACCACCTCTTGTGCAACAAACCTTACTAAATCATTTCTATTTTTTATATTATCATCCATCACATCATTCATATATATTTCATAACCATATCCTCTTACTCTAGATCTTAAAGCAGGATGCATCTGCTTTAAAGTATCCATATTGCCTGCTGCTACCAATATAAAATCTGTTGGAACAGGCTCTGTTCTAACCATCGATCCTGAACTTCTTTCGCTTTGGCCTGTTATAGGATATTTTTTTTCTTGTAAAGCTGTCAATAATTCTTGCTGGCTTCTTGGAGATAAGGTTGCTACTTCATCTACAAACAAAACTCCCCCATTTGCCCTGTGAATCATTCCAGGAATAACTCTTTGATAAGAAGGTGTTCCAAGACCTCCTGATTGCAGAGGATCATGGAGGACATCTCCCAATAATGCTCCCGCATTTGTGCCAGTTGCATCAACAAATGGTGCTTTTCTTGTTTCTGAGTTATCCACTAATAATTTAGGTACTTGTTGTTCAACAGTTTTAAACCTCTTGCTTAAATTTATAAAAATTACAAATGCCGCTAAAAAAACCATACTACCAATTAAGGATGCTGCTGCCAATATAGCCCCCGTAGTAGAATCATAAATATTTGTGTAATATTTTAAAATCCACCAAGGAGAAATAACTGCAAAAATTAAAAGGATAAAAAAGAGTATATTTTGGCCTTTAGAAGAGCTCATAGTTTGTAATTTTAATCTTTGTACAAAATTTTTTCCTCCTCCTTTTGGCATGGTCTTAATTAGAGGAAGATTATCATCTTGGGGATTATGGATGGAAAGGACATCTACTAATTTCTCATTTGGTAATAATCCTGATAAAGCTTGGCCTATTAAGCTTTTTCCTGTACCTGGTTCTCCAATTAATAAAATATGTCTTCTTTGTTTTGCTACTTTTTTAATGAGATTGATAGAACTCTCTTGACCCACAATGTGATCTACTAATTTTTTAGGAATTTTTATTTCTGATGTTGAGTTAAAATTAAAGGGTTTTATATTGGAAACCATATATTAGAATAAGAAAGAGGTATATAAAAGCTTTTTTATAACATATCTTCTTCAGAAATAACCACAAAGTCTCCAATAGCTACTACTGAACTAAATGGAATTAAATGCCTGCCATTTTCATCTTTTTCAAGATCTAATCCTTCAATATAACCAGTAGGTTTGCTAACAATAATTTGTAATAATTCTCCAGTTCTTGTCTCAAATATAATATTTCCTACTTCTCCATACTTCTTTCCAGACTTACTTACAACTGTCTTCCCTATAATTCTTTTTGAATATCTTTTCTCTGTGTCTTCTGCCATAATATATTCTCCCTTCAGTAGATTGATTTATAAACTTTTACTTATTTATATATTTTTCCTTAAATCTTAATATATACTATAATCTCCTTATTTCACTCACCACCTCCCCCCTTGCTTCCTTTGGAGATAAATTTTTTCTAAAAATTGCATTTGCAACTCATTTTGAATTTAAACCCTGAATCTGGCTTATTATTATACTTTATTCCAAAATTTCACAAAATTCATATTTTTTATTATTTCTTTTTTTAATATTGATTTATAGTTTAGAAGGCTTTTATTGATATTTTATTTATTTAACTATTATATAATAATAAATATATAATATATAAATTTATTTATATTATAATATATATATTAAAAACCAAATAATCTTCCAGAAGAAATAAAGGTAAATTTCCATATAAAAATAAGAAAAATAAAACCAAAAACTATAAGAATTAGTTCCAATAGAAATAGGGGTGGCAGTGTATATAATCTAAAACAAGAGATTATATAAACTAAAAATTTTGTTAAAAACAGTCTAAAATGAAAAAGAGGGGGTTAAGTATTTTTTTTGAGAACTTTCTAAAGAAAGAATCTATTTTTAAGAGCAAAGATTATTTACAAAGTAACTATTTTCCTGAAACAATTCTTCATAGGGAAGAAGAAATAGAACATATAGCAGGCATATTAGCCCCTACTTTAAGGATGGAAAAACCTTCCAATTTATTTATTTATGGAAAAACAGGCACTGGTAAAACTCTTGTCATAAAGCATATAAAAGATCACTTGATGAGGATAGCCAAAGAAAAAGAATTAAATATTAATATTATTTATTTAAATTGTAAGTTAAAAAGAACAGCAGATACAGAATATAGATTAATAGCCCAGATAGCAAGAGAATTTGGAAAAGAGATACCATCAACAGGCCTACCTACAGATGAGGTTTATAGACTTTTTATAGACTGTTTAAAAAAGAAAAAACAAATTGTTATTCTCATTCTGGATGAAGTTGATCAATTAGTTAAAAAAATAGGGGATGAAGTATTATATAATCTTACGAGACTCTCTACAGAAATAAAAAATGTAGAAATTTCTCTTGTGGGAATTTCAAACAATATGCTTTTTGTTGATAATCTTGATCCTAGGGTAAAATCTTCATTATCAGAGGAAGAAATTTTGTTTAACCCATACAATGCCTTGCAGCTTCAAGATATTTTAAGACAAAGGGCAAAACAAGCCTTCAAGAAAGAAGTAATTGGAGAAGGATTAATTGAAAAATGTGCAGCCTTTGCAGCAAGAGATCATGGGGATGCCAGAAGGGCGTTAGAACTTTTAAGAGTAGCAGCGGAGTTGGCAGAAAGAAAGAATGAAATTAAAGTGGTGATTGAACATTTAGACTTAGCAGAGGAAAAAATTGAAAGGGATAAAATAGTAGATATAGTTAAATCTCAACCAAAACAATTCCAGTTGGCTTTATATTCAATCCTTTTGGCATCTTCTAAAAATGAAACACAAATTTTTACAGGTGAAATTTATGAACTATATAAAAAATATTGTTCTAAAATTGGTTTAAGACCCTTAACGCAAAGGAGAATTTCGGATATTATTGCAGAATTAGAAATTTTAGGTGTAATAAACGCAAAAGTTATTTCTAAAGGAAGGTATGGAAGAACAAGAGAAATAAGTTTAGCAATTCCCTTTTCAACAAAGCCTGAAATAGAGTCAATTCTAAAGGAAGGTTTAGGAGTATGAATATTAAAAATTTTTTAGAAAAAGGATTTTTAATCAGTCCAGATGCCATTAAAATATTAAAAGATGAAGAAAATAATAATATTCAGCACATAAACAAAAAAATTTTGAAAGAAAATTTGGTAGTTCTGAATAAAGATATTTTTAATATACTCAATAATGGAAGGGATATTATAAGCATAAATTGGAGAGAGTTTGAGAGATCAAAAACTTTGGTTGAAAAAGGGAAAAATAATAAAATATATCACACTTTTTTGGATTTGCTTAATTATGAGGAAAAAAAAGAAAAATTAAACAAGATTTTAGAAGAAGTGCAGAAACCTGAGCAAATAAAAAATATTTCTATAGAAAAACCCCTTATAACTCCTTCGGTTGTAGTGCTTAAATCTTATAATAAAGAGCCCAAAAAAAGAGAGGTAGGACACTTTGTTAAACATTTTAAAGTTAGATATGACAAAATAAAAAAAATTTTATTAATCCACCAATCTGTCCAAGATATAATTTCAATAGGAAAAACAAAATTAAAACAAGAAAAGGAACAAACTTCTATAATAGGACTTGTAGAAAACAAAGTAATTACTAAGAATGGAAATGTTATTTTAACAATTGAGGATCCGACAGGTCAAATAAAGGTTTTAATTTCAAAAAATAAAGGAGATCTATTTGAAACAAGCAAAGATATAGTTTTGGATGAAGTTATTTGTATAAAAGGTGTTATGGGAAAAGATATACTATTTGCCCAGAAAATAACTTTTCCTGGTATCCCTCTTAATAGAGAATTAAAAAAATCTCCGGATGAAATTTATGCCTTATTTATTTCTGATATTCATGTTGGATCTAAGTCCTTTCTTCAGTCATCCTTTCTTAAATTTGTAAACTGGTTAAATGGAGAAGAAGGGGACGAGAGGATAAGAGAAATAGGAAAGAAGGTTAAATATATATTTATCCCCGGAGATCTTGTAGCAGGAGTAGGAGTTTATCCTGGTCAAGAAGTTGATTTGGATATCCCAAATATTAAAGAGCAATACGAATCTCTATCCAATTATCTTTCTAAAATCCCAAAAGATATAAGCATCATAATAGCTCCAGGGAATCATGATGCCACAAGGCTTGCAGAGCCACAGCCCACTTTAGATAAAGACTTGGCAAAATCTCTTTGGGACATGCAAAATGTTATTATGGTGAGCAGTCCCTCTTTGGTTAATATTCACTCCTCTGAAAATTTTCCTGGATTTGATGTTTATATGTATCACGGAAGCAGCTACCATTACTACAAAAGCAATGTAGAAAAATTAAGGTTAAATAAAGCCCATGAAAATCCAACAATAGTTTCTGAATTCCTATTGCAAAAAAGGCATATTGCTCCAACCCATGAGGCAACAGTGTATATCCCGGATGATGAAGAAGACCCACTGATAATAGATAAAATCCCAGATATTTTTGTGACAGGAGACCATCACCATTCAGCAAATTCCATGTTTAATAATATTAATATTATTTCTTGCTCTTGTTTTCAAAAAAAAACAGAATATGAAGAAAAAAGAGGTTATGAGCCTGATCCAGGCATGGTTCCTGTATTAAATTTAAAAACTAGGGAAGTGGAGACTATAAACTTTGCATAAATGGAAGCCTCTGAAAAAATGCAGAAATATTTCTCTGAAATAGAGGAAGGAGTTAATACTGCTTATAAAATCGCAAACAAAGCAAGATCTCAAGGATATGATCCTGAAGATAAAGTTGAGATTCCTTTGGCAAAAGACATTTCAGAAAGGGTAGAAGGTCTTATATCTATAGTTGCTCCTCAAATAGTTAATTCTGGCATAGTCCAAAGGATAAAAGAATTAGAAAGAGAATATGGATCACAGGATTGGAGAGTTGCTTTAAAAATAGCCGAAGAAGTTGCTAAAGAAAAATTCTGTAAGTTTAAAGATCAAAAAGAGGCTATGGAAGTAGGAATAAGGGTTGGGTTTGCTTATGTTACAGTAGGAGTTGTTGTCTCTCCTTTGGAGGGCTTTGTAAAACTAGAAATTAAAAAAAGAAAGGATGGTAGAGATTATATCTCTCTTTTTTATTCTGGTCCAATAAGGTCTGCTGGAGGAACAGGCGCCTCAATTTCAGTAATAATTGCAGATTATGTAAGAAAAAAATTAGGATATTCCACTTATGATATCACAGAGGAGGAAATAAAGAGGAATATATCTGAAACACATTATTATCATGAAAGGGGCGTTAATCTGCAATATCTGCCAAGCGAGGAAGAATTAGACTTTTTACTTAGACATTTGCCTGTTCAGATTGATGGAGACCCTTCAGAGCAGATAGAGGTAATGAACTATAAGGATCTTGAAAGAATACAAACAAACAGATTAAGAAATGGAGTTGCTTTAGTATTGGCTGAATGTTTGTCTCCAAAAGCGCCAAAAATCTATAAACAACTCAGCAGGTGGGGAAAAGACTTCAATTTGGAGAATTGGAATTTTTTAGAAAAATTTTTGGAAATACAAAAAAAAGTGAGGGCGAAAGGGGCGGTTAAAAAAGAAGCCTCAATAAAAATAGAGCCCGATTATAACTACCTTAAAGATTTGGTGGCAGGAAGACCAATAATCACACACCCCTCAAGGAAAGGAGGGCTTAGGTTAAGATATGGCAGGGCTAGGAATTCTGGTTTTTCTGCAGATGCGATTCATCCTGCTACTCAAGTAGTTTTGGCAGATTATATTGCAATAGGGACGCAACTGAAATGTGAAAGGCCAAAAAAAAGTGATGTAGTTGTATCTTGCGATTCTTTAGAAGGGCCTATAGTTAAGTTGAATAATGGATCAGTTGTAGTTTTAGAAACAAAAGAACAGGCCAAACAAGTAGTAAAGGATATAGAAGAAATTATTTTTTTAGGCGATATTTTAATAAATTATGGGGATTTTTTAAATAGAGCCCACGTTTTAATACCCCCTGGCTACTGTGAGGAATGGTGGATACAGGAATTAATAAAAAAAGAACCTTCCTCTGAAAAATTTTCAAGAAAGATAGGTATTGAAAAAGAATTTGCAGAAATATTGTATAAAAACCCCAAAAAAACAAAAATATCTGCAGATATAGCAATAGAAATTTCAAAAAAATTAAAAATACCTTTACATCCGAGATACACATTTCACTGGAAGGATATAGATGAAAATCAATTTAACCATCTAATAAAATGGCTAAAGTCTGTGGTAGTAAAGAGGGAAGACAAAGAGATTAAAAAAATAATTTTTTCTATAGAAGATAATATTAAAAATATTCTTGAAGAGGATAATAAAAGAATTCTGGAAATTTTAGGCGTACCGCATATGCTTGCAACTAATGAGTATATTGTTATAGAAGGCGATTACGCAAAAGCCTTTGCAGCATCCATGGGATTCTATGAAGAGAACCTTGACCAGAAAAAAATAGAAGCAATGGAGAAAAGCAGAGCAGAAAATAGTTTACAAAGAATAAATAATATTTCTGAAGTGAAACTAAGGGACAAATCTGGATATTTTGTCGGGATGAGGATGGGAAGGCCTGAAAAAGCAAAAATAAGAAAATTAGCAGGATCTCCGCAAGGTCTTTTTCCTGTTGGAGATCAAGGAGGAAAATTAAGGTCGTTCCAGTCAGCATTTGAAAAAGATTTTATAGAGTCAGAATTCCCAATTTATGAGTGCACTGCTTGTAATAAACATACAGTGCTTTCTGTATGTGAAACTTGTGATAAAAAAACAGCAAAAAAATACTACTGTAGTTTCTGCAATATTTATTTAGAAAAAGGAAAATGCGAAAAACATGGAGATATTAAATCTTACAAAAATCAAAAGATTAGAATTAACACTATCTTTAAAGATATTCTAAAGAATTTAAAATTAAAGCAATATCCTAATTTGATAAAAGGGGTTAAAGGCACATCAAACAAAGAACATATTCCGGAAAATCTAGGAAAAATAATAATAAGAGCATCACATAACCTTTATGTAAACAAAGATGGCACTATACGCTATGACATGACAGAACTGCCTATAACCCATTTTAAACCTAAAGAAATAGGGATTAGTCTTGGTAAGCTTAAAGAATTAGGTTATAGTAATGATATCTATGGAAATAATTTAGTAAATGAAGGGCAAATTTTGGAAATAATGCTGCAGGATATTATACTTCCATCATATCCTATATCTTCTGAAGAGGGTGCTGATGAAATATTAATTAAAGTATCAAAATTTATTGATGATTGTTTAATAAAATTATATAAACAAAAAGCATTTTATAATATAGATAAGAAAGAGGATTTAATTGGGCATTATGTTATAGGGCTCTCTCCGCACACATCTGCAGGCATAGTAACAAGAATAATAGGGTTTTCAAAAACTCAAGGGCTCTTAGCACACCCTTACACTCATTCAATAATGAGGAGGGATTGTGATGGTGATGAGGCATGTGTTATACTCTTAATGGATGCATTACTGAACTTCTCCAGAAAGTTTCTCCCAGACCATCGTGGAGCAACACAAGATGAACCTTTAGTCTTAACAACCAAAATAATCCCATCTGAAGTGGATGATATGGTCTTTGATATGGATATAGCAGATTACTACCCTCTTGAGTTTTATGAGGCCTGCAATGAATATAAAATGCCATGGGAGATTAATATCAAGACTATTAAACAAACTCTTAATACAGAAAAACAATATGAAGGTATGCTTTTTACACATGATACTAATGATATAAATGAAGGGAGCCTTTGTTCTTCATATAAGACAATTCCTACAATGCAGGAAAAAGTCCAAGGCCAGATGGAACTGGCAGAAAAGATTAGGGCTGTGGACGAATCAGATGTAGCAAGGTTGTTAATAGAGAGACATTTTATTAGAGATATTAAAGGTAATATGAGAAAATTTTCTATGCAACAATTCAGGTGTGTAAACTGCAATGAGAAGTATAGAAGACCTCCCTTAACAGGCATATGCCTAAAATGCCATGGAAGAATTATTTTCACAATCTCAGAAGGGTCTATCATTAAATATTTAGAGCCTGCATTAAGCCTTGCTGATAAATATGATATTCCTCTTTACTTAAAGCAATCTTTAGAGTTGACAAAACAGAGAATTGAATCAATTTTTGGAAAAGAAACAGAAAAACAAGAGGGTTTGGGCAGATGGTTTTAAATCACAAAGAATATAAACAAAATCTTCCCTCTTTATTTTATGAATATTTTTGGAAAAAAAGAGATTAATCAAGAACAAAAACCTAAAAAAGAGCAGGATAAAAGTAATATTCTTAAACCAATAATTATAGGCATAACTGCATTAGTCCTTATTGTATTAATAGGACTGCTGACAAAAAATACTCTTCTAGTCATTATTGTAGCTATTGTAGTGCAAATTATTTTTATTATTTATTTAGCAAGAATCCTGGAAAAGGAATATGAAATAAAATTGAGGCATTTAAAAGAAAAGGAAGAAGCAGAAAAACAAGCAAAAGAAATGAAACAAAAGTTAGAAAAGGCTGAAGCCCAGGTAAAATTTAAACCTGTTCAAAGTGCAACTTATATACCCAANATTACAAACTTTGAAGACCTTAAAAGATACATCGAAAAAACTTTAAGATTAAAATTCAAAAAAGAGGAAATAAAATCAGCATTATTATCAACTGGCTGGTCTGATGAGCAGATAGAAAAAGCATTTTCTGAAATTGAAATAGCTAAAGCAGGAAAAATAGTATAACTGGCAGTATTAAACACCCCATCAAATGATTTCTTCCGCAGTTTACTAAAGGAGGTATAATGCCAAGGGCTGTGCTAACAAGTAAAACAAACAAACCTAACCATGAAGAGAATATAAACACTAGCAATACAACAAAAATTATTATGCTAAGGCAAAGTATGCTGTAATTAACTTTAACAATATATTTTGAGAAAATTCTTGAAAAAATCAAAGCAAGTATAACACTTAACCCTCCAACCAAAAGGCTTACTCCTATAAAGAGGATAAAATTCTGTAAAGTAAATGTTTCTAATAATTTGCTTATTACAACAATAGCGCCATTTCTTGCTTTATCTAATGCAAAAAAGCTTACAAAACTTAGAATAAAATTAACAGTATTAACTCCTCCAACTAAAATCAAAAATCCTCTATCGCCAATTTTGCCAGCAACCTGCGATGCAATAATAGACGCTTGAGCACTTCCTACACCTGGAAGTAAAGAGACTAAACCACCTGCAAAAACACTGCTCCCTATAGATTTAATCAAAGGAATAGTTTTTACCTTTAATTTTCTAAATTTTTGCTTTGGAATATTAATTTTGTTTACTATGCTTAATAGCAGGCCACTAGTGCCAAATAATCCGCTTAAAAGAGGAAGCAAGGGGTTCTTCAGATGCAGTCCAAAAACTCCTAACCCCAAAACACCTGCCATAACAAATAGGATTATAGCCCAAACCTTTTGTTTTTCTCTTATAATAATAAGAGCAATAATAAAAATCAGAAAATAAGGAATATATTTTTGCAAAAAAGGGAATATTCTTTCTATTATCAAAACTAAAGGATAGGTTAGGGCAACAGCAATTATTAATCCACCCAAACTTCCTATAAGAGTTAATCTAACAGCCCCATAACCATCACCTTTAGTTAATAGTCTATGTCCTGGAAGGACATTTAAGACTTGATCGCTGTCAGGAGCTCCTAAAAAAATAGAAGGTATGGAATCCAATATAGAATGAGTTACAGCCATAGATATTATAAAAACAGATAATAGTAAAGGACTTGTAAATTTTAACAACCATGCAGATAAACCTAAAAGAATTACTGCTATTAAATTTACATGAACACCGGGAACTAAACCTGTAAAGCAACCAGCTGCTACTCCTACAATTATTGTTAATAAAGTTTCTGTCAGCATTTTAAATTATTTTAATTTCTTCAGCCTGTATTTCTAATTCTCCTTTGTAAGATACTATTAAACCATAAACTTCAAGTTCCAGTCCGTCTTGTATTAAAGTAGAGTTATCAAAGGCTATTACTTTTATGCTGTTAATGCCATCATTTAAATCAAATATTGTCAGCTTATTTGCCAACCCTACTCTCCCAGAAGTTCCCCTAGTTCTAATATAGTGGTCCAAATAACTTTCATCTATCTCATCAATTTTTAATAAACTGATTTCTTTATTTTCTGAAATAAATAAAATAATCAATATTCCTACAACACTGGTCAATACTGCAAAATAAAGTAGTTTAGACATTCATTAACCAAAACATTTATATCTTAAATACTTATTTCACTACTCTATTGAACAAAATGGACATTAAAAAGCGGCTAGAGATAATAAAGAGAAATACTGCAGAGATAGTTACAGAAGAAGAATTAATAAAATTGCTTAAAACAAAAAAACAGCCTTCTGTATACCTTGGAACAGCAATAACAGGAAAGCCCCATATAGCATATTTTCTGTGGGTCCTGAAACTAGCAGATTTTTTGAAAGCAGGATTTCAAGTCAAGCTTTTACTGGCAGATCTTCATGGAGCTTTGGATAATACTCCTTGGGATATTTTAGAATTTAGATATCAATATTACTCAAAAATAATAAATTTGATGTTCAAGTCTATTGGTGCAGATATCTCTAAATTTGAGATAGTAAAAGGGTCAGATTTTCAATTGAAAAAGGAGTATATGCTGGATGTTTTAAGAATGTCAACTTTTGCCTCACTAAATGACGCTAAAAAAGCAGCATCCGAAGTTGTAAAACAAGCAGAAAATCCAAAGATATCAGGACTAATTTATCCGATAATGCAGGCTTTGGATGAAGAATATTTAAAAGTTGACATTCAATATGGAGGATTAGACCAAAGAAAAATCTTAATGTTTGCAAGAGAGAATTTGCCGAAAACAGGTTACAAAACAAGAATTGAATTAATGACACCAATGATTCCAGGATTAACTGGAAAAAAAATGAGTGCATCAGAGGAGTCTTCTAAAATAGATCTACTTGATGATAAAGAAGATGTTGAAAAGAAAATAAATTCTGCATTTTGCCCTCAAGGAGAGGTTGAGGATAATGGAGTTTTGGCATTTCTAAAATATGTCATCATCCCTATTAAAAATGATAAAGGAAAAAGTTTCTTGATAGAAAGACCAGAAAAGTTTGGGGGCAATATAGACTATAAAGATTACTCTAATCTTGAAAATGATTATAAGAATAATAAGATTCATCCTTTGGATTTGAAGAAAGCATTGGCAAGGGAAGTAAACATTTTATTAGATCCTATAAGAAAAGGCTTTAAAGATAAAAACTTAGTAAAAAAAGCTTATCCTTAAGCAATAATTATATAAATATCGCAATAAAATTATTATCATGGACAAGTCATTGGCAGATTTTGCTTTAAGACATCTTGAAAAAAAAGGTGTGTCTTATGTTGAGGCTAAATTAGAATCTCAAGAAGTAAATGAATTCCTTCTCAAAAATAGTATTTTAGAGAGCTCCTCATTCTCATCAAACTCTGGATTAGGGATAAGGTATTTGTTTAATGGAACTTTAGGGTTTTTATCAACAAACTCTTCAGAAAAAGAAAAGATAAAGAGGCTTATAAATAAATCCTTAATTTTAACAAATAAAGCGTCAAAATACAAAGAAGACATCACCCTATCAAAAGAAAGATCCTATAAAAGATCATATAAAATAAAACAAAAAATAAAACTTGCAGATATCTCTCCTGAAGAAAAATTGAAAGATTTGGTTGATGCAGATAAGGCAATTTTGGACACAAAAGTAAATACTCCTGGAAGATATATAGCTTTGTCAGATAAGATATCAAAGAAATACTTTATTAACTCAGAAGGAACTGTGATAAATTCTGAAATCCCTTATGTAGACTTGCATTACTTCTTAACTGTAAATGAAAATGGTAAATCCTCACAGAGGTATTGGGAGCATGGAGAAACCTCTGGTTGGGAAGCTGTGAATGGATGGGATATCCCAAGTATTATGAAAGATGAGATATTAACTATAAAAAATAATCTGGAAAAAGGAAAAAAACCTCCAAAAGGCATATTAGATGTTGTTATTGGCCCGCAAATCTCTGGGATAATGGTTCATGAATCTGTTGGTCACCCGTATGAAGCAGATCGAATATTTGGAAGGGAAGCAGCCCAGGCCGGAGAGTCTTTTCTTAGTGAAGATATGGTTGGAAAAAAAGTTGGTTCAGAGGTTCTGACAATTATTGATGATCCCACATTAAAAAGTGGTTTTGGCTTTTATCTTTATGATGATGAAGGTGTAAAGGCAAGAAAAAAATATCTTATAAAAAATGGGGTCATTACTGAGTTCCTCCACAATAGGGAAACAGCATCAAGAATGGGTATTAAGAGTAATGGGTCTTCAAGGGCAAACAATTATGACAAAGAGCCAATTATCAGAATGTCAAATACTTTGCTTGAAAAAGGGGATTATAGCGAAGAAGAAATGATAAAAGATGTGAAAAGTGGAATTTTGATGAAAAATTTTACAGAATGGAATATCGATGACAAAAGATTTCAGCAGAAGTATGTNGGATTAGACTGTTATTTAATAAAAAATGGAGAGATTAAGCACCCCATAATAAAGCCGATACTGGAAATAACAACTCCNTATCTATGGAATTCAATTGATGCAGTTGGAAAAAACTTTGAAGGGCATTCAGCTCACTGCGGAAAAGGGGAGCCAATGCAGGACATCNCAGTATGGCATGGAGGAGCCTCAGCAAGACTGAAAAATATAAGGNTTATTTAGATGGAAATAAAAAATTATATAAAAAATGAACTTAAAAAAAAGGGATTTGANGATATTGTTATAGTAAAGACAGGCTCTGAATCAAAACANCTTAAGTTTTCTAAGAACAAGATAATAAAAACTGAAACAGGAAGTTCTGATGATATAAGCTTATTTATAACAAAAAATAAGAGAGTTTTGTATACTAACCTAAAGGAATTTTCAAAACAAAGTATAGATATTTTTATTAAAAAANCCCTAAAATTTATAAAAAATCTTCCGGAAAACAATAATTATTATGGAATAGCAGAAGGTCCTTTTAAGTATAAANAATTTAGGNGTTCTTACGAAAAAAAAGTGCTCGATTTGGATGATATAGACCTTCTCCAAAAATCAATAAACTCNTCATTAAATGAAGGGGCTAAAAGGACAGACGGTGTTTATGAGGTTAGTAGGGCAAAAATAGAGTTATTAACTTCAAATAAAGTTGATGTAGAAGAGTTTTCATCTTCCTTATACCTTTCGATGAGATCTTTTGTTAATAAAGAGTCTTCAGGACACAGCAATATCATATCAAGAACTTTAAAGAATTTTGATGTTGATTATGTGGGAAAAAATTCTGGAAGGATTGCAAAACTTTCTATAAATCCAAAAGACGGCAAAAAAGGAAAGTATGATATCATCTTTGATCCTTTGCCATTTTCATGTCTTGCAGCAGAAATAGGAAATAGCTCTTCAATATTTTCTGTAGAGTCTGGATTAAGCTTCTTAGCAGATAAATTAAAAAAACAGGTAGCAAGTAAAAAATTTTCCTTAATTGATGACCCTTTATACAAAGATGGAATACAAGCAACAAAATTTGATTTGGAAGGTGCACCTACAAGGAAGAAATACATAATAGAAGATGGAATCTTAAATACTTATTTGCATAATACCTCAACAGCTAAAAAATATAAGACACAAACTACAGGAAATGCAGGATTAATCGCACCACAGCCTTGGAATTTAATAGTAAAGCCAGGAAAAATAAATCATGAACATATGTTTAGCCATATTAAAAAAGGAGTGTATATAACAAATTTATGGTATACAAGGTTTACAAATCACTTTACTGGAGATTTCTCAACAATGCCCAGAGATGGAGCATTTCTTATAGAGAATGGGGAAATTAAATATCCTATTAAAAACATAAGAATAAGCGATAATATGCTTAATATCATGAAAAATATCAAGGAAGTTTCTAATAATTCTATTCAAACAAAATCTTGGGAGTCTCAAGAGCCTGCCATTACCCCATCTGTTTTAGTAAGTAATATAAATATTACCAAACCAGCAAGTTAATATGATACTTGTTAAAGTTCCAACTTCTTTAGGTGCATTAGGGGAGCAAGGTCAGGAAAAAGCTCCAGATGAGATTATAAATCAATTAAATGACATATGGTCCAATGAGCAAGGAATAAAACCGTCTTTTGAAGTTGAAGAAATAAAAATTACTGATGATATCGAGGAAAATTATAACATACTAGAGAAAAATTTTAAGGAAAATTCAATATATATCGGAGGAGACCATTCTATTACTTATGGCTTGGTAAAAGGCTTGGCTAAAAAATATAAGAATATCGGATTGATTAGCTTTGACGCCCATCCGGATTTATATCATCATTTTGATTTTCCGACTCATGGAGATTGGATAAAATTTTTAATAGAAGAAAATATACTTAAAAAAGAGAATGTAATCCTAGCTGGAATAAGGAATGCAGATATAAAGGAATTAAATTATATTAAAGAAAATAAAATCAGGGTTTTTTCATCAAATGATATTTTTAGGAATATAGAAGAAGTAACAGAAGCGATGATGGAGAGTATGAGAAAATTAGATGCATTATACATTTCTGTTGATATTGATGTTTTAGACCCTTCTTGTGCCCCTGGTACTTCTTACTTAGAGCCGGCAGGATTAACAGCAAGAGAATTAATTTATGTCCTGCAAAGATTAAAGAAACTAAAAAATATCAAGGCAGTTGACATAACAGAAGTAAATCCCTCTCTTGATATAAATAATATCACTTCTAAAACAGCATCAAAAATAATAATGGAGATGTCATGATAAGGTTATTTGTGGCTATCGACCTTCCAAAAGAAATTAAAGACTACTTTTATTCCATACAGCAGGCAATAATTAAAAAGATAGATACAAGAGAAACTAAAATTAAATGGGTGGCTAAGAAAAACTTCCATCAGACTATTAGGTTCATCTCTTGGGTAGAAGAGAATAAATTAGAAGAAATAAGAGAAAAACTTAAAAAAATAAAGGTGAATGAATTCAAAGCAAAATTAGACTGTTTAAGCGCTTACCCTACAGAGAATAACATCAGGGTGATATTTGTGGATATGGTGGCTCCTGAAATATTCGATATTCACAAGGAAGTTGAAGAAAAATTAAAAGGAATTGGCAAGGATGATGCTCAATTCTCAACGCATCTGACATTAGGAAGAGTAAAATTTTGCAGAGAAAAGAAAAGATTATCAGAAATACTTAAAAATATAAAAATAGAACCAAAAGAATTCACTCTTGATGGAATAAAATTATTTCAGAGTATATTAACAAAAGAAGGGCCAATTTACAAAGAGATAGATTATTAATAATTCTCTCTAAAAATATCATAAATATCTTTAGCCTTTTTAGGGCCCATCTTATCAATATCGCTTAAGTCTTCTTTACTGCTCTGAGCTATATCTTTAATGCTTTTAAACTTCTCCAACAGACTCTTGGATAATTTAGGACCAACTCCAGGCAGACTTTCTACAATAAACTCCTGCAATTCTTTTGTTGTCAATGGTTTCTTATCGAATCTAATTCCAAAATCTTTATCCTTATTTTCCTGCTCTCTTTTAGCTAAAACCTTTAAAAAAGCAGCAGTTTCAATAAAATTTTTGGTCCAAATAATAGGAACTTCATAGTCTATAACAATCGCAGATAACATTCCTCTTATAGCATTCGGATGGATATTCCTGACAGAATAGATATCATCTTCGCCCTCTATAATGAGCAGAGGCCTTTCAAAATTTTCCCTCAAAGCCTTAACCTGAGTCAGCAGTCTTTTGTCAATGATGGAATTTACAAAATCCTTTACACTTTTCCTTTCAACACCAACTTTCTCGCTTAAAACATAATCAGCGATGTCTAGTCTTTTTAGTTCAACATTTAACCCTAATTCAACTAATTTCTTCGCCACGCTTTCTTCCCTAGAATCCGCATAGACTTTAAAATTATCCTGCTCATACTCATCTAAAGTTTTTTCTTTTTTTCTGCCAATATTATTTTTTAGATTATCTAAAATCTTATACATGCCTTTCTCTTTATGATGGGATATCCAGAAGTAAGTCTCATCTCTTGTGTTCTTGGTAATTAAAATAATAACTTTTCCTTCTTTGTGCCTTGCAGTCCTTCCTCTTCTTTGGATGCTCCTTATTGCAGAAGGAACAGGTTCATAAAAAATAATCAAATCAACTTGAGGAATGTCAAGGCCTTCCTCACCAACAGAAGTTGCTATTAAAACATTGAACTTGTTTTCACTAAAATCATTAATCAAAGCCAACTGCTCTTTTTGGGTTAATCCTGTACCTTCTTTCTTAGCCTGTCCTACAAAAACCTTTGATTTAATGCCAATTTCATTAAGCATTGATGCAATTTTAATGCCACTATTCCTATACTGGCTGAAGACAATTATCTTCATATCTTTTTCTTTTGCAATCTGCTCCTTAACAATGCTTCTTAGTTTGAATAGTTTTGGATGTTCTGTTCCTTTTTCAATTAATTTGCTTAACTTCACATAAGCAGACCTAAAATTGATATCCTTGACCAAATTTTTAGTAGCCTTTGTCTTTCCTTTTTCAGCCTCTTCCATTAACTTGTCCATAAATTGGCATAATGAATTTAACCCCTGGCTTTCAAGCATAACCAAAGCATGATCAACTTTGACAGCCTCGGCAATCAATGAAACTCCCTTCAAAACCATAAAATCCCTTTCACCTCTTGCCATTTTTCCTTGTAAAGATCCTTGAAGTTTAATCATTTCCCCTTTGCTTAATCTAATGTTGTTGATTAGGCCAAATTCTTTTAATTGGCTTAATTTGCTGTTTAGGCAATTAACTAAGAATTTCCTTATTTCTTCCATCTCTTCTGGAAAATCAACCTTTACATAGTCTATATTGAGCTCTTGGATATAATCCTTAACATCAGGACTTTCCTCATTCCTATACTCAATAGCCTCAATATACAAATTCTTGCAGACTTCATTAATATCCTCCAGTCTGCTTCCGGGAGAGGCAGTCAATCCTAATATCCTTGGAAAACTTCCTTTTTTTGTATATTGTTTGGCTAAAAAGCTGTATGCATAATCTTTTACAGCCCTATGAGCTTCATCAAATATTATTAATGAGATATTATCCAAAGGAACTTTATCATTTATAATATCATTTTCAATGCATTGAGGAGTGCTTANAATAACAGCAGAGCCATTCCATAATCCTTCCCTTTTTTCAGGGCTTATCTCTCCTGTAAATAAAACAATACCCTCAATATCAGTATTTTCTTTAAATTCCTTTGCTATTTGAGCTGCCAAAGGCTTAGTAGGAGTTAAGAATAAAATTTTAGATTCAGGAAACTTCTTAAGCCTGTTAATGCCTGCCAGTATCCCTATCTTTGTTTTTCCTAATCCAGTTGGCAATACTACTAAGCAGTTTGACTTATCACAACTCTCAAGGATAGTTTCCTGGTACAGCCTTGGCTTAAAGTTCTTTATCTCAACCATTTTAGAATAGCACAAAACTATATATATCACTAGTATTTAAAAACTTTTATGGTGGTTTATGAATCATTTGAGCTTATTTTAGTTTTGGCTGCTGTGCTTAGCATAGTGCATTTTTTTAGTTCAGAAATATCAGAAAAAATAGAAAGGTACCATTCTAAATTAATAAGTTTGAGTGCAGGAATATTCATTTCATTATTATTCCTTGATATACTGCCAAAGCTTTTGGAAACAGAATTTTTATCAATAACTTCTATTCTTAGTTCTGTACTTGTTGGTATTATAGTTTTTCATATTGCAGAAAAATACTTGTATCAGCATATTAAACACAGGAAAGAACTATTAAAGGATCTGGCAGAACTTCATTTTATAGGGTTTTTCATTAACCATCTTATTCTTGGGTTTATCTTAGTTGTGGCTATTGGATCTAATATCCTAATTTTTATACCTTTATTGCTTCATACCATTGCCTCTTCAATATCCTTGGAACACATTCATGAAAAATTCAAATCAACTCTTTTTAAGAGGATATTTTTAGCATCTTCAACATTTATGGGAGCTATTGTAGCTCTTTTATTAAGCCCAATCCAAATTCTTAATCTGATCTTGTTCTCTTTTACTGTAGGAATTGTTCTTTACATCTCATTCAGAGATATGGTGCCAAAAGAAAAAGAAGGCAGCTCATTATTTTTCTTATTAGGTGTTGTAATAGTTTTATTATTTCTGTCCATAATATAGTATATTCTTTATAACGGATATCCTCAATAAGCTTAAATAGTTTGAGTTATACAGCTTATCATGTCAAGAATATCATTAAGAGTAAGGGAAAAGATAAAGGAAGAAATTCTAAGAGTGCTATTTGAGAATTTTCCAAGACCTCTTTATACAAAACAGATAGCAGATACAGTCCTAAGGAATGATGAGTTTACTCTCGTCTTATTAAGAGAGTTAGAGAAGAAAAATTTTATAAATAGAGTTAGGAAAACAAGACAAGGATTTGAATTTTCAGCAAGAAAACAATGGAGTTTGGATCAAAAAATTTATTCTGCATATAAAAAATTAACATAAGTTTTATATATCTTTGAGTTTTTTAGAAAAATGTTGTTGCTTAGACTTAAGCAACAGGCAGAAAATAAAATGGCTGAAAATTACTCTGATTTTAAAGAAAACGTGAAAAATGCCTTTTCTAAGGTAAAGGAAGAAATAAAAGAAATTAAGGAATCATCAAAGGAGAATAATAAACTTTTATTTGAATTAACTAGAAGATTAACTGTTTTAGAGGAAAATAATAATGATTTGAACTATAAAGGTATAAAAGAAGCTCAAAGATTACCCATTTCCAGTGGAAATCAAGGGGTCTTAAGCAACAAGCAACAACAAGCAACAACAAGCAACAACACCTTAAGCATATCTAACCAAACTTTTGATGAATTAAAGGGCATATTAAAGAGACTTACAGATCGCGAAATCTCAGTTTTTATGACAATCTATGAATTAGAAGAGGAATTAGGCTTTGGAAAAGTGTCTTATAAAGATATTGCAGAAAGGCTTAAACTATCAGAATCTGCCATTAGAGCCTATATTATGTACTTGACAAACAAAGGGATGCCTATAGGAAAGGGAAAATTACTTAATGGCAAGTCTCAGTTTTTCATAAAAAAGTGGTTTAGAGATCTAAATTTACCTATAATTCTCTTAAAACCTGTTAATTCCAAGAAAACTTAGTATATAAACACTCACTTTTCAGTAATTTTAGCGATTTTCCTTATTTTTTGACACAATTTTTAACCAAATAATACTCACTTTTCAGTAATTTTAGTATTATCTCTTACTTTCTATCATTTTTAACTGAAAAATAAGAATTTTTTTAGTATTTCCATACAATTTTCACTGCAAATAACCCTCATTTTTTAGTGATTTTGCCCTATTTTATTCAATTTTTAGTGATTTTCCTCTCATTTTTTGATGAAATAAGGCATTTTTATACAAAAATTACTGTTTTTATGACTTTTTCTTATTTTCTAATTAAAATTAGATTATCTTATCATCATTTTTAATGAATATTTAATCCTAAACCTCCATATTTTTCTGAAAATTGCTAAAAATCGTTAAATATTAGGTAAAAAACCAACTATTGTTCTACGAACGTTCTACGAACGTTCTATAGAACTCTCCTAACATTCGTAGAACAATGAAAAAATAGGGGAAAACTTAATATATAAGGGGAGTTTATACAAATTAATGGTATGGTTTTTGTTTGGCAGAAAAAAAGATACTGAATTAGACAAAAAACTTCGTTCTATCGAGAATAAAACAATAGACTCTTTCAACAATGTAAAGGATAATTTTCAAAATATTAAGTCTTGGCTGACACATTTAAATGAAAAAGATACTGAATTAGACAAAAAACTTCACCATATTCTTGGAAAATTAGATGTGATTGAGAAGTATTTATACAAAAATCAGCAGGATTATGATGAAAATGTTGAAGAAGATCTTCCTTTAAAGACAATAAGTCTAAAAAACAACTCTTTAGACAGTCTAACTCCTACTCAAAAACAGATGCTTGGATTAGTTATAAGGCTGATGAGGGAAAGAGGTCTTGACTGGGTATATGCAAAAGATATAGCAGAAGAGCTTTATCATGACCAGGAATATGCTGAAGTAAGATCTACTATGTCTGAATATCTGAGGTTTTTAGAGGATGAGGGGCTGATAAAAAGAAGAAGAAGAGGAAAACAAATACAGGTTACGTTAACTGATTCAGGCAAAACTTTAAAAATCTTCCAAAAAAGNATTATACAGCTTAAAAAGAAAAAAAGGCATTAAATGGGATTAAATTACAAAAAACAAGGAATAAAATATCTGCTTTGATTAAAAAAGCTTAAAAGATTTAATCAAAGATTAAAATTTGAGAATAAACAAATGAACTGTATAATAATTCATGGATGCCCCTCTGATGAGGAAAAGGCAATGAATTCAGAAACTAGAACTTATGATAAACATTGGATTCCCTGGATTAAAAAAGAATTATCTTCAAAAGGAATAAAAACAGAAACTCCTCTTATGCCGAAGCCTTGGAAACCAGATTATAACAGGTTTAAATGTGAATTTGAGAAGTATAAAGTTACAGAAGACACTGTTTTAGTAGGCCATAGTTGTGGTTCTGCATTTTTAGTTCGTTGGTTAGGAGAAACAAAGCAAAAAATCAGTAAATTAATCCTTGTAGCACCTTGGAAAATACCAGATAAAAATGATGAAGATAGGATAGCCTTTTACACATATTTGATAGATAAAACAATTAAATCCAGAGTCAAAAAAATTGTGATGTTCACAGCAGATGATGAAGAGGATGACGGCAAAAAAAGTGTTGAAATTTTCCATAAGTCCTTGGGTGGAAAAGTGATTGAACTCAAAGGCCATGGACATTATACTTTAGCTGATATGGGAACAGAAGAATTTCCTGAATTATTAAAGGAAATAATGGAATAAAACATTTAAGCATAGCTAATAAGTTATAGAATAACAAACATTTAATCAACGACTAAACATTTTTAGCATTTTTACCCTAAATAACCCAAAAGTGAACTTAATGTCTGTTAAGTGAAATAATTATTAGTGGCCCTCAATAGACTTAAATAGGCCAAACTTATTTTTAATACTATGTCAAAAATCACAATAGACGTTGTCTTGCTCCCAGATGAACCGATGGCAAATCAAGCTATTGAAGTGAGCGAGCGTCAATCGGAAAAATTTAACGATAAAATCGTACTACATAAAGAGAAATGCCTACCGCACATTTCTTTGGCAATGGGCGCAATTGAAGAAAGTGATTTGCCAGAAGTAGATAAGATCTTACTGGAAATAGCTTCCCATTTTCGCATATTTAAGCTGACAGCCGATAGTTATCATAGCTACAAAAACCCTTCTGGCGAGATTGTTTCTGAGTTCACCGTAGAAAAAACCTCTGCATTGCAATCACTACACGAGATGATAATGAATAAACTAAAACCATTCTTATCATATGATGTTTTAATCAACATGGTTTTTTCTCCGCCGACTGTTGAAGAGATTACTCTTTACTGGATTAAAAACTATGCGGAAAAATTAAGTTTTGAAAAATTCCAACCCCATATAACAGTCGGCTTCGGTGAACTAGATGATGTAAATGCGCCCATTGCCTTTGCAGCCTCGACGCTCGCTCTTTGTCACCTTGGAAATTATTGTACTTGTCGCAAAGTTTTGTTTTCTACAAAGTTAGAGGAATGAGTTTGCCCTTAATAATATGAAATGAGCCACTAATAATTACTCTGCGCTCCCTTCGGTCGACCACGTTGCACTCTCACTCCACTTCGTTCCGTTCGGGGAGTTTAACAGCGATTATGTGCAATTTTTGAGTCGGCCTAATTATAGAAAGTGGGCAAAATTATTTCTTCCTGAACACGCAGGGTGTCCAATCACAACCAATAGAACCATTTGCAATAGAACGATGATAAACCGTTGGATGTGCTGCTTCTATCCTACATGCCCTTTCAGTTCGTTCTCTATCAATATCAAATAATTGCCTAATATCACATCCATAAGCTTCTGATCTATTATCAAGAAATCTTTCAATTTGATTGGGTAAACTTGCTGTTGCAAATGCCACATATACCAAAGCACCATCCTCAAAAACAGGATGAAAATATTTTAGATTTACAGGAGCATTCGAAAAGTATCCTTTGTTGAACCTACCTCGAATTTTAGGTTTTTCTGAAACATCCATTACTTCAAATTGAAGCTTACTAAAATTTCTAGCTATCGATTCAAGTCTTTCTTCATCAGAAAAATATATTCTATCTTTAGGAGCGATGTTTAATGCTTCTAATTCATCAACATTACCTTCTTTTATTAATTTCATAACTCGTTTTGTAAACTTTATCTGTTCCGGATTATAATCTGCTGCCAAAACACTCCCCGAATCACCAATATATTGTAAAAAAGATAATGGTTGAGCACCACAACTACAAATGGACATTACTCTATCACTGTCTTCTATGCTTAGTGCTCCTGTGATAGCTTCTAAAGTTTCATTAATAAATGGATGAATATCATTTTGTTTAGTTGCCATATCCTGTATGAAATATTACTAGTATTTAAAGCTTTCTATTTGTTACTACTATTATGTGACTATTTACTAATAATTTTTGCCCACTTTATTATTTGTTTTTATGGAACTTCGTTCTTGATTAACGGCATTCTCAAAAACTTTGATTTTTTGCCTTTGGCATCGTTGCACTAAAATTTCGTCTAACAGACGATAAGAGGTTTCACTTCGTTACACCAAAATATTTTTCTTGTTTTTTTGACTAGATGAGGCAAACAATAAAACTCTTTTATTACTTATCTTGGACAACTTTTTTTGCGATAACTTTATAATTACTCTGTTGATTACTAAGTAAAATGGAAGAATATAAAGCTAAGTTTATAGATTTTTTATTGAAAACGGGAGCATTAAGAGTCGGTGGAGATTTTAGTTTAAAGAGTAAAAGAATTTCTCCTTGGTTTGTAAATGTTGGAGATTTTAACGAAGGAGAATCAACATCTGCTCTCGGACAATTTTATGCTGATTCGATTGTGAGTTCTGGAGAACAATTTGATTTATTATATGGCATTCCAGAAAAAGGAAATGCCCTTGCTGTTGCAACAGCAATAGGATTGGCACAAAAAGGAAAAAATGTTCCTTGGTTTTTCACAAGAAAAGTTCCTAAGGAATATGGTGAAGCAACAAATTTATCACAAGCAGAGAGAATCAAGGCTCTTGTTGTTGGTAGGGCACCGAAAAATGGACAGGCAATAGTCCAATTAGATGATGTTTTTACTGCCGGCGATGCAAAATATCAGGCAAGAGAAGTTTTACAAAGTTTAGGAGATTTTGGACTTCCATTACTTGCTATTGCAGTTGATAGGCAAGAAGTCGGAATTGATGGAAGAAGTGCAATAGAAGAATACGAGCAAAAGACAGGAACAAA
>C687J35174_10001800_pt1 | contig 30850 bp, 37 predicted proteins | sample RifCSPhighO2_01_FD_35174 | JGI IMG/M metagenome (IMG submission 35174) | reverse complement strand
CCGAGAAAGATTTTAGGTTACCGTTCTTCCCTTGAAGTCGCAAGGGCAGGTGGTGTATTATTAGAAATGTTAGAGTGTCCTAATTCAGGGGTGAATTAAGGGAGCTATATATCTTTCTATTATACATCAAAAAACTATTCGTGTCAATTTAAACGCTAAAATTAGAAATATTATACAGATCCGCGTCGTCAGCCTTGATTTCTTCTTTGCTTCGGTCATCTAACGGCATCTCAGAGCCTACAGCGTCCTCAGACAGCGCCTTAGGCGCTGTCTGAATGTGGTTTTCAAGCATATCCGTTGGTTTCTTACCAATTTCGCTCTTTTTAATTAAATCTAAAATCTGGCGCAAGTCTTCGGTCGAAAAATAATCGATTTTAATTTGCCCGCCAGTTTCTTTGCGATCGATGTGCACCCTGGTGCCAAGTTTTTCCTGAAATTCTTCTTCCAGTTCAATTATTTCCGGATCCGGCATAAACTCTTTTTTACGCACGCGGTCATAGGCTATCTTCCGAGCGAGTCTCTCCGCTTCCCGCACGGTGATTTTCTTGTAGACAATCTCTTTAAACAACACCAATTGCTCCTCCGGATGATCAGCCAACATCAGGATCGGTCGAGTATGACCTTCGGTAATCTTGCCTTCGGATAGACCTTTTAAAATTTCTTCTGACAGGGTCAGGATACGCAATGTATTAGAAACATATTCGCGACTGCGACCCATTTTCTTGGCGACTTCATTGTGCGTGAATTTAAATTCATTTACTAGTCTAAAAAAGGCTCGGGCGCGATCGACAACATTCAAATCTTCGCGTTGTAAATTCTCAATAATCGCTAATTCCAGCTTCATAATGGCCGTGTCGCCAGTGCGGATAATGACTGGGATTTGGGAGACATGCGCCAGCATGGCGGCTCGCAATCGACGCTCGCCGGCGATGAGTTCATATTCAGTTATCAATCCCCCACCTTCTTTTTCCTTCTCCATGCGCGAAACGGTTAGAGGTTGGAGCACCCCGTACTGCTTTATCGAGTCCGCCAAATCCTGCAAACGCGCCTCGTCAAAATCCCGCCTCGGCTGGTATGGATTTGGTTTTATTTTATCGGTGTCAATCCAGAAAATTGAGTTGGAATAAATGTTGGACATGAATTGATTTTAACACAAAAATTTAGTAAAGTGAAAACTCCAGCCGGGATGGCGGAATTGGTAGACGCGATAGACTCAAAATCTATTGATGGCAACATCGTGAGAGTTCGATTCTCTCTCCCGGCACAAAATAAAAACACCCCGCTTAGGGTGTTTTTATTTTCATGTAATTACAATTTCTTGTTTCTGCGTTCTTGGATCAAAAGCATACCTGCAATGATGAGGAGCAGAATGAAGAACCATAATACATATTTATTCCAGAAATTTATGAACGCATTGCTGGTAGCCGCTGTTTGCGTGTCAGAGAAATTTTCAGGATTTTCTGGTGCAATAGACAAATCTTCAGATGTTTCAGTATCTCCGGATGTTCTGCCGTTAAGATCTAGATTCCCGCCACCAGTTCCGAGAAAATCATTGGCTGGGATTCCAGCAAGAGCAACGATTTTATATATATCCGGAGCATTGATGGAACGATTATTAGAATCAGTAAAGCGCAAAATGTAATTACCGATAAGAGCATTTGCAGGAACTGTCCAATTTATTGTATTGTTACCACTGGTGTTTGGTTTTGCGCCGATTATAATATTCGAACCATTGGCAACATTCACTAAATCAAGGATAGTTGCTCCTACACTTGTACCCGGATCATATGAAATAGTGTAAGAACTGCCCTTAGTCAAAGTAACTGTAGAAATAGAAGAACCAACTGGAGTTACAAACATATTAGAAATCTCTAAAGTTCTTGTGCCACCGCCTCGGTTATTTCCACCGCCAGGGTTGTTTGGGGTTCTGGGAGCCGATGTGTCGTCACTTCCATTTGAAATACCTCCACTGATTGTACCAGGTCCACCAAAATTATTTTCGCCTTGAATTCCATCATCATCTCCATTTGAAATATTCCCGTCGACTGCTCCCGCTCCGGCTGATTGTTCACCAGAACCAGAAGAGTCGTCGTTGCCGTTAGAAACATTAGAATTTGAAACTGCAAATACATCAGAAACAAAGCTCATGCTAAAAGCAAGAACGATGGCTAACATATATGACAAAATCTTCAAAATAAGCTTATTTTTCATATGTTATTTTATATTTTTTAGTCTAATAATTTCGTCCAAAAATCTCAACTGCATTATGTCTATCATATATCTGGAACTTTGTCAATAAGAAACGGCCTTCCCTTTGGGAAAGCCGTTTGTGCGCTGAAGATATTTGCGAAGGGTTCAGAATCCCTTCTGAGTCCGAAAGAACCGTATCGGAATGTTGTTTGGAAGCGTCACTGGTGTGTCTGATGAGAAAATTGCCTGACCGTAGGCACTTGTCCAAGGGCCAGAAACTTGAGACGCTCCAAGAATTGTGTAAGGAACCCGCAACTGACCTCCTCCTAGCGCAAGACGCATCGGAGATGGACCAACATTGGTTTCCTTCATGATTGTGAGACTTGGCACAGCCTCGGTAACAGTTCTCGACGCCATCAGTACTCCACTTTTGAAAAGCTGAGCAGTGAGCCACTGATCCGCGCTGGCGAACTGGCCGTTGACAGCGTTAAACCCGCTTGGCGCAGTGATGATCACGGAGACAGTTGCTCCGAACCTATACCAAACATGATACATTACCGCTGATGGCAACTGTCCACCTACGAACACGGTATCGTCTCCCGCCTGCACCCAGGCACCTTGCGCTGGGTCGTAGAATGAGTTCAGTACGCCATTTGCGCCAAAGTTGATGCCGACGTACGTCGAACTAAACGTAAGTTCGGCACCACTTCCATTGGTTGCCACCCCAAAGGTCGCCGATCCAATATTCGTGTCAGTTGAAACGATGTGGCAAACGTAGCTTGAAACTGGACTTGCTCCGGCGCAGGATATAATTTCCCTGTGACCAAGCTGACCAGTCGGAACGTTATTCGTGCTCCCCATCCAGGATGGAAACGTAGTCGTAACGTAGTCGAACGATTGCAAGCCACGCTGAAGGGTTGGATAAAACGCCACCGGATTTGCAACACGATCCATCGGGACTGATGCCCCGACAAGACCACCCATAGTGTTGCCCCTGTGGGCATTCACAGATGGCGAGTTTAGCGCCGGTCCTGAATGAATCACGATACCATTTTGCCCGAGCGTGAAGCTGTTGAGTGGCTCGAGACTATCCCGGCGATTACCCCCGCGAAGAAAGTCGGCGCGCTCCGAAGTGTTTCCGGGAACGGTTGCCCATTCGGTGTAGGAAATGATTTTTCCGGGCTTACCGTCATCGCCGCTGTTGTTGACGTTGACCGACGCCTGGCAGGCAAAAGCCCCCAAGCCCATTGCGATTGTGAGCCAGCAAAGGCTCGTTATATTTTTCTTCATAGTCGATGATGTTCAACTTATGCAAGGAAATAGACTCGGGAACGACCCAAATCCAATGGCACAGCCATTTTTTCCCATTTTCGAAGAACACTGTTTGTTTCCTTCTAGCATAAATCGGTAAAAAAGTCAATAGCTGGCCGTTATAGCTGGAAAAGTTATCCACACCTGCAAAAGGTGGACAGGTTGCATTATCTCATATATGAGATATACTACTCACTATGAAAAAAGGGGTAGAAAAAGAAATAGCGGAAAATATGGAGACCGAACAGCAGAAGATCGGTTATTTTATTAAAGAATTACGCGAGCATCGGGGAATGACCCAGGAACAATTTGCCAAAGCTTTAAACACTTCCCAAAGCTCTATTCCCCGGATGGAGAAAGGCGAACAGAATTTTACCACCGAGCTACTGCTTAAAATAAGTAATGTCTTGGATCATCAGATAGTGTCGGTGAATGATTCTATTGATTTCGAAGTAAATGGAGGAAAAAAGCTGAGCGGCACGATCAAAACTAATTTTTCTAAAAACGGCTCCGTCGGTCTTTTGTGCGCCGCACTGGTAAATAGCGGCACTACCACCCTGCACGGCATCGCCCGGATTGAAGAAGTTTTTCGAGTTATTGAGATTCTAGAGAGCATCGGGGTTGTGGTTAAATGGCTCAACCAGAATACTTTAACCATCATTCCTCCGAAAAAGTTTAACTTGGAAAATATTAATATCGAATCAGCGGTCAAAACTCGTTCAGTGATTATGCTAGCTGGATCACTAGCCCACAAATTATCGACCTTTTCCATCCCCCACGCCCACGGGTGTAATCTAGGCAAGCGCACGATAGCCGCGCATATTTACGCGCTCGAAAAACTCGGGATTAAAATAAAAACCACTGCTAAAAATTATGAGGTTACTGCCAGGAAGTTAAAGTCGGCAGAGATTGTAATGTATGAATCAGGAGATACAGCTTGTGAAAATACGCTAATAGCCAGTTCTTTAATAAAAGGTGTCACCAAGATAAGTTTTGCCAGCGCCAATTATATGGTGCAAGAAATATGTTTCTTTCTTGAAGCGCTCGGGGTAAAAATAGACGGCATAGGCACAGCAAACCTGACTGTTCACGGCGTCAAAGAAATAAATAAAGATATAGAATATTGGAACAGTGAAGACCCGATCGAATCCATGATGTTCATTTCAGCCGCCATAGTGACTGATTCGCATCTCTCTATTACTCATGTTCCGGTAGATTTCTTGGCTTTAGAGTTAGAAAAATTAAAGAGAATGAATTTAAAATATAAAACCTCCAAGATATATACTTCTTTCAATGGCCGAACACGGCTCACGGATATAGAGATCTTTCCGAGCAAGCTGAAAGCCTTGCGCGACAAATTACACTCAAATCCGTATCCCGGAATCAATATCGATAACTTGCCATTTTTTGTGCCGATCGCCATCCGCGCCAAGGGCCAGACTATGATCCACGATTGGGTTTATGAAAACAGAGCCATCTATCTGACTGAATTAAACCGTCTGGGAGCAGACATCACTCTGGCTGACCCGCATCGTCTGTATATCAACGGCGGCACAGCTCTAAAAGGAGCTCAAGTCGTCTGTCCTCCGGCTCTTCGGCCATCTATGGTCATTCTTATTTCAATGTTAGGAGCCAGTGGCACTTCAATATTAAGAAATGTTTATATGATAAATCGTGGTTATGAAGAAATTGCCGAGCGACTAAACTCCATCGGCGCCGATATTAAAATAAAAACTGGTAGTTAAAATGCGCAGACTAAAAGTCATCGTAATTTTAGGTCAAACTGCCACCGGTAAAAGCAATTTGGCGGTAAAAATTGCTAAAAAAATAGACGGCGAAATAATTTCTGCTGATTCACGGCAAGTCTACAAGGATTTAGATATCGGTACTGATAAAATTTCTAAAAAAGAAATGAAGGGTATTCCGCATCATTTAATTGATATTGCAGATCCTAAAAAAACTTTTACTGTTGCAGAATTTACAAAAAGGACAAACTTAGCGATAGCAGAGATTATCATTCGTGGAAAAATTCCAATAATTTGTGGAGGCACAGGGTTTTATATTGATGCAATAACCAAAGGCGTTATTTTTCCCGAAGTCCCGCCAAATCCAAAACTTCGAAAAACGCTATACTCGAAATCCGCGATAGCATTATTTGAGTATCTAAAGAAAATAGATAAAAAACGCGCGAAAAATATTGATCCTAAAAATAAAGTCAGGCTAGTCAGAGCCATAGAAATAGCCAAGGTCCTCGGCAAAGTCCCTCACTTGGAGGCAGAACCTCCAAGTTATAAATTTATTAAAATAGGTTTATATTTGTCACCGGATAAATTAAAAAAGAGAGTGGAGAAAAGAGTCAAGAAAATGTTTCAGGTTGGCTTGTTGGACGAAATTAAAAAACTAAAAAAAGCTGGAATTTCAGACAAAAGATTACAAGAACTTGGTTTTGAATATTTCAAACCAACACCAGAAAAAGTAATTCGAGAGACCCTCCAATACGCCAAACGCCAGATGCAGTGGTTTAAACGTGACAAACAAATCAAATGGTTCGACGCTTCAAAGAAAATCAACATCTAGCGCTTTACAAATTTTTGTTGCGTAGTAAAATATTTATTAAGTCGAATTATTAATAATTATTAATAAACTATTTGTATGAGGAAAATTTCTAAGAATAAGGGTTTCACTCTAATTGAAATCCTTATCGTCATCGGCATCATTGCTATATTGGCGACGATCGTCATCATTGCCATCAATCCGGCGAAGCAATTTGCTCAAGCTCGCAATGCTCAGCGTATCGCCAATGTGAACGCGATCTTAAACGCCATCGGCCAGCGGATTGCCGATAATAAAGGTATATTTGCAGGAGAATTCTCAGTAGGCGGAAATGATTATATTTGCGGAGTTCTTCCTAATCCAGCGGAAGATGTTACAGATACTATGGCTGTAAATGATACTGACGAAACGGGCAACCTCGGCTGTCTGGTGCCTACATATATTCCGGCCTTGCCGATGGAACCATTGGGTAGTAGTGCCGACCAATACACCGTAGTGCTGACTACAACCAGCCGTGTTGAAGTTTGCGCTCCAGAAGCGGAAAATGAAACAGCTGTCCCTGATTCGGCAGTAATCTGCGTTATCCGTTAAAATACTTAAAAATACTCGGGCGTATAGATCGACATCCAGTCTAAAAGCTGTCGCATAACCGTGGAAGCGCTGACGCTACTCGTCGTAGGGCCAGCTTCCATCAAGATGGCGAAGGCGTACTTAGGATTTTCATATGGCAGAAAGCCGATGACCCAAGAGTTGACTTTATTTTTTGCGACTCCGAGTTGGGCCGTACCAGTTTTAACTGCAACTTTTACATAAGGCACATTTAGCGTAGTAGCCGTTCCCTCAGTGACCGCTTGACGCATACCTTGATGAATTACATCTAGATAGTTCTGCTGAATGTCCAAAATTTCTTTTTTTTCTTCCATCGATCTATCTCCTAAAACAAAATGCGGAGTCAGAAGTTTGCCGCCGTTTGCGATCGCCGCCACGGCTCTCCCCATTTCCATTGGCGTTACTTGGAATCCATACTGGCCGATGGCCGTATGATAAGTGTTTCCTATGCGCCAAGGATCGCCATTAAAATTTTCCAGTTTCCATTCTGGGCTCGGGATGACGCCCTTTATCTCTCCAGGCAGGTCAACTCCGGTTTTATCTCCAAAGCCGAAAAGTCTGGCGTATTTTTCAAGGTTAGCAATCCCTAAACCCTTTTGTTTTTCAAAACCTCCGCCGATTTCATAAAAATAGATATCCGAAGACACGGCCAAGGCTTCGGCCATATTGGTCCAGCCGTTAACTCTCCAGTCCTTGAAAACAGTTTCTTGATCTTTGAAATAAGGGTTGGGTATTGAAATAGACCCGGTGGAGAGGATTTTTTTATATGGATCAATCACCCCCTCCGTTAGAGCGCCTAATCCGAAAAATGGCTTCACAATAGAACCCGGAGTATAAAGACCGGAAATCGTTCGGTCTAAAAAGAATTTTCTTTTATCATTTATATAGGTGTTGATTTTATCTTTGTCTTTGCCAAGAGATAGAATCTCAGAATCATATTCTGGAAAACTAGTCGAAGCTATAATTTCTCCATTATGCGCATCCAGTAAGACTCCTGCCCCACCATTGAAATTATTGCTTTCCGATAAATTTTTAATGATAACGAACAACTCCTTTTGAATTTGCGAATCAACAGTCGTTACTAGATCATTTCCCCGCTTGGGAGCATTAATAATATTTTCGGAATGAACAACTCCTCGGGCATCGGTTTCAATTATCTTTGACCCATTTTCTCCTTTTATCTCATCATTATATTGCTTTTCCAGCCCATCTAAACCTTTGAATTCATCCTGCCAATAATTTCCTGAGGAATCTTTAGCAGGATAAGTGACATAACCTAAAAGATGAGAAAATCCAGGCGAGATATAAGAGCGAATAGACGTGAACGACGCGTTCTCGATTTGCTTATTCCAGGCCAGTTCTTTTTTATTACGATCATAAATTATCCCTCGATCGGTAAAGATAATTACTTTTTCTAGTATATTATTTTCGCTTCTGTGTCTGAAAGAATCTCCATTTTGAATTTGAAGATTGATCAAGCGTATTCCGAATATTACAACAATCGAAATAAAAAAAATACCAAGAAAATTTATATTTTTTCTAGAAATAGGTTTTTCGATTCGGCCTTCAAATTGCTGGCGATCGAAGTTTTCTAGATTTTTTGAATCGAGAAAAATTTCATCTGCTTCAACTGAAATATTTTTAACTTTATTTTTTTTAAATTTTCTGAAAGTCATCTCAATTTCTGTTTAAATAATTCTATTAATATGAGCACAATGAGCGCCGAGCCAAAAGATACATAAATCATATGAAAAAGCTTGATTTCTGGCGCTCCATACAGCATATCGGACAGTAAAAATATCAGAACTGCTTCCCAGAAAAAGGAAAAGTAAGCCATCCCCGCCAAGGCTAAAATTACCGACACCCAAAAAGGCATAAAAAGTATGGAAAATAATAATACAATTGAAGCTAGAATTCTAACCATACATTTTTTATATTCACGAATTCTTTGATGCCATAAGTGCCGAGTTCGCGGCCGTAGCCGGATTTTTTGATACCGCCAAAAGGAGCCCGCGGGTTAGATTTGACCATATCATTCACACACACATTTCCAGCTTCGATAAGTGGAATCATTCTCTTGGCTTTTTTAATATCGCTTGTAAAAATAGATGCGCCCAAGCCGTATCTCGTGTCATTCCCGATTTGAATAGCTTCAGCTTCTGTTTTAAAAGAAATGACCGGTAAAACTGGACCAAAAACTTCCTCGTCATACACGGGCACACCTTTTTTCACATTCGTCATGACTGTGGGCAGATAAAAATATCCTTTCTCGTCTTTTCGTTTACCGCCAAGAACAATTTTTGCTCCGAGCGAAACAGACTTTTTTACTTGTTTTTCTACATCAATTAAAATTTGTTCGGTGGCCAAAGGTCCGATGTCGGTGGTTTTATCGCTCGGGTCGCCGACGGACAATTTTGAAAATTCTTTCACCACAAGTGCAGTAAATTTTTCTTTGACACTTTCTTCGACAATAAACCGCTTGGCCGAAATACAACTCTGCCCGACATTGCCTTGCAATCTAGCTTGGACGGCAATTTTTGCTGCTTCATTTATATCCGCATCAGCAAAAATGATGAATGGATCACTGCCACCGAGCTCCAGTACTACTTTTTTTATTTCCTCACCAGCTACGCGCGCAACTTCACTCCCTGTTTTTTCACTGCCGGTTAGAGTTACCGCGGCGATGCGCGGGTCACGAATTAAGGCTTCAACCCGAGATGCAGGCAGAAGTAAATTTTGAAACACACCCTCCGGAAATCCAGCTTGGCGAAATGATTCTTCTATCGCTTCGGCGCATTGGGGCACATTTGAGGCGTGTTTCAACAGGCCGACATTCCCGGCCATTATAGCCGGCACCGCAAAGCGATACACTTGCCAAAATGGAAAATTCCACGGCATAACTGCTAGAACGACTCCCAGCGGATCAAATTGCACATGCTGTTCCTTATGATCCGTTTGAAGTTTCTCGTTCGCCAAAATTGATTCGGCATTATCAGCATAATAATCACACAAAAGAGCGCATTTTTTAATCCCGATTGGGCCAGATTTCATCGTCTTGCCCATTTCCAGCATTTGCAGTTTAGAAAATTCTTGCGTATGCTCACGCAAATATTCACCCAGTTTTAGCATAAGTTCTGTTCGCTCTTTGAATGAAGTTTGCTTCCAAGATTGGAAAGCACTGGAAGCAAGCGCAACTTTTCGCTCAAGTTCTTCATCAGAAATCTCTTCAAATGTCTTCAAAATTTCTTCGGTTGTTGGATTTTTAGATTGGATCATATATTTTTTATCGTTCCTAAAACTTTATTTGCCTCTTCATAACTTATCGGGCAAGCGATGACATGCACTCCTTTAGAGTTTAGAGCTTTTTTAAGAGTTGGCAAGAGGTCTGTCGCCTTATTGATCTTGTGTCCTACAGCCCCAAAACTTTCTGCGAGCATCACAAAATCTGGATTATTAAATGAGAGTCCGAAAGAAGCTAGATTCATATCTTTTTGTTTCCATCGAATCATCCCAAAACCCGAATCGTCTAAAAGAAGCACTACTAGGTTTAATTTCAAACGAACAGCTGTCTCTAATTCGGCAATACTCATCATTATTCCTCCGTCCCCAGCCACGACTAAGACTTTTCTTTTAGGATAGATAATTTTCAGGGCAATGCCCGAAGGCAGTCCTGCGCCCATAGTGGCGAGCGTGTTATCTAAAAGTAGACCATTTGGTTTTTTGGTAATAAAATTTCTCGAAAAATATATTTTATACATTCCATTGTCGAGTGCCAGCATATCGTTTTTTGATAAGACTTTTTGAATGTCTCCAATAATGCGTTCTGGCCGAAGGGGAAAATCTGTAGAATCAGAAAATTTGGCAATATCTTTCTTGAGCATATCTCGCACTTTCAAAAAATAACTAAAATCCCAATCGGGATTAATATTAATTTTATTCGTAAAAGTGAAGGAAAAATAATTTATATAAATAATTTTAGTGATTTTATTATTGAAAATGAAAGATGGTTTTTCAATAGCATCGTGGCCGATCATAATAACTAAGTCTGCATGGTGAAGCGCCTTATGCACGTAATCCCCGTCCGACAGAGCTGTAGTGCCAATATACAGCTTTAAACTTTCGTCAAACGCTCCTTTCCCCATTTGGGTTGAAATGAAAGGTATGCTGGTTTTATTAAAAAATTCTTCAAGTGGTTTACGAAAAAAATTTTTATTCGCACCCCTACCCAAAACAATTAGAGGACGTTTAGATTTTTCAATATCTCTAAGCGCTAGAGTAATGGCTTTCTTGTTTTCAACAGGATGGGTTATTTTAGAAGGAGTGAGAGAACTAGCATTACAAATTTCTTCAGAAATATCTTCCGGTAATTCCAGATGCACGGCACCCGGACGTTCTGCCTCGGCAAGGCTGATGGCTTCATACACTATGTTCGCTATATTTCCACTTTCAGCAATAGTTGTTGTAAACTTTGTAACTGGTTTCATCATGGACACTATGTCCACAATCTGAAATTTTCCTTGCTTGTTATTTTTTATCGGTTTCTGCCCGGTGATAACCAGCAAAGGAAAACCGCTCAGTTGCGCATAGGCTACACCGGTCAGCAGATTCGTCGCTCCCGGACCTAAAGTAGATAGCGCCACACCAATTTTATCAGTCAACCGACCGAAGGTAGCGGCCATAAAAGCCGCGGCTTGCTCATGGCGAGTAGTGATAAAAGTTATTTTTGATTTACGAACGGCCTCCAGAAAATTCAAATTCTCTTCGCCCGGTACGCCGAAAATATACTTGATTCCATGAGCTTCTAGGCATTCCACCAGCACTTCGGCTACGTTTTTATCCTCCTTTTTCATTTTTAATATTGTATCACAAGCCCTGAATAAAATTCGAAATAGTTTCTGAAACTTCCTTCACCTTATTTAACACGACAATATGATCAATATTTGGAATGATAACCAGCTTGGAGTTTGGTATTTTTTCGGACAGGATAATAGAATTTTTGATGCCGACCATGCTATCTTTTTTCCCGTGCAATATGAGTGTCGGCACATTTATTTTTTCCAATGAAAAATGTTCGGGCTTTAGTATTACGGATTGCCTTAAACAATATAAGTGAATCCTAAACGTTGTATTTTTAATATCGGCATAGTTTCTTTTAATGTTCCAATCTGTGGTATTTGGATATTTAGTGTAATCCAAATGTCCACCTGGTTTTGGATTAAACGAGAACCAGCTGAAGAATCTGGTCAATTTCAGAATTGATCGCATAATCTTTCCGGAAAAACTATTAGTCAGATCAAGCATCGGCGAAAGGAAAATTGCCGCCGAAACAGTTTCCCGAAATGATTTTATATATTCTAGAGCAATCGGCGCGGCAAAAGAATGGCTGATGATGATAAATTTGGAAATATTGAGATGAGAGACCAGGTCGTACAAGTCCCCCGCGAAACATTTCATTTCATAATCAGCATAATTCAGAAACTTTTTAGATTTACCATGTCCGCGGATATCATAGGTTAAAACATTATATTTATTCTCGAATATTTTTTCATAAGGGAGCCAAGCTGAAGAAGATCCGGAAACCCCGTGCACCAGCACCAAAGTCAGCCTACCAGGCTTAAATTCATTCGTACGGTAGTATATTTCATTTTTAAAAACATATTCGTTCATATTTTATGTTTTTTCATCCACCACTTTTTTATAAAAGGCAAAGAAAGGGTTGAGAGTAAATATCCGGCAACTGGAACAAATGCTTTTAGGAAAGGAAAAGTATCGTAAATCATTATCAGCCAAATGCCAGCGATAATATAAGTGCTAATAGAAATAAATAATCTCCTAACCCAGCTGATCTCCCAAGCCTTGTCCTCTTCCACGCGGGAATTTCTTTCTTTGATTATTTCGATTTCTTTTTCTAAGTTTTGTATGCGTTCTTCCATTTTTATTTTTGCAAATAATCTGTAATGATTCTTCTAGCGTCTTGATTAAAACCGCTATATTTTTTGCTGGCAACGTATTCTTCTTTTGGCACCCAGCGCCATTCAGAAAATTTAGCTGGCTCCATAAGTTTAGCATCTTGCTCTGTAGTGCAAAAAAATATAAGGACAACATCACCTTCCTTTGCACCTGATACTTCTCCGATAAAATCGACAATTTTAAATTCTGTAATGCCAACTTCTTCCTTTATTTCTCTTCTTAAAGTCTCTTCTATGGTTTCTCCAGTATCACATCTGCCGCCTGGAATAGTCCACACCGAAATCTCTTTCCAATCATTTTTTGTATAATGCCGATGGCCAGTCAATATTTTTCCATCTTGCATCATTAGCGCAATTGGACATTTTTTATTATTTCCTTTTTCCTTTAGCTTTTTTTTCATAGCTAATGCGGGCCCATCAGGATTTGAACCTGAGTCGCTCGTTTTGGAGACGAGAATTCTACCACTGAACTATAGGCCCATATTAATTTTCCATACTTCTCTTTATCCTTTTTACCAATCCATTATACACAGATCCACTCTTTTTGAAACTCCTTTCTCTATCCTTGGCATCATCTATATTTTTATAAGATTCATAATAAATAAGTTCAACAGGCAATCTATGACTTGTGTTTTCCACTTTTCCTTTTTGGTGCTCAGATAATCTTTTCTTTAAATCACTGGTATAACCGATATATAACTTGTTGTCTTTTTTACTTTTTAAAATATAAGTGTAAAACATAGAATTCTAGATCATTCGTTTTGGACCCCGTCGTTCGCGAACTACGGGGTGGAGAGGGAAATTATGCCACTTACCCCGTCACTCGCGAGTGACGGGGCTTAACTAATCGCCCGTAATGTTATTTATACCTTTCTAAAAAGCTTTTTGCAATAGATATAAGGCATTAAAAAGGCAATGTTCCACAACAATTTATAGATTTAGTTAGCTAGTCCACGGGACTACTTCTTACTTTCTTTATGTTTGGTCTGTTTTCGGCACCAATTGCAATACTTCTTGAGCTCAATCTTTTTCGTGACGAGTTTCTTGTTTTTACTGGACCAGTAATTTACGCGTTTACAGGTCTGGCAGGCGAGTTTTATAAGTCTTTCTTGGGACATGCATAAATATTAGTATAAAAAAATAAAAAAAGCAAATTACTTAGATTTCTGCGATCGCAGAGTTTTAAGTTTTTTAGACAATAATTCTCGGTAGTATCGGACTGATTCTGGCCGTTATCTCATAATTAATAGTATCGATCTGTTTAGCCATTTTTTCAGCAGTAATCTGTTCTTTGCCTTGGCTGCCTAAAATTATAACTTCATCTTCAATTTCAACTTTAGGCAAATTACTCACGTCAACCGTGAACATATTCATTGATATTCTTCCGATTATCTTGCACCGAGCGCCGCTAATCAAAACCTCTCCTTTGTTTGAAAGTCCGCGATCCAATCCGTCGGCATACCCTACTGGAATGATAGCGATCTTTGTTTTCTTTCTAGTTTTATAAGTGAGTCCATAGCCGATAGTACGCCCTTTCGGCAAAACCTTTATTTGAGCCACTTTTGTTTTCCAAGATAATACTGGTTTAAGTTCCATTTTATTTCTATACAACAATCCTAGGCGTTCCGAAGGCCACAAGCCATACACGCCGATGCCCAGTCGGACCAGCGAGTTTTTCCCAGTTTCCTTTTCGTAAATTAAAATTCCAGAAGTTGCTGATATGTGAGTTTGTAAATTTTTAAAACCAAATGCGTCCGTTAATTTCAGAGCTTCTTGATATTCACGAATTTGCTTTTGCGCATGAGAAAAATCAGAAGTATCTTCTATATTTGCAAAATGTGCGTAAATGCCTGTCATTTTTATAAATTTGCATTTTTTAATTTCTTTGAGAAATTTCGGTAATTCATCCACCAAAACTCCTTCACGACCTAGATATGCATCCACAGAAATATGGATAGTCTGTTTTACATTAAGTCTTTGCGCTGCTTTATCTATTTCTTTTAAATGTTTAATTGAAAAAACGGCCAAAATACACCCGAGCTTGATTACTTGAGCCAGATCTTTTTTTTGCACATAGCCAAAAAGAAGAACTGCCTTCTTGCTCGATTTTCGCAATAATTCTAATTCTTCTTTACTGTTTATCTGAAAATAATCCACATATGGCTCAAGAATTTTTGCTATCTCGTTCTGCCCATGACCGTAAGCATTGCCCTTGATGGCTACGGAAATCCTGGTTCCCCTTTTTACTAAATTCCTAAACTGTTTGATGTTGTGAATCAAATTTTTACTAGAAAGCTCAATATAGGAGAGAGGAAGAAAATTTTTCACAGCAAATTTACGAAACAGAAGTTTTTAATTCTTTTTCCTTATTAAATCTCTCTATTGCCAGATCGATTAATTTATCCAGCAGTTTTGTTTGTGGCAATCCGCTTGCTTCCCATAATTTCGGATACATGCTTATATCGGTAAATCCGGGTATGGTGTTTATTTCATTTACAAAAACTTCTCCATTTTTTTTCACAAAAGAATCGACTCGCCCCATACCTTCGCAGTTCAAGGTTTTGAATACTTTTACAGCCAAATCCTGGATTTTCTCAGTGGTTTTTTTATCGATTTTGGCCGGAATTTCTATTACATATCCTTCATCAACATATTTTGCGTTGTAAGAATAAAACTCTTGGTTGGCGATAATTTCACCAGGGATAGACGCCTTCGGATCGCTGTTGCCTAAAATCGCGCATTCAATTTCTCTTCCATCTATAAATTCCTCAATGATAATTTTTGTGTCAAATTTGAATGCTTCTTTGAGCGCCTGGTCCCATTCGGTTTCATTGCGAACTTTGCTGACGCCCACCGATGAACCCATATTGGCTGGCTTGATAAAAACAGGCATCCCTAATTCTCTTCTTATTTTGCTAAAATTTATTTTTTCACCAGCTTTCAAAGTGACAAATTTTCCAATCGGAATTCCAGCTTCTTTGAAAAGCCTTTTCATCACATCCTTATCCATCCCGACTGCCGAACCAAGCACCCCGGCGCCCACAAATGGCACTCCCGCAAGTTTTAGCAATCCTTGCATACTGCCATCCTCGCCGAAAGGCCCATGCATAATTGGAAAAATAACATCAAAGTTCTTAATATTTTGAAAATTGAAATTGCCGGTTTTGTTTATTTTTATGGGAATTACCCGGTATTTTTTCTTATCCAGCGCTTTTATAACATTTTTAGCTGATTGGATAGAAACTTCATGTTCTGCCGATTTCCCCCCGAAAAGCACCCCTATTTTAAGCTTTTTATTCATATTGTGCCTAGTGTAGCACTTTTTAAATCCTTAGGAAAGTTTGTTAAATTTTTATACCCATTTTGAGTGATTAAAATCATATCTTCTATTCTTACCCCGCCAAAACCTTTGAGGTATATGCCCGGCTCTATCGTCATCACACAATCGACAGGAAGGACATCTTCGCTTTTCGGCTTGAAATTGGGCCATTCGTGGATCACGGTGCCGACTCCATGACCCAGACCATGTTTGAAATTATTTTTAAACTTTTTACCCAAAAATTCTCGAGCAGCTTTATCTATTATTTTTGCTCGTCGTTCACCTCTTTGTATTTTTTTAATTGCTCGATTTTGCGCTTCCAAAACCGCCAGATATATTTTTTTCTGTTTTTTGCTCGGCTCGCCCCCAAAAAAAGTCCGAGTCATATCCGAGCAATAATGATTTACCGTACAGCCGAAATCAAACATAATTATGTCGCCTTTTTTTAGTCTCGTTTTACTGGGTGCATGATGAATATTGGCCGTGTTTTTACCAAACGCCACAATCGGCGGAAAAGACAACACATTTACGCCATGGCTTAAATATGTTTTTTTAATAAAATCAGCAATTTCTATTTCAGAAATACCAGTTCTAAGTTTTACTACAGTATACTGTAGTACTTCTTCACTTATTTTTTGCGCTTTTATAATATTCGCCAGTTCCTTTTTACTTTTCACCGCGCGAACTTCGTGGATTAATTTGATTTTTGGCATAAAATTTATCATACCATTTTCAGACGGCCGTCTGAAAATGGTATAGGTCAATACACCTCTTTTTTATAACAGCTGTCACAATAAATTATTTCAGGTCTCTCTAATGCATAACTCGTCTCGAATTCATTTTTACATCCCGTTTTCATATTTTTCTTAATACTCAAAATATGCTATCGCTAAATCTGAGTATCGTAAAATTTCTAAAACAATTTCACTACATCATGAAAGGTAACGATAATCATCAAGATTATCAGAATTCCGAAACCGATCATATTGGCAGTATTGGCAAATTTTGGATTCAAGCGCGAGCCTTTGATTTTTTCAATGAATAAAAATAAAAGCCGCCCGCCATCCAGCGCTGGAAAAGGAAGCAAGTTGATAATTGCCAGATTTACCGAAATCAAGGCGGCGAAAGCCATGAGATAAGTAAAACCAAATTGATAAACGTCGCCCACCATGCCGACAATACCGACTGGGCCAGCTAATGATTCTAGACTGCCCTGCCCTTTGAAAGCGTCACCAATGAGGTGATATAGCCCTAAAATCATACCTTTTCCGGTATTGAGGGTTAGCTTCATTCCCTCGTAAATTGCCGCGAAAAAAGACAATTTAGCCTCCCCAACCATGCTCATAGCAATGCCAATCATCGGTTCTCCCCCTGGGTTAATTTTAGGAGTAATTTTGACAAAGTTCTCCATCCCACCATTATTTCGCAAATAGCCGATCGTTATTTCTTTGCCAAGATTAGAAAAAGATTTTACTGTTTCTGGTTCGACATCGGATGTAAAATGATCACCACTAGCTAAAGAGACTATTTTATCTCCATTTTTTAATCCTGCTAGAAAAGCTGGAGATTTGGCAGTTACTGAAATAATGGTTAAACGAACGTCTGATAAATTATAATTTTGAGATTCTTCACTAACTGGCATAGGCAATCCCGACATAAACCCAAAGGAAAACAAAACCCAAGCCAGCAAAAAGTTGGCAAATACTCCGGCGAAGAGCACTATAGCTTGTTGCCATCTTGGCTTGTTGACGAAGCTTCTGATCGCATCGGGGCCGGAAGTGCTTTCTTCGTTGGGATTTTCGCCAAAAATTTTCACAAAACCGCCGATAGGCAAAAGATTGAGGCTGTATTCAGTCTCTCCATATTTTTTGCCGAATATTTTTGGCGGGAAACCAAAACCAAACTCATCCACCCGAATGCCAAACTTTTTTGCAGTAAAAAAATGCCCGAATTCATGGACCAGGACTAGCACTAATAAAATTATTATGAATATAATTATGCTCATACAATTTTAATTCATAACTTCTTTTTGTTTTTTTTCAAAACTTGCTTCTAGATTCCTATTTGCCTCATCGATAATCTTTTGCAGTTCTTCTTTGGCGCGGAATTTTTCGTCTTCGGTCATTTTACCTTCTCTTTCTTTTGTTTCTACATCTTTCCAGATAGTTTCTCTCTCCCGGCGCACCGTGATCCTCTGCTCTTCTAATTTTTCCTTCAATACTTTTACTAAATTCTGCCTTGTCTCAGTCGTCAATTGCGGAAAGATCACTCTGATACCCAGATCATCAGTTGCCACCGATAGACCTAAATTCGCCCCAGCTATCGCCTTTTCTATCTCTTTGATCTGATTTTTATCCCAAGGAGCCACGCGCAGAGTTTTCGGATCCTCGATAGAGATATTGGCCACATTCTTAAGCGGGACCCGGGAGCCGTATGACTCCACCGAAACGCCGTCTAAAACCATCGGCGACGCCCGCCCTATATTTAATTGATTGTATTCCTTCCCCAAAAAATCCCCCACCTTTTTTAATTCTGTCTTAAAATTTGTAAAATTGTATTGCATGCCTATATTATATCACAAATTAGGAACCACTAAAGCCACTGATTCCATCAAAGTCTTGGTCGAAGACCCGGGCATGCGCAAAAATTCGCGGACTTTGAAAAAATGCTGCAAGCAAACTTGTAAAGAATTTTGAACGGAGAAATTATTTACAAGCTTGCCGTGCAGTACTTTCTCGAGCGCATTTAAGAATTTTAGAGCTTTCGAGCGAGTAGAGTCCAAAGCTATAATTTCATTCCCCTCTTCATCTTCCAACTCCTCTTCAGTCAGTAATTCTTTTATGAAATCAATCCTACTTCGCAAAGGCAGGCTGATAAATTTCTCCGCTTCCCCTCCAAATACACTGGTGTTCTCATTTTTAATTAGGTAAAATCTCGACACCAAAGTTTTTAACAAGGAATTAACATCCGGCACGACTAGGAAAAAATGTGTATTTTCTATCGGCTCCTCAAACATCTTCAGTAGAACATTTTGCGCATCGAGGGTTATACTATTGAAAGAAATTAAAAATAATTTCTTTCCCGAAGAAAAACCCTTGTCTGAAGACATGGCTCGCAAGCTAAAAGCTTCTTCAATTTTAAAACTATCAACAGTGATTTGACAAAAGTCAGGGTTACCAGAAGTTTTGACATCTAAAATCTCGCAAAATGACAAAACTTCTGGCACAATCTCATCCCGCGCTCCTTCGATCAAGTAGGCGTGATGCAAATTGTTTTTGTCTAAGTGTTTTTTAATCATTTTACTTCTTACTTAAAACAGTCTTTTTATACACATCTAAATGCTCCAGGGCTATGCCAGTGCCTTTGACTACGCAAAACAGCGGATCCTCGGCTAGCGTCGCTTTGACTCCAGTCTTGCGATAAACCAAATCCGTAAAATTACGCAAGAGAGAGGATCCCCCAGTCATAATGATACCTTGATCGATGATGTCTGAAGCGAGCTCCGGCGGAGTTTCTTGCAATACGTCCTTGATGGCCTTAATTATTTGTTTCAATTCGCCGTCAATGGCTTTGACTATTTCATTGGTACCCACCCGCGCCGAGCGAGGCAACCCTTGGATAAAATCCCGCCCTTTGATCGTCACTGTCAGTTCTTCTTCTAAGAAAACCGCGGCGCCGATTTTTATCTTTACTTCTTCGGCAGTCCGATCACCGATCGCTAGGTTAAAAGTTTTTTTGATATAATCCGCGATGGCTTGGTCGATCTTGTTACCAGCGCATTTGACCGAGGTCGAAGACACTATCCCGCCGAGAGCGATAACCGCCACATCGGTCGTCCCGCCACCAATATCCACCACCATATGCCCCCTGGATTCATAAATTGGGATACCGGCACCGATAGCCGCCAAGATGGGCTCTTTGACCACATAGGCATTTTTAGCGCCGGCGCGTATGGTGGCTTCAATCACGGCCCGTCTCTCTGTCGAAGTGACACCGGCCGGCACGGAAACCATTACATCCGGCTTAAAGAAATTAAAACGTCCCATGGCTTTATTTATAAAATAGCGCAACATCGCCTCAGTCACCCGATAATCCGCGATCACGCCGTCTTTCATTGGACAGTAGGTAATAATGGATTCCGGAGTCTTGCCGATCATGTCTTTGGCCTCAAAACCGATAGCTAAAATCTTATTATCCTGCTCCGAAACCGCCACCACTGAAGGTTCATTTAAGATGATGCCCTTGCCCGGCACGAAGACCAAGGTATTCGCCGTTCCTAAATCTATACCTAATTTTTTCGTAAAAATACCCATAGAGACATGTTATATCATATTCATGCTAAAATCAAAGAATGCCAGACGAATTAAAAAATCCTTTCACGGGATACTTCGACAATCTAAAGAAACATAAGCAAGCCGTCAATCCAGTCCACGAAATTGTAAATTGCTATTACAAAATGAATGGCTGGGAAAAAATGCCGAAGGATTTTTATAAAGGCAGATATGAATACAGAAAGCTCGCCAGCGAAGCAAAAAAGTTATACCAAGCTTGCGATGAAGTTTTGGATGATTGTATTTGGGCTCTTGATAAAATGAAATATTTGGCCGAAAAAGGCGATTTTGATTGGTCTATAATTACTTGCTTGAAACATAAATTGAAATAGGGTATATTTCTAGACAACCAACGAAAGGAAAATTATGTGGTTCTTTCCCGCAAACGAAAATGGGTCGGAAGCAAATACTCGCACACCTCAAAATACCAGTTTGGTGGTACGAAGAGTTGTAGAGCATGACTTGGATGTTGGAAAACTTCCAGATCTTCAGGAGTTAGCTCCTTGCCCCCACAATCGTCCAATTATGCGCATCCGCCATGATTTGGAAGACAAGTGAAAACACATCACACAACCCGGGAGCGGACTCAAACGAGTAACCGCTCCCAAACCTTTTAAGCCACTATCACCGTAAACTCTCCTCTTTGTTTATCAGGATTTGTAGTGAAATATTCCAAAACTTCTGCAGGTGAGCCGGTTTTAAATTCTTCATAAATTTTCGTCAGTTCGCGAGCCAAGCAAACTTTTTTCGTCGGGCAAAATTTTATTAGTGATTCCAAAGTTTTTAAAATCCTATGCGGGGATTCGTAAAATACCATGGTGCGTTCTGATTGAGCAATTTCTTTAAATAAAGTTTCTCTCCCTTTTTTATGCGGCAAAAATCCTAGAAATGTGAATTTATGCGTAGGTAAACCCGAAGCCGAAAGCGCCGCGATGACGGCCGAAGGACCGGGAATGGGAATTACCTCAACACCCACCTCGATGAGGTCGAATCTCTTTTTAATTTTAGAAACCAACATCGCCCCGGGGTCAGATATCGTAGGCGTGCCAGCATCTGAAACTAAGGCCAAATTCTTCCCCTCTTCCAATAATTCAAAAATTTTATCTACCTTGGCGAGCTTGCTCTGGGCGTGATAGCTCATAGTGGGCCTGCTGATGCTATATTTATCTAAAATCTTCTTTGTCTCCCGTGTATCTTCGCACAAAATCAAATCTACATTCTTCAGCGTCTCGATTGCCCTCAAGGTAATGTCCCCCATATTCCCGATCGGCGTTGCCACTACGTAAAATTTAGACATCTTATTTATAAATATCATGACTACCTACCAATAACATAGCGACTTCTTCTTTATTTATATACTCAAAAACGACTCTTATTTTGTAATTAATATAAAAACTATAGCTACCCGCAAATTTGCCATGAAGTTTGTGAACGTTTAAATTCTTGTGATTATTTTTATCTTTAAATAATTCTATCTTTTCAACTACTTCGTTTTTAAGGTCCAATTCAAGTTTGTTTAGTAATTTTAAAAAATAAGCAGTGTATGCTATTTTCATAAAACTATGATACTTTTTTTAATAAGGTTCTTAAGTCTCCACGAAATATTTTACCTTCTTTTACTTCCTGTTGGGATTTAAGCAGAGCGAAAACTGCCTCTTCTTCAGAGAGACGTTCTAAGGCTCTTCGCATCACTGCGGCTCTATTACTGGCAACGCCAGACTTGACTAAGTAGTCTAATGATAATTCTAATTTTGAATTCAATGGCACAGATATTGTTGACATATGATTATATAATATTAACTTATAATACTACTACTTAGTATATACTATCCTCTCAAATAGTCAAGTAAACAAGTGTCGCTACCATTCTTATTTTCTATACTTCTTCGTCCTCCATTTATCAGCAATTTTAACACGAGTAAGTGAACGTTCGAGTTCGGCTTCGAAATGCTCGAAGTCCACATGGTCTTTGTTTTCTATTTTCTTTTTCAATTCTTCGGATTTAGCTTTCGCCTCCGCGATTTTGTCTTCCGAAATTTCCGACACATGCTCAGCAAAATCCGCCAGAACAGCCACTTCAGTAGTGGTAGTCGGATTACCACTTGGTAGTCCGACTATCAAGTTCTTTACTTCTACAAATCCGCCGATGACAGCCATCGGAATATATTCACTTTCTTTTGCGGCAACGACATCCCCTGATTTCAAACCCACAATCAGCGGAATATGATCCGGTAAAATGGTTATTTCACCTTCCGTGGTTGGCAAAGTAACTTGATCCACCATTTCTTCAAGAATTAGTCTTTCGGGAGTAACAATTTTTAACTTGAGTTGTTTTGACATATTTTAAAGTGCTCCTTTCATGTAAAAATCCCCCTCCGCTTTATCATCATGCTTGCCATCCAAAATTTCTTTGAAAGAACGGATAGTTTCAGCCAGTGGAACATATCGCCCTTTGATGCCAGTGAACACTTCGGCCACGAAAAACGGCTGGGAAAGGAATTTCTGGATTTTGCGGGCGCGAGCTACGAGCTCCTTGTCCGCTTGAGACAATTCTTCCATTCCGAGAATGGCAATGATGTCTTGCAGGTCTTTGTAGCGCTGGAGCACGCGCTGAACTTCACGAGAGACATTGTAATGTTCTTGGCCGACGATGTTGGGATCTAGGATGGTTGAAGAAGAGTCTAGGGGATCGACGGCAGGATAAATACCAATTTCTGTTAATGATCGATTTAAGACCACAGTAGAATCCAGGTGAGCAAAAGTCGTCGCCGGAGCTGGATCAGTCAAGTCGTCTGCCGGCACATACACAGCTTGCACCGAAGTCACCGAACCTTTATCGGTCGAAGTGATACGTTCCTGTAAAATTCCCATTTCTGTTCCAAGAGTCGGCTGGTAACCCACAGCTGAGGGAATACGGCCGAGCAAAGCAGATACCTCCGAACCGGCTTGCGTAAATCGGAAAATGTTGTCGATAAAGAAAAGCACATCTTTACCTTCTTGGTCGCGGAAATATTCTGCCATAGTGAGTCCAGAAAGCGCCACGCGCATACGCGCGCCCGGCGGTTCATTCATTTGTCCGAAAACCATGGCCACTTTCGGCAAGACGCCAGATTCTTTCATTTCATGATAGAGGTCATTACCCTCGCGAGTGCGTTCACCGACACCAGCAAAGACCGAATAGCCTCCGTGATTCGATGCTATGTTGTGGATGAGCTCTTGAATGACTATAGTCTTGCCGACACCTGCGCCTCCGAAAAGTCCCACCTTGCCGCCTTTCAACACCGGACAAATGAGGTCAATGACTTTGATACCGGTTTCTAGAATTTCAACTTTGGTCGCCTGTTTTACGTATTCTGGAGCTTTGCGATGGATCGGTGAGCGCCTTAGGCTTTTCGAAGAGCCTAAGGCGCTACCGTCATCTATAACTTCACCAAGAACATTAAAAATTCTTCCGAGAGTAGCATTACCCACAGGTACAGAAATAGGCGCACCGGTGTTCGTGACTTGCATTCCACGCGAGAGACCGTCGGTTGTATCCATGGCAATAGTTCTTATTACTCCGCCACCTAAATGTTGTTCAGTTTCCAAAACAAGTTTCTTGTTTTGCCCTGAGCTTGTCGAAGGGAAGATCACCTCCAACGCAGTATAAATATCTGGCAATTTCTCTGTCTCATTACCGAAATCCACATCTACGACCGGCCCGATTATTCTTTTTATTGTACCTGTTTGCATAATTTTTTTTAATAATTACTTTATAACTTTACAACATTTAACTTACTGATGCCATTCCAGCGCTAATCTCTGATATTTCTCTGGTAATGTTCGACTGTCTGGCTTTGTTGAACATCAAGGTCAGATCATCTATCATTTCTCCCGATGCATCGCTCGCATTTTTCATGGCCACCATTCGAGACGATTGTTCGGAAGCGTTGGATTCGAGGAGCATCTGATATATCTGCATGCGGGTTAACTTCTCGGCTAAACTGCTGATCAATTTTTCTTTATCACCTTCAAATAAATAGTCAGTTTTGGTTAACTTGGCGGTTAAACCGCCAAGTGGCGGTTTAACCGCCAAGTCTTCAATTAATTCCCTCGACTCTGCCCGACTGACAGGCAGGATTTGCTTTACATTCGCCCTTTGCGTCAGCGCCGAAACGAAATCCGTATACGCCACCAGAACTTTATCATATTTCAGCGCGCTGTACTCATCGATAGCAAGCTTGGAAATAGGAACAATTTCGGATAAAGAAATATGGTCGGATAGCTCCGTAAAAGAGGCAACAACGTTCACTCCCAATCTACGCACGGCTACATCTCCCTTGCGACCGATAGTTATGGCATCGAGTGAGAGCTTTAGACTCTCCACAGAGTCTAAAGCTCTGTTTTTTAATAAAGAAACAGCTTTCTTTATAACTTGAGCATTATACGCTCCGCATAGGCCACGATTTGAAGTAATTAAAATAAGCAAAACCTTTTGTAGACGTCCGACGTCTACATTTTTTCGTTCATTAAAAAGCGGGTGATTCAATTCCTTCACACTCTCCGCAATTGAAATCAAAATATCCCATGAATATTCAGCATACAGCCTTGAAGCCAAAGTCGAAGCCACTGCCCGCTTCATTTTACTAGCCGCTACGAGTTCCATCGCTTTAGTGATCTTTTTCGTGTTCTTCACACTTTTTATTCGTCTTTTAATTTCTTTTGTTCCCGCCATAAAATTATATTAACATCTTTTTATTTTAATTTTTTTCTACTTTTAGTATTCAAATAGTTATTTTTTGTTGCAATATTTTTACCAGAACGATTTTTTATTTCTTTGCGTGTTTTTCCAACTATTTCTCCTCCTTCTTTCGCATCAGCATGTAACTTATTAAAACCTTCAGAATCATGATCCACTGAAAGCTTAGTTGTGGTTGCTTCGGCAAGCATCGTGAGTATCAGCTCAATATCTCCCATATGATCTCGCAAATTATGTTGAACAGAAAGATTTTTATGTTTTTTATAATCATCCACTTTCATATCAAAAGTTCCTTGCATTATTTCATCCACTCGTTCTTTACCCACTTTTGCTAACCATTGTTTGAAAGGCTCAGCTTTTGGAGATGGTATAGATTGAATGATACGAAAAATGCCCTCTAAATCAGCGCAATTCATCTTTTGCTGTCCACCTTCTGTGAGAACTGAAAGGGGGGTGGCAATTTGCCCCCACCCTTTACTAAGCTCTTCATCACGCCTACGCATGTCCTTTATGTACCCTTCTGGTTGAATAGAATCGGTAAGAATTGTTATTATATCTACAATAACAAAAAACCACCTTTCGTCATGCCAAACCCTGCGGACTTTATTTCCTTCAAATAGAGCGATATGTTTATTTTTTTCTTTTGTTCCTGCCATAAAATTAATTTCGCCAATAAGAATCTCCATCATTGGCTTTTGTATTATCTACAAGATCCACAAATTTTTCTGCATCACTATCAGTAAATGTTGATTCTAAAGTTCTACCTTCTATTTCAATTTTAATAAATACCTTCAATTTACCAAAACAAATAAATTCTATTTTAAAATCAGAATACTTTAGAAGTCTTTGATCGTTTGGAAATCCTTTGTATATAAAAGCCAGAATATCGTCATTGATTAACGCCTTTTCTACTGGCTGACCAGATTTACGTATATTTTTTATATCTTCAGGATTATTTCCAAATTCAAATCTTTTTTTATCATCCATAAATTTATTTGTTAAATGTTAATTTGAAGTCTCCAATCGCTTTTTTAAGTTGCCCCTCGCCTTTTTCGGTCCACATTTTGGACTCCAAAACTTCTTTGTAAAAAGCTTTTGCATTGCGTTCGGTGTAATCAATCAGTCCAGCTTCGAATTCTTTTATTTTCTCCACTGGCACATCATCCATAAAGCCCTTGGTGAGGGCATAAAAAGTCACCACTTGGTGCTCGGTTTTGACTGGAGCATATTGCAGTTGTTTCAAGACTTCCACTGATCTCTTACCTCTTTCTAGTTGCTTCTTAGTCGAATCATCTAGGTCCGAACCGAATTGAGCAAACGCCTCAAGCTCGCGATATTGCGCTAGGTCAAGTTTGAGCGTTCCGGCGACTTTCTTCATCGCTTTTACCTGGGCAGAAGAACCCACGCGCGACACGGATGATCCCACATTGACCGCCGGACGAATGCCTTTGTAAAAGAGATCGGTTTCCAGGAAAATTTGTCCGTCAGTAATGGAAATAACGTTAGTAGGAATATAAGCCGAAATGTCCCCCGCTTGAGTTTCAATAATTGGAAAAGCCGTGATAGATCCCCCTCCGTATTTAGCGTTTCTTCGACAAGCTCGCTCCAAAAGTCGGGAATGTAAATAAAACACGTCTCCCGGATACGCTTCACGGCCCGGCGGTCGGCGCAAGAGCAAAGAAATTTCTCGATAGGCCACAGCGTGTTTAGAAAGATCATCATAAATAATTAAAACATCCTTGCCTTGATCCATAAAATATTCGGCGATAGAAACTCCAGCATAAGGCGCAATGTAAGACATCGCTGCCGCTTCGGACGCTCCTGCGGAAACTATCACGGTGTAATCCATGCTATTGCCTGCTTCAAGTCTTGCATGTAATTTACGTAATTTGGAATCTTTTTGACCAATGGAAACATAAACGCAAATCATATTTTGTCCTTTTTGATTTAAAATAGCATCAATAGCGAGCGCCGTTTTTCCGGTTTGCCGGTCCCCAATGATGAGCTCGCGCTGGCCACGGCCAACCGGAATGATCGCATCGATGACCTTGATGCCGGTAGCCACTGGTTGATCCACGCCCTGCCTAGTGACCACGCCGGGAGCTACTTTTTCTATCGGATAAGCCGCAGGTCCTGAGCCCTTCGAAGGATCGTTTCCCTTAATCGTCCCTTTGCCGTCAATCGGCGCGCCGATGGCATTTACCACTCGCCCTAAAATACTATCCGAAACCGGTATTTCTAAAATTTTTCCAGTGGCTTTAACTTCATCACCCTCTTTTATTTTTGAAAAATCTCCAAGCACAATAACCCCTACCACATCTTCTTCCAAGTTTAGAACCACTCCAGTTTCTCCGTTTGGAAAAGTCACCATTTCGGAAGATTTGATGTCTGACAGACCGGAAATCTTTGCGATACCATCAAAAACTTCCAACACTTTGCCAATTTTTTCGGTTTTGGTTTCAATTTTGAAAGCTTCTATTTCTTTTCTTAGACTTTCTACGATGTGGTTTAACATATATTTTTTACTTTGCTTGTGTTAAAAAATCTTCTAATTGCTTCAATTTGTTTTTGTATGAGGTGTCTAGGACTTCATCTCCGACTTCTACCCGCATTCCACCCAACAATTTCCCTTTCTCAAAAAATTCGCTCGCTACTTGCTTGGCTTTATATTTTTCTTTTACTTCATGTTCTATTTTATTTCTTTGTTCAGGACTTATTTTTTTTGCTGTAGTGATTTTAGCTCTGATTGTGCCCGTTTTTTTGTCTAAAATATTCTGCAAAGCTTTAACAACTTCATCTGATTTTCCCAACATCCTTTTTCTGTGAAGCATTTGTACAGAGTTTCGTGCTGTTTCAGCGAGCGAAGCGCCTGACTTTCCTTCTGTTGCCTCATATATTGCTTCGGCTATATTTTGTGGGGAAATTTTTGGCATAGTTTTATTTATTCTTGTCAGCCATTATTTTTTCAGCAGCTAGAGTGGCGAGAAATGTTATATCTTTCCTAGCTTCTTCAACTGTTTTTATTTTTTCTGTTTCCAGACTCTTTTTTCCATTTTCAATTATCATTTTTAGTTCATTTTTGCCTTCTTCAATCATTTTAGCCTTGTTAGCTTCTCCTTCGGCTTTACCATCCTTAGACATTTTATTAGCTTCCACACGAGCCTTAACTAGAATTTCTTCGTATTCTTTCTTGGTTTTTTCAAGGATTTCTGCATTAACCTTCGCATCGTTGACACCTTTGGAGATCGTTTCCTCTCGCTCTTTCATAAGCTTACGAAGAGGCTTAGTGGCTAGAAGGTAAAACACTAAAAACACTATCGCAAAGTTGAATAGCTGTGCAATCATTAACTTCCAATCTATGTGAAATGTATTGATAAACTCCTGCATTAATTTTATTTAATCGAAAACGCTATAACCAAACCGTAAATAGCTACTGCTTCGGCGAAAGCAGAAGCAATAAGCATCGGCACCAAAACTTTACCGGTAGCTTCCGGATTGCGACCGATAGCTTCCATGGCTCGTCCCCCGATAAGACCGATACCGACACCCGCTCCCATCGCGGAAAGCCCGATAGCTAAACCTTTGCCGATTGGCGCGAAACTAACAACTGCATTTACAACTTCTGTTTCCATAAATGATTACTAAGCTAATAATTAATAATGATTCGACATTAAACACTTAATAATTCTTTCTTTTCTCCGTGACCCTCCTCGTTACTTTCCTCATGTTCTCCATGATCCTGCGCGGCTATTGTGAAATAAACGGCCGCTAGCAGTGAAAAGATGAGCGCTTGAATGAGTCCGATAAACACTTCCAAAAATAAAAACGGGGTCGGCAGGATATACAAGAAAATCGCCCCCATCGAAGCGAGCAACACCTCCCCGGCAAAAACATTACCGAAAAGTCGGAAAGAAAGCGATGCTACTTTGGCTATTTCACCGATAAGTTCCAAAATACCGACGAAAAAGTTGATAGGCGCCACAATTATGACATTTTTATCCTTTCGGAATTTGGTCACTACTCCTCCGAATGCCTTGATATTAACATATTTATTGAAAATTTTCCAAGCGCCGATGGTGATAATTCCGAAAATGTTTGAAGCGATAACAATCGCAATGCTGAGAGCTAAAGTAGTATTTATATCTGCTGTACCAGCGCGAAAAATCGGTAAAAAAACAGAACGCCCCGCTTCGTTTTCTAAAAAACCAACTGAACCTACGATAGGCAAAAGCCCGAGCCAATTGTTCACTAAAATAAAAATAAAAAGTGCAGTAACTAGAGGAAAAATTTTAAGTGTTGTTTTGCGATCATTCGTCACTTGGTCACAGAGCGACAACGCGCCTTCTAGAAAAATTTCAAATATATGTTGAATTTTGCCCGGAATTTGTTTTAGTTTTAAACGAAGCACCACGCACAAAATAATTATAACCAAGACCGCCAGCCACGAATTCAAAAGTGAGTTAGTGATCTGAAATCCGCCAGCTGGCGGACCAATATGAAAAATAGGCTCGGCGTAGATAGTCGTCTCGTGAATCGGTTGTGTTGTGTTATTTGTCGCCATTTTTGTCGTTTTGCTCTAACTGCTTTTTATATTGTTTGATTTCCCGATAAATTCCCGCGCAGGTGATGCCAAAACCAGCCATTAGTAGAATAAAAAATAAAGTTTGGCTTTCTACGAACCGTCCGGCTATGAGCCCGATTGCCAAAGGCAATACAATCCAGGAAGTCGTTTTGACGTAGAAAACTATTACTGGTTGCCAGTTCATTTAGATAGTATATGAGAAAAAAGAGTGAGATGCAAACCTAAATATATCACCTTATATAGCTTTTTTTTCTTTCTTCTATGATTATTTTTTCCTTAAGCTTTTTTGTTAGCCTTTCTTGTTCTACTAAATTAACTTCCGCAAGCGCTTTCCTAGCCTTTTTTATGGTAATAGAAGCATTTTCAGATTCCTTCAAATCTTTCAACACAGCTTCGTTTTCTAGTTCAATTTTAGTTTTTAGTTTATTTTCTAGTGTCATGCTTGTATTATATAACGAAGGTATCTTGGATGCAAGGGGTTGAGAAACGAAAAAGCCCCAAAACACCGAATTGTGCATTGGGACCGCGATGAGATTATGGTTCTTAAAGAACGAAAGTGAACTGGGGACGTGGTGCTCCCCAATTCGGTTAAAGGTTTGAAACGTGACCACGACACGTCGCGGGGCATCAAGCCCCAGCACCAACCCCAGGACGAGCATTGTGCCAACCCGGGTTGTGTGCGATCAAAGGCAACTCCCTGTAAGCACGCGCCGGGCGAGCCGGTTTGCTATCCGACAACTCAAAGGCATCGAGATTAATACCTGTTGCCTGAGATAATGCTACCAGCGTTTTTTGATCGAACCTGCCAGTTCGCTTGAGCCCGGCCTTCGTCTGCAAGGCTCTTACCCCAATCGAAGTCTGTTCCCCGTAGTCCCCATCCGGGACAATCTTGGTATTGAACTTCATAGCCCGCAGCAAGGCCTGTAGGAAGACAACTGCATCGTGCTCTTTCGACCCAACAGTGAGGGTCGCTCCAGTGAACAATTTTCGCTTCATGGTCTTGTAACCTTTCTTCAGTTTTTTGGTTTTCCGTGGACGCTTAATTTAAGCGTCGCTTCATCTTCACACTATCAAAAAACACAAATTTATCAAGTGTCAGGAATAGTTTTCTACTGAAAACTCTCCCGACTCGGACTCGCACCGTCGTGCTCCGTTTCTCACATAGTGCCCCGCACTTTGTGAACTAATTATACACTTTGCACGAACTTTTTTCGAACGAAATTCCGCACCCCGCCACAAATGGTCTGG
>C687J35174_10001797_pt1 | contig 30868 bp, 28 predicted proteins | sample RifCSPhighO2_01_FD_35174 | JGI IMG/M metagenome (IMG submission 35174) | reverse complement strand
ATTTGACGCATTAATTATTGCAAACGAAGCGTTATTGCCAGTAGTTATTCTCAGCCAATAATGGGCAGGTTTTCTTACAAGGTATGTTGTTGTAGAATTATCATACTTTTTTACCCAAGCGCTTATTGAAAAGCTTCCATTAAAGTCAAGACTTTTGTTATATTTGACAGTTATATGTGTTTTATTTGATGTGTTAAAAGTATATGCAGATAAAAACCTTCCAGAAATGTTGTAAGTTGGGCAGTAGCCAAAAGAACATGTTCCATTATTTTTTCCAGTTTCATCTTTAAAGAATGTTGCATTCTCGCCAGCTCCATTGTTAAGGTGCATTAGCAATACTATGCTATTGCTCATGTTCATTTGCTGGCCATATTTAATGGGAGTAGTAAAAGTAAGGTTATCCCAACTCATGCCGCCAGCATATATTCTAGAAGTATAATTTCCATAAGAATAATAAGGGATTTGATAACTCGTTGAATTTGCCAATACAACATATCCGGATGCATTAGAAGTAGTGTTATAATAAGTTCCTTCATCAAAATCAGTTTGTGTTGAGGTATTATAAGTTGGATAAGGAATTAAGTATTCTTTGTTATTTATATATGTGCTTACATTATAGTTATCTTTAGTATTATAAGGCACCATGAAAAAGCCATGCAAAATTGCTGTTCCGTTCAATGTAATTTTATCTAAAGATCTTATATCAGCAAAGGAAGTTTCATTTTCAAGATGGCTTCCAATTTTCTTTCTAAATCCAAATATGTTGTAATCATAGTCGCAATACTCCATAGTCACGCCTAATTCCTCTTCATAGTTACACTTTAAAGCATAATCATTGACTTCTTTTGTTTTTAACTGCTCAAGATATATATTATTATTGGAATAAAAGGAATCTAATCCGCCATTGGATATTATTTTATGGATATCTTTACTTGAGTCGAGCAAAAAATTGATTCCATTTATTGACAATATAAACTCGCACTTCTGCCTGAAGTCATTCAAAGAAGTTCTGTTATAATATCCGCTGCAGGTAATATCTTCTGGATTATATTTAAAAATAAGTCCATCTTCATTTATGCCAACTGCTTTATCTTCCCTAAATAAAACGGCAGATGTACTTAAGCTTAGCAAAGCTAATAAAAACATTGTAGTTATTGTTAATTTATAGTTTCTCATGGAACCACCGTGCTAATTGTCTTTGAATCTGATATAGTTGAATTGAAGATAATGGCTTTTACAGTCTTGTTTCCAGACTGGGTATAATTGTTTTCTATAAAGAAGAATATACTCTCGCTGCCAGTAAAGTTGAATAGTTGAGTGCTGTTAATTAAATTATCCGAAGTGTTTAGAGACCACGATAAATTCGCTATTTTATAAATCTCAATATTCAATCCAAGAAATTCAAATATAAAGTTTTTTCCAGAGGAGTTTGTAACAGATAAATTCGCTATATTAAAGGTTGGTGTTGGAGGAAATGTAAGATTTATATTTAAAGTCATGTTCATTCTAGGTTGCAGGTAATCTGAAAATAATTGGCTTCCATTTATGTCAGAAGCGCTGCATCTAACCATAACTCCATCCTGAGCGCTTACATTTATGAAATTCCAGGATACATTTTTATCTTTTGTATGATTTCCTACTCTTTCCCAATAGTGCTGGTTTGACTGGTATGTGATGTTAATATCATAGTATGTTAAATTGCCCCTATTGTCAGAATGGAAAACTACCGGAACTGAGCAATTCCCATACTGATCAGGAGTGCAATCAAAAAGATAATTGTTAATTTCTCTAGATAAGTCGGCAGTAAATTGAGGAGAATTATTCGAATCAAAAGTGCCTGCAAGCAGCCATTCATTAGTTTCGTCTGCTCCAATGTTTAATGACGGATTGAAAATCGTATTGTTTATTTCATAGCTTATGTTCATATAAATTCTCTTTGATGTATCAATTGAGTATTCCTTGCTCCAAAAAATCATATAATTCCCCTCAGCTTGATTTCCAGCAGAACCTTCAGCAACCCAGACAACAGATACTTTGTTGCTGTCATTTCCTAGCGCAGCATTCAAAGCCTTAACAACATCTGCAAATACCCATCCCAAACTGCCAGCCCCCCCTATATCTCTGTCAACAGTAACATTGACTAAGAACCCTAAACTTGGCTTATTTGAATAAACTAAATTTTCCTCTTTCCACGTTACATTTGATGAATAATAAAGTTTAAGCCTTCTAGGTGGGAATTTCCTGTTTTCACGTTCATATCCAGCAATAAAAGCGCTAGTTATATTTGCACTTTCTTGTAAGTTTGTAATGTTAAACACTAACCAAGTCCATGTTTCCCCTACATTTGGATCTTCTTTAGTCTGGTTTGAGACAAATAACTCTGTTAGTGAGCCGTAATTAGTATTTATTTTTGAATTACCATCCGCATTAGCACCATTGGTAAAAGTATCTTCCAGTAATTCAGTATCAGGAGTTTTTAGCTGCATATTTCCAGACTCGTAAGTTACATTGCTCTTTAGAACTACCTGCGCAAAATTTACAGTTATGTTCTTAGGCAATGTAATATATCTAGTGATGTTCTCATCACCAGTAAAAGACAAGTTTTCTTCAGCTAATCCATTTGAAAAAGTATTGATATAACCGCTAGAAACATTAGTGCTGTGGTTGTAGAAGGCATCAACAAAGTAAGTTATATTATCATTTTCTGGATCTATACTGCCATTGCACATTATGTCAAACTGATTGAAAAAAGTCTCATTTGTAATGCATAAATTAGTGTTACAGAAAATTTCAGATGGTGTTGTAGGCTCATTCTGGTTTGTAATCCCATAAGTATCAATGTTATTTGTTTCATTTAACTCTTCAATAAAGTCGTCAAAGTCAGCTATTGCGACTATTTTTGATGATATATTTGTAGCATTTATCTGATAAATAAAAGATTGTGAAGTATTGATATTAGGTATTAAAGAGGTGTTTGAATAAGATTCATTGTCAAAAACATCAACGAAAACATTGAAAGCTGGTGCATTGCCTTTATTGGTAACGTTAATCTGCAATGTTGCATCTCTGGCAGCAGTAAAGCTAACATTTAAATCTAGAATAAAATCTGGAAGCGGAGGCGCTGCAAATCCCAAGTAAGAATAAGCGTTTGTAATATAAGGCTCAAATACAAAGTCTACTTGTTTGTTGTTCTTCGAAAGATTTGCATACTGAATTAAGTAAGGTCCGTCAACTTTTGCGTAATGTATTACAGTGGCATTTATCCTTGACCTAAATACTTGTAATCCAGTGGTTGTAAAGTTGGTAGCGTTAGTGTAATTTAAGACGAAATTATTAAACAAATCTGACAAAGAATATTCAATAGTATGCACTCCGATATCTTTTATGTTTACAGTAAAGTTCAGATCAAAATATTCTGTAATATTGTCATTCTGCAAGTCAAGAGCAGAATCAGAATAATTGTAGAAATAGGAGGTTTTTGCAAAGTCTTCGTAATTATATGACGATGTAGTATGATTCGTATCTATCAATAAATCTCCTATTGCAACATTGTCGATAAGATAAGTGCCACTGTAATGTGTGCTCTTTATGGTCTCATTGTCAAAATAAATGTTTAAAGTGTTTGAGCCAGCAGCCATATTATAAAGAGAAGTTGATGATATGCTTTTATTGCTATAATCCATGAAAACAGTGACATTTACATTGCCTAAGCTTTCATTGGCGTTAACACTTAGGGTAATCTTGATAAAGCTCGAGGTATTTACGGCAGAATCAGTAATTGAAGTAATGCCCAAAAGCTGCGCATAATTTAAAATTGTCAAAGGAATCTTCTCTCTTTTGAAAACGAGGCTATCTGTAGTATTATAGACAATGACAGAATAATTAAATACTGTGCCACTCAACAAAGAAGTCCTTAAGCTTATATTCACGTTTGAATCAGACGAGCTGACAAACTTGCTTGTTGTGTTTGATATTGTAGTATTCTTGTCGAACAAAGAAACGATGAAAGTATAATTAGTTGAATTAGTGGCATCCGTTATCAAAGTGAATAAAATTGTATCATTCTTCCCATCATTGTTAATATCTTTCGCAATCCCTGTAGTGTTTGTAATATTTATTGTCCCATCATAAAAATCAAAGTTATAGGAAGCTACTAATTCTTCTAAAGTTAATGAAGCTACAGCTAATGAAAATGTTGCTAATAATATTGTTATTAATATTAATTTATTCAACTTCATTATTTACCTCTTTTCTGCATCCATTTGAAAATCCAACATAGTCTGCCTTGTCTAAGGAAGGATTTGCATTTAAGACACCATCCCTTTCTGAGTAAGCTAAAGCTGCAGAAACTGAAGCTAAGCTTACAAGTAAAAAGAGAAAAATACGCTTCATCTTCCGCCTCGTAGTTTTTTGATTATAAGAGCAACTAAATAGAATAAAAGACCATATGTAAATGGTGCTGTAAAAAATACTAATCCATAAACGATAAGGCAACCTAAATCATTAGTACAATTACTTAAAGTATATATTAATAGTAAAATTGGGTACTGCACATCGAATATAAAAAAACCAGTCACAACTTTAATAATATTGATATCAGCAAATGTTGCTCCAAGAATAGAAATTATTAGACCAAATATAAAACCAAATATAAAATATTTAGCATTTGATTTAAATTTTATTTTTTTCATTTTTATTCCTCCTATTGTCCACTTAATAAAAAGTAATTTCTTTCATAATTAGTAAGTGACTCATTATTCAAAGTTTTTCTAATAAAACTCTTTGTCCATTCATTATTTGTTAATCCCAAATGTGAAGTGCCAGCAATTCCCACTCTTCTTTTATTGTTTGAATTAACATTGCTATAAATTGCTTGCTGGTCTGAAAGTGTTACAACGCCATCATTACCGAAGGGATAACCAACAATTTGCCCCTCAATTAAAGCAAATTTGTTTAAAAATAAACTAGAAGCTGGTTGACTATCAACACTTGACTCAACCCAATTTATATATTGTTCCCATAATTTTAAAGAAATTTTAGAATTATTATTATCAGAGATCATATTTTTCTCACCAAGCAAACCAGATTTAACTATCTCAGGTAGAGTTACATGAGTTTTTCCTTTTGATCTTAAATTTTTTAAACTATCCTCACCAGAAAATTTAATTAAAGTCTTAGCAACACTATCACCTTCAAAAGCACCAGGACACGCAACCCCAACAAAAGTATCTATTGGAGAAGCTGGAAGTGATGTATCTACAATCAGGCTTTTAGTCTCATTCTCAATCTTCCAGTTGTTGCTGTATCCACTTCCATGCTCTTTTAAAGAATCTAAAGCAACCCTGCATCCATTTGAAAATCCAACATAGTCAGCCTTATCCAATGAAGGATTGTACTTCAATACTCCATCTCTTTCCGAATAAGCTAAAGCTGCAGAAACTGAAGCTGGCCACCAGTCGTCTTTCAAGGTTTCATAGGTGTAATCTGGACATGTGTCGCATTCTTCATTTGGCCCTCCAGTAACTTCAATCATCCATCCTTCTCTTCCTGTATTAGCCATCTCGTTGGAAAACTCTTGCCATTTGAACAAGTTATTCCACAAGCCTCCTGAATAAATGACTGGCTTTGCTCTTGCTGTGGCAACAGAAGCTAAACTTACAAAGAGGAAAAAAGAAAAAAATCTCATCTTTTTCTCCCTAGTTTATTCTTAATTTTCAAGAAAAGCCATGTTAATAGCATGCCTATAAGGAACCAAAATAGAATATTAAAAATAAAAAATAATACTCTATTATCTTTATCAATTAAATTTGTCGTAATAGCACCGGGGTATAAAAAAACTAAGAATATTGCACAAAGAAGAAATAAAGTATTTACACAACTATCAGATAAAGCAAACATAGTAATGAATAATATCATTATGACCATTATTACCCCACCAAATATTATTTTATATTTATTTTCCATTTTTTCCTCCTAATTAGTCTTCTGTTTAACATAAAGATTAATCTCATCTTTTGTCAAAGATTCATTATTCAATATTTTCTTAATAAGTACCATATTCGTTCTACTCTCAACCATAAAATTATGTGAATAAAAATTAGATAAGTAAACTTTATTATTGGAATTTATATTGTTATAAATAGCCTGAGCATCATTAGTTGTGACAACATCATCATTACTATTATTTGTAGCTTTCCCTCTAAATGAACCTTCTAATATCGCAAACTTATTAAAAGAAACTCCAGAACCTGGTTGGCTATCATTAGTTTTAGTAGCCCAATCGTTATACTGACTAAATAAATTAACAGAAATTTTATTATCCTTATTCCCATTATCTAATAAACCAAATAAATAATCACCAACAATAGGCAAAGCAATTGCAACAAATTGATTTCTAGTTGCATGATTAATATTTTTAGTTCTAAGATTATTTATTGTTAAACTACCAGCTAACTTAAATCCACTTTTGAATACAGAATCCCCTTCAAACGCGCCAGGGCATCCAACCCCAACAAAAGTGTCTATGGGAGATGAAGGCAGTGAAGTGTCAAGCACCAAATCCCCATCTATATCTTCCCTCTTCCAGTTGTTAGAGTATCCTGCACCATGCTCGCTTAACGAATCTAAAGCAACTCGACATCCATTTGAAAATCCTACATAATCTGCCTTGTCCAGGGAAGGATTTGCATTCAGCACTCCATTAGTTTCTGAGTAAGCTAGAGCTGCTGCAACAGAAGCTGGCCAGTAGTCATCAACTAAATCATCATAAGTGTAGTCCTTGCAGGTGTCGCATTCCTCGTTAGGACCTCCAGTAACTTCTATCATCCATCCTTCTCTTCCTGTATTAGCCATCTCGTTGGAAAACTCTTGCCATTTGAACAAGTTATTCCACAAGCCTCCTGAGTAAATGACTGGCTTTGCTCTTGCTGTTGCGTCTAAAAACTTATTTGATTTTGTTGCTTTTACCTGTTTCAATCTTAGAACTGTGTTGTCATTTGTTTTGACATTCTTCAAGTCTTCCTGGAAAGTATTATGCAAACTGTTATTAACGATGAGCATGAAATTATTATTGTCCTGGCTGTAGTATTTCTGCTGTGTTTCGTTTGCATGCATGTAGTCTGATATTGAGATTGCTTTCACGTCTAAATTGTTAATGTATTCAGAATTCTCAGTACCTATCTTGGCAAAGTATTTTCCTTGATTTTCAACAAATCTTTTTACTGCTGCTATTGTTCCGTCTATTTCTGTTCCGTAAATCAATATGTAATTAGTGCTTCCCTGCTTAAATCCTGCAACGACTCCATTGTAAGGATAAATTCCTTTCTTCCCTTCATAATCCAAGTATCTGTCTTTCTTGTTTACCTGGAACTTCTTCTTAAGCCCATAGGTAAAGTCATTAATTGAGCTTGTAGGTGAAGGCTTTCCAACTTTTAAAGTAACGTCCTGCCCAGAACAAGAGCTTAATATTTCAACATTGTTCAATACTCCATTCTTCTTTAAGTAATTAGTTATAATATCATCAATTTTTCTTAAGTTTGTATTTATGTCAAAGCATACTTTAGGAACTTTTCCCTTGTATTTATTCACTTCGTTATTGTTCCTGTTCTCATCTCCGCTTTTAGAATTTGGATCAACAACGACCTTAAAGCTAAAAAGATTATTCCCATTAAGAGGCACGCTTACTAATTTTGAAGAATAAGAAGATAAGGAAGCAGTTACTGTCCTGCTGTCAATCTTTCTGTTGTCCTTGTCAAAGCCAGTAAAGCTTACCTCAAGGTTTGAAGGTGCTAGGTTCTCTGTTCTTACCAAAGCAGAGACATTCACGCTTGAAGATGAAATATCAGCCAGGCTTACATCTTCAGCATTTAGCAAAACGTCTTTTTTATTTAAGCAAATCTGGCAGTTAAAGCTCAAGCTTTCAGTCTCGCCTTCAATGTCAATCGCAGCCTGTTTGGTCTGGCAGACAGTGGAGGCATCAGAGCATTTTACTTGTATGCTTTGCAGTTCACCGCAATTGTAGTTGCTCAAGCTTAATGATTTGTAGCCATTTGAATCTGATTGTCCTTGTGAATTTGAATTTAAGTAAACATAGGTGCTTGCAACGCTGCTTCCGTCATTGTCTTGGGATAATACATTTAAGGTTCCTGAGCATTTTTGTGCAGCTGCTCCGCCACATTTTCCAGAAGTGCAAGTTCCTGTGCTACAATCAGAAGCCTCATCACAAGTTAGTCCATCGCTTATTTTGGCCTGACAAGTTGAATCGCATCTTCCAGAGTCACATTGACTGTTGTCGTTGCTTGTGCAAGTTTCGCCATTATTTCCATTTGTGCATATTTTAGTTCCAATAGAGCCCATGCAGTCATAGCCCCCATTGTCGTTCCAGCACTGTGAATTTGAAGTGCATGTAGCATATTTATTTAGTTTGCAAATATCAAGAGAAGTAAAAGAATCGTCACGGACTTTCTCTAAATCTCTATCACATATATAATTAGCATCTAAGTCTGAGCTACAACTTTTACTTTCAGTATCAGTACCGCCAATAACCCCCCTCCCACCACAAGATTTAACATTAGTCTTCTTAGTAGTCACGGTCAAAGAAAAACTATCAGAACCATCAGACGAACATTTTGAAGTGTATTCTGTACCTGTGCTACCGCATTTTCCAGAAAAACATTGTTTATCAGCAGTACAAGCATTATAGTCTTCAGTCCCATCAGCAATGCTACAAGGATTTAACAGAGAGGCAGTCCTTGAACTAGACTCAACATCATCATGGTTATCGTGGTTATCATTCTCGTCACATACAGTATAGTAAGGGTTTGGGCACTGGTTAAACTTTATATCTTTCCATGGAAGAGAACTACTATACCTACCTTGCGAATAATAATGGTAAGTAAGTCCACTACAATCTAATTTTTTTCTATCTACAATATAAAATGTTTGGTAAATATACCCTGATCTTCCCCTCTTTCCAGCAGAATTATCGCAATCGTAATAAACCTCAGCTCTAGCATCGTATCTTTTTTTTGTTGAAGTATCAACGCCATCGCAAGTAGCGCATATTCTCGAAGGCAGACCATCAATACCAATCCTACAGTCACTCTCAAGTTTACAGCCAGCTTTCCAAGTAGACGACATCCCCCCAGGGATACTGAAAGAAGAATTACAAGAGTTTGCATTACAACCCCCACCTCCGCAACCCCCACCAGTACTATTATCCCAATAACAATTGTCCCATCGTCCATTACTGTCCCAATCATAACATACCATATCAGCTTCTGTATTAGTTATATCAATTAATTTTGGTAACACTTCATCATCAACAAATGCGATACTATCAGAAGTGCTACTGCCCACACTACTATCACTACCCCACTCATCTATCATTGAGATAGAAAGGGCATTAACTGCTAAAACATGAAATACGACTAAAATTAGGATTAACAACATCCTTTTTTTGTACATCATTAGGATTCACCAAAATGTTCTTTTTTCCATTTCTCCTGAGCCTCAATCCATTCATCTAAATTAAATGGTCTCTTGAAATATTCTTCATACCTTTTGATAAATTCTTCCATAGTCTCAGAAGAATTTTGTGGAAAGTCTTCTAGAGTATAATTTTTCAAAGGATCAAATGCTTGTTCCTCTTCTCTTTTTTTTCTTTCTTCAACATCAGCAGGGTCTATAAATCTCAGATTCACAAAAAAATCAGCGTTTTGTCTTTCAAAGATTTTATCAAAAAAATCAGTATTTTTTACATCATTAATCCTATCAAAATATTTCTCATTAAACTTTTTTCTATTTATACACTCCTCTAAAATATAGTCATAATTATATTCTACAATATCAACCCCAAAATTATCTCCCTTGAAATTGTCTCTAATTAAATTACTTAAGTTATTATAGCATTCTCTTAAAAATTTATCTTTAAAACTATTTTTTAATATAAAAACATCTCTTGATTTACATTGCTCTAAAATTTCTTCTAGCTCTTTTTGAGAATGTGGCAAATCAAATTGATCAGTTTCCAAAACCTTTTTAATTTTCTCTTTATTAGAGTCAGAAGGACAACTAAATTCTTTATTGCTATCCTTCAAAGTCTTAATTAGTTCTTTACTAGATACCCCTTGAAAGAAGAAATCTTCATTTCTTAATACTTCGCCACAATCATCTTCATTACAATCACTAGGATATAACTTAAGATATTCTAAAATAATATCTGTAGGGAACTCATTATTTTCCAAAGGCTTTACAGCAGTTATATCACTAAACTTACCTTTCACTTTTATAAAGAATGGACCACTTTTCCAGAAAACATAACTATTAGTTTTATCATAAAAAACTTTATTGCCATTAAAATCAGAAACTTTAATGCCATCTTCAATTTGAGAATTTACCCAAGAAATCAAATAACCTTCATCAAAAAGAGTACTGTCAATCAATCTTCCATCAAATGGATAAATAGAAACGCTATACTTCACATCAGTTTCATTATCAACTATACTATTTTTATCAACATAAGAAAAAAGATAAACGGGCACAAAATCCTCATCAGTTTTCGCTTCGGCATCTTCATTTAATGTTTCAGAAGAGTACTCGTTGATTAGTTCAAAATTTTTTACTTGAGGTATCTTTCTTATTTCAAAATCAATTCTTTTTTCAACTATTTTAGATTGTTTATCAAATTCCTTAGCTAACTTCTCTTTATCAAAAACATACTCTGCATTAGAAAGTATAGTTATTAAAATTAAAGATATTAATGCAAAAAGTATTGGATACAATTTTCTATTCTTTATAGTCATAAGTAACACCACCAACATACCATTTCTCTTTTAATTTTTCTCTTAAATCTTCGACAGCACGAATTTTAGCATTCTCGCTTATAATATCATCAAACTCTATTTTTATTTGAGCTCTTTCAATATTGATGTTCCAAGCAACAAGTTCAATTGAAGTTATATCATCAATTTCGCTTTTAATATTTACAAGATCATTATAAAAGTATGACTTAAAAGCAGCATTTTCAACGCCACTTATGTTGCCTTTCTCCTTGCTTAAGTAAGTGCTTGCTTTAATTCCATCTTGCTCTTTCTGGTTAAAATCTACAAATAAAGAATCTAAGTTATAATCAATTTTTTTCTGAATGCAGCCAATAAGGATAATAGTCAGTAAAAAAAGCAAAAAGATTACAATTCTTTCTAATCTAAGTACTTTAAAGCTACTTTGCAAACCCCGCAATCCCCCCAATATTGAAGCATTACATAGATATATAAATTTCATTAATTACTTCAAAGTGACTTATCTGCATAAAGGAAGTCCTTTCACTTGAAGGTTCTGTATAGTCTTGCATAGCTTAACATTTCCAGTATGATTTATGTATAGATAGACACAGTTGTCCCTGCTCAAGCTGTTCCTTGCTATATACTTGCTACTGTTGTATAGATAGTTACAGTTTCCAACATCATTGTTTTTTATTGCAAGCTCATTCACGCAGTTGTTCCTTTTTTCCTCTCCATCAATTTTGTCGCAAACTTCAACTTTTCCAGAAGACAAGGCTGCTTTGAAGAAGCATTCGTTGCTTTTATCTGCATTTTTTACATAATAGCACAAGCTTTCATCTTTTTGAGACACAGCAAACTCAATTAAACAATCATTTTTTGTATGCCAATCGCTTTCATCAGGAAGTTCATAGCAGTAGTCTGCATATCCTGCCTGCAAAGCAGTATTATATTCGCAGTTTTTAACGTCAAATTCGTTTCCAGCATCCTTGCATGCTTCTAATTTTGCCTTGTTCTCGTCAGAAATCTCTCTTGCAGGCTTGCATGCAACCAAAAATATTGCCAAAAAAATAATTATCGCCTCTTTTTTCATGCAGTAAAACAAATTAAATTCGTATATAAATTATTCTAATTTATGAATATTAATCTTCTTTATCTAAATAAGCTTCATTTTTATTTGGATTAAAATATAAGGAAAAGTTGTTTTTTCTCAAAAAATCAGTTCCTATAATAGAGGGGGTTACTTCTCTGTCGTCTTCCTTCTTTTTTCCTTTTTGCGTAGACAAGCCAAATTGAATTTCTTTTAAGTCAATTTTAAACAGTTTATTCTCTGTTGATTTTAAGTATAAAGTTGCTTTTTTGCCCAACATTAGCCTGTAGCTTGCAGCCCCCATCTTAAAATTTTCCTTAAACTTTAACGAATCTTCGGGTATTTGCAAAGTTAACGCATCGTTGTGCCCTATAAATGTTGTATCGCTGCCAGTATCTATTTAAAAAACGACATGTTTCAATCCAAAATGATAATTTTCAGAATGAATTGCGATGGTTATCATTAATCGACCATCTATAATCCTTAGAGGAATTCTCATTGCATTCCCTATAATATCATCTTTATTTTTGACACGAATTGTATAACGACCTTAGAAGGATCTACGTTCTCTTTTTTAAGAGTATCTAAAAGTTTGCCCATATCTTTGTTGTGAGCCATTACTTTTCCTTTGTTAAAAGCTACGAATTCACCGTCAAAATTCTTTTTTAACTCCTGAATATTTTCTGCGAACCAATCTAATGCAGATTCGGATTCATTCAATAGTTGTAAGACTTGTTCTTCTTTTACCATTTTAAAGCCCATTTATAATCACTTTAAAGTAACTACTTCTATTTAAAGATTTTGTTTTTATGCCTGCTTCTTCAGTTAAGAATATGATTATCCATCAACCTCTTTTGATATTATTAAGATTAATATAATATAAACGTGCGCCACCATCGTAGAATGATGAATACAAAGCAAAAAGCCAATTATAGACTCAATGTTAAATGTGACGCTCATTATATATAAACCCTTTTATTTTTAAGCTTAAAAACTTAAATCTGGCGCCAATTATATATAAACAACCTAAAAATTAGCAGTTTTTGATTTGGATTTAAAGCCTTACCTTATGTCCGTTCGTTAAAGAATGAACTCTCTTGTTGTTGTAGCCCATCTCTTTTGCCAAGTCAGCAACCCTCGTCATTAATTTATGGTCGCCTTGGCACGGTATTATATGCTCTGGATTCAGTATTTTTATGAAGTCTCTCAAGTCTTCTTTGCCACAGTGCCCTGAAGAATGAACACCTTTAAACAGTCTCAATCCTTTCTGCATGAACTTCCTTTCCATTATAGCCCTGTTAGTTATGTTAGGCTCCACAGGAATTACTCTATTTGAAAAAATTACGCTGTCCTCTTTCCTGAATTCAAAAGGCAGTTCATTGTGCAGCATCCTTGACAATACTGAGCTCTTTTCTCCTTGACCTCCGGTTGCTATGATTACGTAATCGCTTAGCCCATCTTTTTCAATCTTTTTCAATTTTTTTCTTATCTGGTTTTTATATGTTACAATCTCGGCTTCCTTAGAATATTTGCACAACCCAACATTTTCAGCAGACTTGATGTATTTCGTGAAGCTTCTTCCTAAAATCAGGACTTTCCTATTCAATTTGTGTGAAAAATCAATTATGCTTCTTAGTCTTGCGATGTGAGAAGCAAAGCATGAAACAACTATGGCATGTCCTCTATTGTCTTCCTCAACCATGACTTCTTTGAGCATTTCCCTTGCAACAAGTTCTGAAGGAGTTTTATCTTGCGGAGCCGGAATTGAATCCAAAACCAATGCTTTTATTCCAATCTGGCTTAGCTCTTTTAATTTTTCATAGTCTACTTTGTCCCCTAAAACAGGATGGTTGTCTAACTTGAAGTCATTTGCATACAAAATAATTCCTTCCTTTGTATGAACTGCCAGTAAAGAAGTCTGCAGTGTAGAATGAGGAACATTTACAAATTCTACTTTTAAGTCTTTGTTTATTTTGTAAATTTTTCCTGGTTGCACCTTTTCAAACTTGTTTTTTAGATGCATTTTGTCATCATTCATCATTGTCTTAAGAACTTCCAAAGTGAATGGAGTACCAACAATAGGCGCATTATATTTAGGAGCCAAATAAGGTATTGCTCCAATATGGTCTAGATGGCAGTGTGAAGCAAATATTCCCCTCACATTATTTCTCCATGAATTTAATACATTGTCATCAGGGATTCCTTCCAGCTTTATCATTTGCTCTGTTGTTAGCTCTTGTCTGCTCCCACCATCTTCCTCAAAATCAGCTATTTTTTGCAGAAAAAATCCCATGTCAAGAACTATTGCATCGTCATTTACTTTCAACGCAGACATGTTTCTTCCAGATTCTCCATATCCTCCTACGCCACAGAATTCAATTGCCATTATGCCCTCAAGCTCTTCTTGCTGGATATGTTGCTTACAAGAACTAGGAACATTAATCCTATGAACATGGCTCCTAAAACATAAAATACAGGTACAAAAGATTTCAAAGGATAATTGAAAAGAAGTGCTTTCCTTAATAAATCTTCTCCAATCACAAAAGGATTGTACAAAGCTACTTGCTTGAAGATGGCAGGCATTGATTCCAAAGGCAATATTGTATTTGACAGGAAAAGCATTATGCTGCTTAAGGATATTGCAGCTAAAGTTCCTGTCTCTTCGCTCCTGAACAAATATCCTATTATTAATCCTATTGAAATGAATATCAAAGACATGCAAAGCAGTATCAGGCTTACATTAGGCAGTGCACTTAGCAGGCTTCCTCTGAAAAAGTAGTAGGCAACGGCAAATATCAATATCATTTGTAACAATATTATAAGCAAGGCAGTGATGTATATACCAATTATGAAAAGCAGGTCTGATGTAGGCGATATATAGTTCCTGAAATATGCAGTGCTTGTTTTTTCTTTTATTACCAAGTCAGCAACCAACAATATGCTTATAAACATTATGACCATTATGACTAGAGTTGGGAACAAATAATTCAGGTAAGTTTTTTCTGCAACAACTGGCTCAATCTTGGCATTTATCGGACTTACTATCTTCCTTGCATCTTTTTCAGCAACAGCCTTTATTCCATTTATCATTGTCTTGAATATATTTTCCATCAAGGTTCCCTGGGTTACTATCTCAGAATTTGCATTTTTTATTTCTCCAAGCTTTGCAGCAACTTGCGATTTCAGCTTTGCATTTGCATCCATTTGAGCTTGAGCCTCATCAACTAAAGCTCTTATCCTATTCATTGGCCCATAAATCCCGACAGTAGAAAAGTTAAATTGAGTCTTTAAAGCTTCGACATTGCTTTCCAAAGAGTCAAACTCCTGGTCAAACTTTGTTTTTCTAATCACAAAATCCTGCTGCGTCAATAAATCATCTGAAGCTTTTGCAAGATTTGTTGATTTTGAAGAAGCTATCAATATTGAATTTAAAGGAACAGTCTGGCCTGCTAGCTGGTCTCCAGTACTTTTTAAAGTATTTACTATTGTATTTGTAAGCTGTAAACTTATCTCATCAGATTTGGTTGCTATCTTTGAAGTTATAGTGTCCATCAAGCTATAAACTAAGTTTGTCCTTGAAGGATCAACATAAAATGTGATTTGTCCTTGGTTTTCAACGCTTAGTCCTTTAGGAAATATAGCGCATATATGGATTATGCTGTCTTTTATTCCTTTTATGCATTCATCTTGCGAAACCAATTTGTTTACAGCAAAGTTCTTTCCTGAAAGTTCTTTTATCATTGAATCTGCTAAAGGTGAATATTCCTCAGAATAAACTCCTACTCTTATTCCATATAAGCTGGCAGAATTAAAGGCTGTTCCAACCATCATTATCAGGAACAAAGGTCCAAAAACCACTATCAATGCAGAACCCTTGCTTCTTAAGATAAGCTTTATGTTCTTCCCGACTATCCTTAGTAATTTGTTTAAAAACATTTTATGCCTGCGTCAGTTGTTCAAATACTTCATTTAGTGTTGGCTTCCTTACCTCTACTTCTATTATCCTGTCATTTAAGTTGTCAACCAAGCTGAAAATTTCCTGCATAATTTTCTCAGGATTGTCAGTGAATATTTTTAGTCCAGATTCAGCCTTTATGATTTTCTCGACATTCAAGTTTCCAAGATGATTTATTATATAATCATAATTGTTTGAAGCCACTTCAAGGTATATTTCCTGATTCTTTGTATATAATTCCCTTAATTCGTCTATGCTCCCTACTTTTAATATTTTAGAATTATGCAAGATTGCAATTTCATCGCATAGTTTTTCCATTTCCCACAATAAGTGAGATGTTATTATTATTGTAGTTCCTGTCTGGTTCACTTTTTTTATCAAGTCAATCATGTCTCTTCTTAGTCTTGAGTCTAGATCCTCAGTTGGCTCATCTAAAATCAATATTTTCGGATAATTTATTAAGGCGCATGCCAAGTCAAGCCTCTTCTGCATTCCTCCAGAAAGATTTTCAGCCACTATATGTTTTTGCTTCTCCATTTCCAATAAAGGAAGTATTCTCTGTATGTTTGTTTCTATTACACTTTCAGGAAGTCCATACAAAGTGCCAAAATAATTTAAATTTTCTTTGACAGTTAGTTTAGGATAAAAAGAATTGTTCTGCGTTGCAAATCCAAAGTGCCTTTTGACTTCGCTTGCTTCCCTGTCTATTCTTTTTCCTTCAAAAAGGACGTTTCCTCTTGTCGGTCTGTAAAATCCTACCAAAGTGTTAAGCAAAGTCGTTTTTCCAGAGCCAGAAATGCCTATAATCCCTAATATTTTTCCTTTTTTTATGTCAAGGTCTATATTATCAAAAACCATCAGTTTCCTAAATTTCTTGGTCAAACTCTTGACCTGCAGAATCACCTCTTCCATAGCTATCTTAAACCTCTGGTTGTTTTTAAACTTAACGTTGCTAAAATCTAGAAGATATAATCTATTTTAAACAAATAAACTTTAGAATAAATACTTAATTCTTATATAAAATAATTTTAATCTAAATCTAATATACCACATCTTGGAGTAGAGATAACACAATAATAACAAACTAACTAAAGACCCTGCAATCATAATTATCCCTTCTTTTGATTTTACATAATCCCCTAACACTGAAAAACCCGTAAGAACATTATTTTGCTTTGTTTCTGTTTTAATTTTTTCTTGTATCATTGATATTGGTTCTTGAACTGGTTCACTTAATAAAACACATTGCTCTCTTTCATCAAAAGCATAGCCAGGAGCACATTCCCTTGGAGGCAAGCTTAAAGGAACTTGTATAGCTTCTTCTTTTATAACTGGAATCCTTCTACTTCCACCCCCTCCGCCTCCACCACCGCCTCCGGAACTTCCAGATGAAGATTGTGGTTCAGGCACAGGAAGTGTTTCAGCAACTACAAAGTTTGAAAAGTGAGGAGTTGTTGCTTTAAATCTGACTATGCCAACAGATTCATCTAACAAGGTTGTAGGTAATTCTTTCCAGCTATCTAAATCTTCTTCATAAACATAAAGTCTTACATTACTTAACGAAACAGAACCGAAGCTTGCTTTTGGCAAATTAAAGTGAACATCAAAGGTTTGATTTTCTGGTAAGGTATGATAAATATCAATCTGAAAAAATTCAAATTGTTTGCCCATTTCTGACAAAGAAGGAGCCCTAATTGCAGGTAAGCTATATCCATTGTAATCTTTTTTAATCAATTCTCCAACAGGAGCTGTTTCTCCCCAATTTAAAAAAAATATTGTCGTTGATTCATCTAAACCATCAATTTTATCCACAACCTGTTCTATTTGTGGATCCTCAATTGTCCCAGTAACAAATATTTTAGTTACCCCACCTATTAAACTTGAAGAGCCTGAAGGATCTTTATCAGGATGATAAAAAACTTTATTATACTTTGCATTATCAAAATCAGAAAGCAATCTTCCAGCCTTTCTCCTATCTTCAGGATCCTGCCCAGTTATAATTAATGCAGAATTTGGACCATTTTCAACAGCTTCAATTACAGCTACCCCTTTATCCAAACCTTTTATAGATTTCTTGCCATCTCCAGAAATATCGCACTTATATGAACTTAAGGCATCTACTAAAGGATTTTCACATGGATGCCCAACAACGATAAGATTATAATTTTGTATTTGATCCGGGTTATTAAGTTCAGTATCAAGAAAACTATTAACTTCCCTAAAAGCATTGTTAAAGCTAGACCCATAATTATTTAAAGTATTATTTAAATTAATCCATTCACCTTCCCCAATTTCTTCCCAACTACCAGTTTGAAGTTTTGTTATTATATCTACCAAAGTTAAAACATCTGAAGCGGGGGCATTTGATCCTACAACTACCCCTATATTATCACTTTGCCCATAATAATAAGGAAAAGGATAACTATCAAAGGGGTAGTATGAAGGGGTATAATGACCAGGCCATGAATTAAGCTCTAAATTAAAAGAAACCCTATCGCCATGTAAAGCTCCATTTTCATCCCTACCGGTTACTACTAATTTACATATTAAATTTTCATCTTCTTTTATACTTAGGTTGACCTTTATCTTTTTACTCTCATTGGGATTCAAAATAATCTTATCTGTTTGTATCTCAAATGGGATTTTACTTTCTACTCCACTGCACTCAAAATTTCTGGTTTCATTATCTATAACTATTTCCTTAATTACCCCAATGCTATTAATACTCAGGTTTTCATCTTGACTGAAGTTATTTTTAATTTCTACTTCTAAAGATATAGTATCCCCTGGTTTTAGGTCATGAATCGTACTTCTATCATAAATGTCTTGAGTCGAATGATTATTTATTATTGCTTCTATTTTATTAATATTAAGTTGGTTTTTACGTTGCATCTTTATATAAGCACCAGACATAAATGGGGTACCTATTGATTTATTTTCTCCAATAGTAACAAAAGCAACATTAAATTCAAGTTCGCTTCCATCTAAAAAGACTGCGTCTAAGTTTTGTGGAATCCTAATTTTTATAGGAACTGAAACAGTTTTATTAGCAGGCACAACCACAGACTTATTAGGTACATCAATGGTCAAATCTAAATCTTCTTTTGAGAAATTATAAAAAGGATAAACATCCCTAATAAAACTATCGGCCACAATCAACTTAGATATTTCTATATCTTTAAAAAGAAATGGATTAGTTATAGTAACCTCTTTAATATCAAATATATCCCTCTTGCTTTCATCAACATGTTTTGGATTACTTACCGAATAATCTTCCCCACCAAATCTGATATCATCTAACAAAAATTCATAATTAAAAGTCTGTAAAAAAAATTCGACACTATTATCAAAAATATCTAAAACACCTATCATCCCCCCTTCACCAATAAGGCTATAATCATCTTTATAAATATAATCTGTCAATTCGCCATTAATTTCAAACTGAACGGCCGTGGTTGGCATATCCTCATAAATAATTACTTTAACATTATAACTTCCCCCATTTAGAGTGTAATTGTTTTGGTCACCTTCCTTTATAATATCTGAAAACCCTTCTGCACTCACATTAGCTACCAATAACAAAGAAATTGCTAAGATAAAACCTAATATTTTTGGATTATTCATTTCTTTCTTTAAATTACCTCAAAAAGAAGTAAGATTTACTATATTTAAATCTTTCTGTTATAACTACTTATAAGTAATAATCAATATGATATAACGGTTCTTCTCAATCTTCTGAACTTAATTGCTAATTCAAAAAGATATCTTCCGTTAATAAATAAATCTAAACAAACCTAAATTTCTCATTAATCTTAAACTTATCCCCAACCCCTTTCTTTACTTCTATAATATACTTAGCAGCTTTCCTAGGGGCAGAAAACAAACTAAAGGGTTTTACATTCTTCTTCATATCAACTATTTTTTTATTCTTATCAAGCCATATCACATCTATTGGAAAAAACACAAATAGCATGTCAATTGTAGAGTCAATTATGCTTTCATCTTTACCTTCAATCAAGACTGCTTCATTCTCCTTGAGCTGCTTGCTGAACCTTAATCCAATAAAAGATTTTATGCCATTGCAGACCTTTACATTGTCTATTACAAGTTTATTTCCAGAATATATTTTCATTCTACTTCAGCTTCTAATTTGCCATAACTTATATGGGGGCTTCCAGAGCTTGTATAGCTTATCTTAAGCCTTGAAGTTATTTTCTCTCCGCTTTCAGAAGATATCGCGCATGTGAATGAAAGCTTTTCCTCTTCACCATCATTCAATCCAGAAGAAGCAGCCTGTAATACGTTGTCGCACGGTCCTCCATCAGATTCAAAAGTGATGTTGAACTCTGTCAGGTCATATCCTAATCCGTTTCTTACTACAATATCAGCACTGCTTGTAGCTACTCTGAATCCAACGCAGTCTAATCCTATTGTTAAGCTGCACGATTCAGGCTTGAACTTGCTGAAGTCAAGAACGCCGAAATAATAGATTGCTGCAACAGAAGCCATTATCGCAACTATAACCCATCCATAAGTTGCCATGTACTCCAAGGCAGCTTGTCCTTTTTTGCTGTTCATGATTTATCACCTTTATTTTGCTTTATATCTTTAATTTCCTTGATTAGCTTTTTGCATTTATCTATGGCAGGTATTGCTGTCTCAAAATCCATTCTGTTGCCGTAGTAAGTTAATGAATTTATTTTATATCCTACATCATCAAAGATAACATACAAGTCATTCCTCTTAAGGATGTCTCTGATATAATACCCAAGGCATAATTGGTTCAATACAGCATATCCCTCCCTGATAACTAAGGCCTGCAATAATTCCAGCAAGGAAGTGTAATAATCTTCAAATACAAAATTACAATTTTTCTCATCTATTTCTCCTATTATTTTTATCCTTTCTTCTGCTGTTTCAATCAGAGATTTTGCCCTTTCCAAGTCTGGAGATACTTTTTTTGCAGAGTTGCTTTCTATACAATCGCTCCATGATGCTTCTTTCATTTAAACACCTCTAAAAAATTATTTAAGGTTATGCCATTTATGATGTTATTAGCAAGGTGCTTATTTGAAATTTTATTTATATCATTATAAAGAAATATCTGGATTTTCCTTCTAAGGAATTTCTCAAATTTTTCGAGATTTACATTTTTTTTAGATGGAGTTTCTATATATAAGTCTAGATCGCTTGTCTCTGTATCTTCTCCTTTGGCATAAGAGCCAAAAACAACAATAACAGGATTGCTTAAGGCCTCTTTTAGATAATCAATAATCCCAGAGCAATGGATTTGCTTTATGTTGTAAGACCTTTTTTCCAGCAAGTATTTGAGATTTGTCCTGTCAGCAGTATAAAAGATGACATTTCCCGTTCTTGCTATTTTAATAATTCCTTCTTTTTCTAATTCCTTGCAGTACCTGATTACAGAAGGCAGAGAAAGCTTTAGTGTTCTTTCTATCTCCCTTACCCTCAGCTTGGCAGTCGGGTTAAGGAAAAAATACTTTTGAATTATTGTCTTGATATTTTTTAGTTTCATTTGGTAATATATAATATCAATTGATATTTAAAGTTATCTGTATGCATTCTAGCTAATAGGATATAATAAAATAGAAATTTATTGGCAAACCTCAGTAGCTATAACATCATCTACTTCTGGAGCTAAGCTTAAATTAATTGTTTCCATGAATAACTTATACTGCAGGTAGGTATTGTTTGCAATGTTTGAAGTTATGGCAGCAGGAGAAGATGTATAATTTCCTATGAAGCTTTCTCCAGAGCAGCTTAAATCATCACAGGTTCTTAATTGCAGGCTTGCCTTTGTATAGCCTGCCTTGTAAAGTTCATAAATCTCATTGTTTGACAAAGACCTTTGCCATATCCCTATCTCATCCAGAGTTCCATCAAGGAAAATATCTCCAGTAGCATCCAAAAAGTCATATCCCAATGTTATTGCAGAAGGATTGTCACATATCTGCTGGGTTGTGGTGTTTGACTGAGCAACATTATTGATGAAGAGTTGTCCAAGGCTGTTTTCCACCCTATAAACTAGATGATACCATTGGTTAGAATTGACTGTCAAATCAGAGTATTTTTGGGCTGATACAGTATTACATGATTGCCTAAATGCAAATTTATTAAGCACATTGTCATAGTAGACTTTCCAGCCATCTTCTGAGTTAAAACTTAAGTCCCTTATTATTCCATATCTATCTGAAAGAGTGTCAAAATTAACCCATAAGGAGACTGTGAAGTTGTTGCTTAAGTTCAAGTTTGATGCTGTTATGTTTAATATGTCGCTTGAGTTGAAGTTAAATGCTCCATATAGCTTGCCATTATTAATAAATGCTGGGCAGTTTGGACTGATGCAGACTGCATTATATCCATTGCCAGTATGATCATAAACAAATGTAGTGTTCTCTCCAAAGCTTGCATTATTGTTCAAATGTAAAAGCATAGCAAGGTTAGAGTTGTTATAATTTCCAATTTCCCAGGAATTGTTTAAGAAACTAGACCAATAAACTTTGCTCCAGATAGTGTTGTTTTGGATATGGCCAAATACCTTGCTTGTGTAATCTCCATTAGGGTAAGACAAGTTAAGCTGGTTGTTATAGATAGTGGATATTTCGCTTGCTGTTAAGCTTCTATTAAACATAAACAACTCGTCCATCTCTCCGTCAAATAAATTTGCTCCGCCGGCTGTTGAAGAGCCAATGAACAAGTTTCCAGTTCCAGAAGCTATATTTCCAGCGCCTGTCGGGCAGGTATTATTGTTCTTTCCATTCCAATAAACTTTCAAATTACCCCCTTCTTTAACGCAAGAAATATGATTCCAGCTTCCAGCTGTTGTATAGCCAGAAGGCAAAGTGGTATCACAAAGCTTATTTACTCCAGCAACCCTCACCATGCATCTATATTGGTCTATTGCAGATTCCAGCCTTATATGATAAGCATTAACAGTGCCGCTGTGTTTGTTTAGAACATATTTGTCTCCTGCTGCAGTAAGCTCAAAATCAGGGTTAATCCAAGAGCCGAAGCTGATGTTGCCGCCAACATACCTTATCTTTCCAAATTCATTGATTGTTAAAACATCCCCAATTCCATCAAAGTCTCTTGATTTATCTATTTTAGCAGTATTTGTAACAGAAGGACAGCTAGGAGGGCTACAGGTTGCATTGTCAAATCCAGCGTAATTCTTAACTAAAGTTGTATTTTCACCTTCAGAAGATAAATTGTTGAAATGCAATAAAACTGCCAGTTCATTCAAGCTGACTAAATTAGAGTTTATTTCTAATAGACTTTTATTAAGCATTAATATTCCAGAAGCATTTGCTATAGTCTGATTATAGGTTCCTAAATCCCAGTCTGATTTGTTTGTTGTGTTGATTAGATTTTCGCAAACTGCTGCGCTAGAAGTTACATAATAAGCTTCAAAATTAGACAAGTTTAAAGTTCCATTTGTGTCTGAGCTGAATTTAAGGGTTATATTGCAATATCCTTGAGCATCTGCAACACAATTATCGATTGCACTTTGCAATGTAGATTCGTAATTTTCAATATATTCGCTGCCTGAAAGGTAACCTGTTCTGTTCCATACATTAGTATTTTCAACATACATTTTTAAGTTTGAAACTGTAGTTCTTATTGTAACATTAGAAGAGCTGACTTCAGTTCCGTTTGTTAATCCATCGCTAGGCATGATTGTACAATACCATTTGTCATTTAAGCTTAAGTTTCCTTTTGCCAGAGTTTCATAATTTAAATTTTGATTAACACCATTTTTAAACCACTTATATGTAGATCCTTTTTCTGAATAATTAAATATTGAATGATAGGTGTAATTACATAATAAATCATCGCCTAAATTAGGGATAGATGGTAACACAGAAACATTACCAACTGAGGTAAGATCAATTCCTGCAATTAAAGTTAGAGTTACATTTAAGCTTGGATAATATTCAGGAGTTGCTGTTTCTTTTGAATGAACGTTAAAGTGGGGACTATTAAAGTTCTCTCGCAAATCCATTAAGAAAGTGATTGCAGGGTCACCAGCTTTACAAGAAGAATTAACAGCCTGTGAAACTACTAGTGAAAATGGAGCATTGTTGGATGTTGCACAGATGCTTGTGAAGTTCACAATGTTTTTATCTGGCGTAAAAATGTTACTATAGGTCAATGTTTCTTCTCTCCAGGTGATATTGGTGGCATTCCAAACTCTGTATGTAACAGAACAATTATTCAAATGAGAAACTTTATGCAAAGTTAGGATAGCATTGTTTAGGTTGTAAAGTGAACAATCTACAGAAGAGATATCAAATCTAAAAGTAGAATTAACTATATCAGTCTGCATATGGTAAGTTTCAATAACGCTGGCGTTGGCGCAGTAAGTTGTATCAGGAAGTGTATTTTGGACACAAGTATCATCTAATACCTCAGAATCTGGTTCTTTCAGCTCTATGGTTGTTGAATCAGGACCTACATGAATAACATCTCCAAATTTAGCATCTAAAGTTAGAGTCAAAATTTTGTCTTTAGTATCTATGCTATAGTAATCTAATTTCTTTATATATTTATCAAATTGTTTTTTTGTAAAGTTGAATGAAGTTTCATTTTGCGATACAATGCTTATTGGATATTTATCAAAAGACTTAAAATTTTTTAATGAGTCAAAATTATCTTTTGCGTCTGAAGTTAAAGCAACCTCAACTTTTATGGAGGTATAATTATAATCCAAGCATACAGCATCAGTAACACCATCTGATTTAACAATGCATTTAACTGGAGAATTTTTCAGAGATTCAGCAGACTCAATAGTTTTCCAACCATTATCATTAACAAATCTTATTCCACCATATAGCTCATAGTTAAGCAAGTTGCCATCTTTGGTCATTTTGCTATTGTAAGAATAAGTCTGAGAATTATCTATAGCGTAGCTTATTGAATTAATTAAACTAAATACCAATATCCAAATAAATATTTTCTTAATCAATTTGAACCACTCACCTTTATTCTTGAATAAAGTATCGTTGCATTCTTTGGTAGTCTTACTTGGACTGTCTTATTTTCAGGAGTACTAGTATAAATCAAAGAAGCTTTATTGCCTGTTGTAAAGTTTTCCTGCCTTGTTGAGTTTTCATTAAATATTTTTAAGTCAATATATTCAAAATCAGATAGATTGCCATCGCTTACTTCAACTAAAATTGAGTAATTTCCAGTATCATTTGAAGTTGTCTGCCATAAACCAGAACCATTAAATTCACCACCATAAGAGTATGTTAAGCTATCTCCATCCTGATCAAATGCTGTCAATTGACCACTTTTATTTATATTAATTAATTCGCCAGCTATTCCTGTTAAGTTATCCAAAGGAGCTATAACTGGTTGTTTATTTCCGCTTGAAATCAAAGTCAGTAAGGTAATTGGAGATCCTTGTCTTGTTACAGCAAGTTCAGCTTTTCTGTCATTGTCAATGTCTCCTATTATTGGAGAATTACCTAAGGTCCCAAGAACACGGTAAGCTTGGTCTAATGTTCCGTCATTATTTAGGATTATAACCCCTGTAGTGTTTGCTGCTAGAATATTATAATTACCATCTCCATCTATGTCTGCTATATTTGGTGCTGTTGTTTCAGCAATTGGTGAATAATCATAGTTCCATTCTTGAGAATCTGTTTTAGGGTCATAAGCCCTAAGGCTTGCAGTGCTAGAACCGCAACTTGTTTCTCCATTAATAACAATTTCTGGATTTTCGTCAGTATCAAGATTTGCAATAGATGGAGTAACTCTAGGCTCTAAGCTAGAAACAGTTATTTCTGAATTGGAATTGTCGGCAATACATGCTGTGGCATTTTTTATAATAATTTTATCGAAACAACTGCCAACATTGCAGCTGCAAGTGTGCGTTGCAAATACAATCTCATAATCATTGTCATAATCTATATCATAAATTACTGGAGAACCACCAGTTTTTCCTGCACTTACATTACACGATTGACTTAAAATTCCAGAATTATAATTATATACCCTTAAACCATAAAATTCAGTTATTGCTATCTCTAAATCTCCATCTTCATCTAAATCAGCGATGGCTGGAGCTGAAACCCCCCCTCCATTACTTCCTATGCTAATATTTTTCACTAAAGTTGCGCTATTCCCGTTGTCATGCAAAATATATAAGTCACCTGGCCAAGTATAATCAACCTCTATTCCATCAATAAAAATTATCTCTTTTACCCCATTGTTATCCAAGTCTTCAACAGCAGTATATCCTAAATTACCTATCCTGTTGCTCATAGTCATTGTGCTAAATTTAGCAGGAACAGTATAAGTCCAAGCACGAGTTCCATCAGAATTAAGTTTATATAAGGTACCATTCTCTAAACCAAAGAAGATTTCTAACTTTTTATCACCATATGTATCTGCTAAAGTTGGTGGAGCTATTAAAGCGGCGCCTTCAGCCATAAAAGGATTTTTCCACTTTTCACGTGTCTTTGGATTAGGATTAAGAAAAGTCTGACTATCCTTTCCAACAGCATAAATATATTTATCCGTATTTTCAGAATTAACAATAATAACCTCCATTCCTTCATTACCATCTATATCTCCCATGGCATATCTGGCTATTGAGCCACTATCCTGCGGTACATTTTTTACTACAAAGTCCAAATCATTTTTAGAGTTAGTTGAATCAGCATCGCCTTTTAATAATGTAAAGCCTGCTCTTTTATTATCATGATGGTATGTTGGCCAAGAATAACTGTTTACAGTATCTAAAAACAATCTGTATAAACCAGCTGTTGCTTTCATTGCATGAGGTATTGTAGCATTTGCTTCCTTGCTTACTGTATTAGAAGTTAAACCAACACTGGTATTAACAAAATCGCTACAGGAAGTAAAACCAAAATCTCTCCAAAGATTTGTAGAGCCAGTTCCGCTACAAGCCCAGTTTTGTGGTGTATCATCTAATTCTCTATATATTGTATTTCCATCTACATCATCACTAGCCCAATACTGAGTTTTTTGTGCTGTATACCAAAACAATCTAAATAAATAATCTAATTTATCAGGCTCTACTTTTGACCAATCAAAACTAGAAATTAAATTTTCATAATAATAAGGATTAAAGTTTTTGCCAGTCCAGTTGTATTGAGATTTTAAAGTATTGAAATTATCACCTGTATAATCTTCTAAAATTGAAGAATCTACAAGCGGAACATGTGGATCTAAAAGTACGTGCGAGGGTTGAGCAGCATCTTCCAATAAATGAGCAACTCTCCCTAGCCAATAGTAAGATTCATTTATATTACCTTTCAAATAATTGTCAATTATTTTTGTTTTCCAGAATCCATTGGCTCTTGCCCAACTACTTTGAAATGTTTGACCCAACCCAATATCATAATCACCATAATCTGGAGAGTCTGGTTGCCAGAAATGTCTTAGAAATCTACCTTCTATTATTGGGAGATCTTCCTCTCTAGAACCATCAATAATGTCGTCACCTTGATTATAACCATTATCTGAAGAAGTTCTAGTAATAGAATTAGTAGAATGATTTTTAATCTCAAACGGAATTTGTTCCCAAACAGCTTTTGATTCATTAGTTAAATATTGGTGCACTTCTTCGCCAGATTCAACATTATAAGCATTTACAATAGGAAAAATCAAAATAAGTAAAACTACAATAAAAAGCAAATTAAAGATTCTTTTATTTTTCATTTTTAAATAACGCATATAAAAATCCAATTATTCCTCCAATTATTCCATAAAATATAGGATTATAGATAAATCCATAAAAGATAACAAAAAATCCACAGGATTCACCTATTCCAAGTCTAAGTAAATTACAAAGCGCTTCATCAGGTACTTTCGAAAATATAGTATAAACTATCACAGGCAATCCTAATTTTTCTCCGAAAAGTACAAAAAATGGAACTTTAAATAATCCAAATATCATTCCAATAAATAAACCTTTACCCCAAATAGGGAGTTTTTTCCATCTATCTTTAAGCTTCACTTTTTAAACCTCCATTTATTTCATTAGGAGTCTGCTCCCACACTTTTTGGGATTCATTGGTTAGATACTGATGCACTTCCTCACCAGATTCCACAGTATAAGCAAGAGTACTATTTATAATAAATAAAAGATATCCAATTGTAATTAACAATAATATTCTTTTTTTATTTAACATTTTTATTTTGTATGTAAGCTCCAATTAATAAACCGTATAATCCTAAAGTTATTATACTTAAATAAATAAAAACACTCCAGCAACTTTCACCCCCTCCTCCACAACCAATTATATGTCCTATTAATCCGCTTAGAGGGAAAAAAATCAATAATAATAAAACCCCAGTTCCATAACTAATAAATCCAAGGAAGGATCCTATGATTAAACCTAAAACAGCACCAAATTTATTTTTCAACAAAAATTCTTTTATAGATAAAAATAATAACAATAATCCAATTATTAAAATTATAAATATTGGTATTTGAGTAGATAAATTTCTTTGTGTAGTCCCAGCAAAAAAATAGCTTAATATATCAGCAAACAATATTACAATAAGGGATATCCATAAAAGTTTATTTTTCATTTTTAGTTCTCCAATTATTCTTTAACAACCTCCATTTCAAAAGAATCAAAAGCGCGATGATAATCCTCACAGTAATCTAAATCAGGGCATCTATTAAATCTTAAATTAGAAATAACAACTTTGTGATTATTATCTAAATCAACTTTATTATTCTCATCTTCTTTATCAGCATAAATTTTAGGATATAGTACCCCATTAATTCTAAACCAGCAGGCTTTCTCTTGTCTATCACAATACAACAAATCTATAAGATAATTCTTACCATCTAGTTTTATAGTGCCAATTTCTTTATTTGAATTGCTTATTCTTAATTCTTGTTTATAAGGGAGTTTACTATCGATAGAATTAAATTTTAGATTAGCAAAGCTTGGGTTATATTTAATGAAATAATCATAAGCAAATACATCATCAACAATCCTTCTATTTCCAACCAATGGAGACAATTCTAAAGAATTTATCTTATTATTTAATGTTAAAGCCTGTGATTCTGGAGCAATAAAAGAATCTGCTTGGTTTGGAATCGCTTGATTAGGCTCATTTTCACTTTGAGCAACAACTATAATTGCTAAAGCTAATAGAAATAATGCTACAAGATTAAACTGCTTTATTTGCCCCTCTTTTATTTTAATACCCCCTTAGACTAATTAAATAAGGCTTTATTTATATATAAATCTTTGTAACCATTTAGAAATTATTGAAACAAGCTTACAAACCATAGCCACATTCTTTTGATTAAGCCAGGTTCATTTTCTTCTTTTATTCTAGTGCTTATTACTGGCCCAATCCCTTCCTCAGTTTTCTTATCCGATTTAACTTCATCTAATTTAGGCTTATAGTTTTCAGATTCCAATTCAGCAATAGTTTCTAGTTGCTCTTGTTTTTTAATATTCTTCTCTACTTCTTTTTCAATTTCTAGCAGTTCTGGCAATCTAAAGGTAAACTCAGGATTTCCATCAGGACCTTTAATAAATAATTCTCTTCTTCCTTCAAGTTCTCTTCCTCTAAATATATCATAATCTTCGTAATTGCCAAGAACGTCAGCAGCAGTTCTTCTTGCTTCATCATATTGGGCATTAATCAGCAAAACCGCATGATTATTGTTGTTTTTAATTTCTACAACAGCATACTTGTCTAATTCGTAAACATTTCTGCATTTATAAGAGCTAAATTCTTCAACAATTTCATTCTCGCAGGGATTTCCCACAGCAATTATATTATAAGAGTTTAATATATTAATGTCCTTCAATAGTTCATTGTCCATAATGGTGGTTCCAAAATTCTTTGAGTTGGCCAAGGACTGCAAACCACTAGAGATTTGTATTAATGCAAGGACATCAGAAGCAGGTGCTTTTTCACCTACAACAAAAGCCAAAGGACGATCTTTGTTTTGAATAAAAAAGTTAGGATAATCATCTAAGTAATAAATTGTATCTGCATCTATTGGAGATAAAAACAATAAAAAAAGGCTAATTAATAAAACATTTTTTTTCATTTTATCAAATTAGATAACGTATTATATAAATATTGTGAAAATGCTTGAAAGCTTAACGCTAATAAGTTATCTCTATCTTTATTCTTCCATTTGAAGTCCTGCTTATTGTTCTTCCCTGCCATCCTTCAGTATAATCTATAAACAAGTCAGATTCTAATTTAGTTCCAGCTTCCCCATTGTTGCAGTCCTCAAAAACAAGCTTTTCTTCTTCTCCTTTAAACAGCCCATTTTTTGCTTCAACATTTTTATTGCACGAATATAGATATACAGAAAAATGGCTTAGGTATGATTTATCAACGTTTGCAGTCCTGTAATTCTTGACTAAAATTTCAACCCCATTTTCAGTCGCTCTTATCCTGTCGCATCTTACTTCTGGTATGCCTAAAGAGCATCTTGTAGGTATGATTGCTTCAAAGAAACCAAAAGAAAAAAAAGCCATAACAAAAAGAAAAATAAAGATGAGATATAGTGGCCTCATAATTACTCTATTGTTCCTACTATCTGCCCATTCTTTGTGCGGGTAAGTGCATTAGCGCCAGATCCTTCTGTCCAGTTTATCTGGAGATTTCCCTTGAATCTGTCTCCAGCTGCACCAGTATCTGTGCCTAACGCACAAGTAATTGTTAGTTTTATAGTTTCACCATCTGAAAACGTTGCGTCTGTTGCTGCAGGACTTGCATCACAGGTAGAGCCAGAATTCTGCAAACCAACACTGAAAGAAGTCAATGAAATTCCCATTCCATTCTGGATTACCATCTCAATTGTGCCTGTTGCAATCTTGAAATTGCTGCACCCTACTCCAGGGAAATATACGCAGCTGCTTGGCAGGAATCTTGATGGATTCAATACTCCAAAGTAAGCCAAAGCGCCTATTGCGATAAGAACTACTAAAATAGCCCAGCCATAGGTCATTAAAAACTCTAAAGCTGCTTGTCCTCTTTTGTTATTCATGATTTATCACCTTT
>C687J35174_10001787_pt1 | contig 30955 bp, 29 predicted proteins | sample RifCSPhighO2_01_FD_35174 | JGI IMG/M metagenome (IMG submission 35174) | reverse complement strand
AACGATGAAAAGGCAGGCTTATGGGTTTCGAGATATTGAATATTTTAAATTGCGACTTTATCACCTACACGAGTCCAGGTACGCATTTGTCGGATGAACCTGAATTGTTCAATTCCAGAGCAGTACTCAATAAATTGAAAATCAGTCCCTATCAGAGTTATTTGAATATTGCTAAAATTCTGTTTCTCGGCATTTATCCCAACTGCTTCAACATCAGCTGCATACCATATATGCGGGGATATATAATTTTTAACAAAATTAAGAATCGAAATCAGTTGGGTGCCTAAGCCAATAACTTCATCTTCAGGAAAGCATTTGCTTGTAATTAAAATTCGATATTTGGGATTAAACATTAATATTTCCAATTTTCTAGTGGTTGCGGATCTCCTCTTTTAGGAGTTCCTCCTGTTGGGTTAGGTTTGCAAGGATGCTCATGAGGATTTTGATAGATAAGGGGTTCCCCATGATCAGTAAAATCAATGGTTTTGACTGGTTTTCCATTGCTGTCAAACTCTCTGGCTTGAGGATATTTCTCACCAGGCCTTCTTTTACTATCTTTTGTCCCAAGTTGAGTATGGGGCGCATCCGTATCCGAGATAGGAACTCCTGCTGGAGTTAGAGGCAGAGGTCTATCTGGTGCGTATACATCAGTATTTTTCCAAGAAATCACGGGAAATTTAATATCCTGAGCATGATAGGTCGTCATAGAAAGTCCATGTCCAATCAACAATGCTCCACTTCCTGTCGTCACCCCCAGGCCAAGTGTGAATCCACCAACAGTAACTACTTCAAGTGCAAAACCGCCAGCCATGATGGTTCCGCCTAAAATCATTTCACCTAATCCCAGAAGATATCCACCTATGCTTTCGCCGTATGGATCTCGATATAGAAATGGGTTATTGAAAACATATTGATAGAGGTTTGAATGATCAACAGGACCTAGAGGATCTGGTGTTAACCAACGGCTAAGCTCTGGATCATAGTAACGCTTGCCGAAGTAGATTAGTCCTGTTTTTGCGTCATACCTTTTTCCTGCATAGGCATAGGGAATTGCATCTGTTAACCCTAAGCCAAATGCATCGCAAGAGTTCTCCTTAACGAGCTCATTTGTTTTCCAATCAATGAGAGATTGGATTGTTCCTTGTACATCTTGAACGGGAGCAAAGACCCGATTTCCAATTTCAATAGCAACGATGCTTTGATTGCCTGGTATTTTGAGCTCTTTTGCTTGGCCCTCTTCAAAAGACCCGATCTCTTCATCATCGATGTAAAGATAAGAGGTGTTCCCTTTGTTCAGTCTTCTTCCGATGGCATCGTAAACCAGATCTTCTTCTTCAGCATGTATGAGTTGATCGAAAGCATCAAAAATGAAGCCGGCTTTTGTGAGATTTCCATTTTTGTCGTATGGAAGCCCTTGAATTCTTCCTGTTGCATCGACTGGTAGCGTCCGTCCATTTTTCTCAATGCAATTGTAATGTTGATCATAGCGAGCCGTGAACTTGTTTGTTTCTGAGGTGAGCTGGGAACCATCATCGTAAGTGTAAGAGATGGGCCCTCTTTGGATAAGGTTACCGGCTTTGTCGTAAGTAAGATTTTCTTTAAGGTAGGGATTTATTTGAGAAGTTCTTCTTACTCCTGTTTTGTCATAAGAGTAAGTGGTTTGAAAAAGACCTGTCTCTGATAACGGGAGTCCAGCTTCATTATACTGATCGTAGGTGTGTGTGTAGAGAGTGGAGCCATTCGGATGTAGACGAGTAACTGTCTTCAAGAAAGGGCCCTGATATTCGTAAGCGATACGGCTGTAATCGGGCAGTGCTCTTTCTAAGGCGCGATTCCAATCGTCATATTTGCTTTCAATCCAAAGCCCATTTGAAAACTCTTCCCTTTGGGTATTCCCGAAGGCATCGAGGGTTTTGGAAAAGCCACTTCCTTGAGTGAGACGGCCTAGGCGATCATACTGGAATTCGCGGGAAGCTACTTTAATCAGTTCTCCTTGCGAATTATACTCATAGATGAGGCGAGTTCCATCAGGTTTAGTTTTTGTCTGTAGCTTTCCGCTTGGAGTATAGGTCCAAAAAGTTGTTCGAATCTCTCCTTCCGTCATGGAAGCTCGCAATCCTCCAAGAGTATAAGAAAAGCTTAATGGTCCTTGTTTAATCAGTCGAAGGGCGCGATCGTATTCAAATTCTTCTAATACGCAACCGGGAATTTCTCTCTTAAGAAGAAGATCATGCGCGTTATAAATTTCGATTGTTTCTATGTTTCTTGGGTCACGGATTTTTTTGACCAAGATTTGGTCGCCATTTTCATAAGAGATGGTTGTTCTGGCGCCTTCTTCATCGATTGTTTCAATCAAGCGATTATAGGGATCGTAGGTAAAAGAAGAGGTGCCCGCTCGAGTTACCGTTGCAACGAGGCCTTCCGAGTCGTAAGTCCAACGAGTTAATAGACGCCCGTCGATCGATTTTTCCAACATCTGACCTAATGGATCTCGGAGGTAAGTAGTTTGGCGATTTCCCCTTTTTTCGCCTGCTAAATAGCCGAGCGGATCGTAGGAAAAATTTGTTTTGCGGCCTGCTCTTTCTTCTTCGATCTTGCGACCTGCTAAATCGTATTTAAACTGAGTCAAGACGTCTTCAGGATCGATCTCTGCAATCAAATGATAGGCATCCCCCACATTTTCGAAAGGAGCAGCTATCAGTCGGGATGTGAGGATAAAGCATAGTAACCATCGCATAAATTACCTTAACCTATGCTACGTAAGCGGTTGATGAACGATGATTTAGCAGAATGGCGTTGTTTTAATGCATTCAGTTTCAATAAAAACTCTTGCGAATTACTTTTTGTAGCTAGGTCTCGTAAGTCAATTAATAATTCGAGTGCCTTATCATAACTGGAAGCTTTTTTTTCGCAGGCGAGTGATTCGATCTGATCCCATAATAGAGGTTCTCTCCCTGTAATTTCATTCAATCGCTTTTCTCTAGCGAGTCTATTTAAGCGCTCTTGCTCTGCGTTTGCTTGAGCCGCTTTTTCTGCTTCTTTGCGGCGTCTAGATAACGTGATAGATTCAGTTTCTTTTAATAATTCGTCTATGGTGCGCTGGCGTTTTAGAGTATCGGCTTTGTTAGCTTGCCAGCTTTTATTAAAACGATGGACCAACTTTATGGAAGGCGCTTGATCACCTTTGATGCTGCTTTCTAAAACGTTTGCAAGTAAGGCATCTTTTTCATTGTTAGCAAGAGTCGCTATCCATCCTTGAATATCATGTAAATCAGGTGTGTTTTGTTCTAGTGAGGGACTAAGTTTTGAAGCCGCCGTAATGAGATCTTGGTCAATACGCAAAAAGTCAGCCAAGTTTTCCAGAGCGGGGTTTAATTGATCAAGTCCTGGGGGTACCGGTGGTTCAAGAGCTTCTTCGTCGCAGTCATCGCTTTGAAGACCAGCGAGCCATCCTAAATATAAACATCGCAAAACTGTATAGCCATTTTCCTGTAATAAAGCATCTTTGCGCCGGTCTCGACGATAAGCCTCAGCATTGCCAAGATGCTGAGCGCCATCAAGTTCAATCGCAAGCTGAGCATCCATACAGAGCAGATCTACCTCCATTTGCCCCCATCCATCGAAAGGAATATCGAGTTCTACATTCAGTCGAAATTGCCCAGCTGTTTGAGCGATTGTCTCTAGGCGGCGGAATAAAAAACGTTCCGTCGCGCTTCGCGCGCGATCGGCTCCTTCTGCTTCTGGAGGAAAAGCTGAAGAGACCTGAACAAAGAGATGTGCCAAGGGCATGTCTACACCATCGCGAATAAGTCTCTTGATGCTGCCAGCATAGTCTGCTTTCCAGGCGGGGTCAACTGGAAGGGGCACTTCGGCTGGCCATCCAGGAATGGCGCTAGCAGGAAGAAGAATTTTATATCCTACTGCTTCATATCCCTGGCATCGCCGATTGAACATCCTTTCCAACATAGGCACGCCAAGATCTGCATAATCATAGACCTGTGCTTCTTGTTTTTGTGCATACAGACGGTGGAGTCTACCAACATACTGTGCGATGGTTCCTTTCCATGAAATTGGCATAGTAAGAAATAGAGTGTCTAGGCGCGCGTCGTCAAATCCCTCGCCGACAAATTTGCCTGTTGCTAGAAGAACTCTAGCTTCGTTTGCAGGGATAGTAACTAAACGGATGGTTTCTTGAGCGATCTCTTTTGAACTCATGCCTCCCCGAAGCACTATCAGATGATGGATATGAGGAGAAAGTTTTTCAAACAAGCAATCTAGGTGATCGTTTCGTTCAGTGAGTATGATTGGGGATCTGCCTCTTTGGACAGCACTAATTACATCATTGCAAATCAATTGATTACGTTCCTCATCTCGGATGATTTCCTCGTATAAGTCATGAAATCTAAAGCGTGTATCTTCATTAGCTGGCTTCACTGGAGCGAATGAAGTGGGTCTTACAAAAACAGTATGTTCGAAAGGGCGCAAGGTGGCAGCTGTTTTGGCGTCGACTCGATATCTTATTGGTCCGCATCGCATAAGGATAATCGGATGATGCCCATCTTTTCGAGTGACAGTGGCAGTCAAACCTGTGATGAATTTGGCTTTTGAGTGACGAGCAACTTGCTCAAAACTGAATGCCGGCAAATGATGGCATTCATCAACGATCAGATGGCCATATTGGGAGACGGCCTCATCCACAGTACCCTTGTGCGCACAAGACTCTGGATCACTGCCACATCGATTAGCCCAGTGGGTTTCTTTCTCCCGCCACCAATGCGGCCTATGGCATTTTTTGGCAATTCAAGAAACGTAGACAGGCGCTCGATCCACTGCTCTTGTAATTGCTTCCGGTGCACGAGAATCAAGGCATTCACTTTTCGCTTTGAAATGAGCCATGCCCCGATAACAGTTTTCCCAAAGGCTGTGGTCGCTGACAACACGCCAAAATTTGTTTTCAGCATAGTCGCTGCGGCTGTTTTTTGTTCTCCTCGCAGCTCACCTAGAAATTTTGTATCCAGAGGAATTCCTGGCTGTAGCTCATCCCGAATCGTCAATTTGATCTTCAGCTCTGAAAACAGGTGATAGACATCCTCAAGGCAACCTCGCGGTAGTCCTATATGGTCAGGGTAATCCGCGATACATGCAATCATTCTGGGTTTTTCATGTGTCGGAAGTCTCATTGCCTGGGCTTTATAAAACTCAGGGTTTGGAAACGCTGCAAGACGGATTAATCGGTTTCTTAGACCTGGAGGCAACCCATTTTTAGGGATGTAAATTTCATTTCCAACAATGATCTCTAGACTTTCTGGCAAATCTGCACTAGGAAGAAGGATTTTGCTGGGAGCGAATTGCCTGTTCCAGGGAGTGACATCATCTTCTTCGTTCACTACTCTTAGGTGAGTTCCAACAATACGCCCTTTTCCTTCAGCCCGATGGACAATTGTCTCAGCTTCCTGACGCGTGGTTTTGCTTAAAGATGAAAGAAATGCCCATTGGTCCTCGTAAGCAATCAAATCTTCATTTACAAACACGCTATTTCCAAGATCTCGAGCTTTCTTTTGCAGGGGAAGGGCAATTAGATTTCCAAATCCTCCTTGAGGCAACGTGTCTTGGTTGGGAAAGAATCGGTCATAAGAATCAAGTCCGACATCCGGCCGATGTTCCATCGTTTCAATAAGAATATGGCATCCCAATTTTCGCGCGAGTATGGCTGGAATTGCTTCAGCAAAAAATAACCAGACATGGGCCCCTTTTCCCGAGCGGGAGCGCTCCAAAGCCGCGGGCAAGTTCAACCCTCGGCAGGTTTTTAGAAAAGCCCTGGCGTCCTCTTCCCAGCTGGACTTATCAAAATCGGCAGCTAGAAAGAAGCAGGTTTCGTTGAGCAGCATCGGATAAATGCCCATGACGAAATCTTTTCCAAAATCATCGTGACCGGAAAGGTGCCATCGTACCGCATCGTAGACTACGGGTAAGAGCTTGCGATGTCTGCATTCAGAGCATTTGATTTTCGGCTTTTCGCAAATTCCTCGGACCCACTCATTACCGCATGCGGGTGAGTAGCCTGATTTGCCCGTTTTTTTACTTTCGAATCGACAGGGATATAGATCTTCACGTCCTCGAAAAAGGGAGCGGAATAGAGCGATTTTGGCACAAGAGGGTGATTTTTGGGTGGCTTGAAGTTTCTCTTCCATTTAGGGCCAATAAATTTCAAGGAAAGTATAGAGGGTTCGATCCATCCTTACAAGTCCTTAAATATAACTTAAATATAACGATATTGCGCATGCAGAAGCAAGTTTCTGCGGATCAAGACTTGGAGGTGCTGTGGTCAACCTAGAAAAGTTGGGCTTCTAGGTTTTTCTAGGTTGATTTCTAGGTTCGGCTAAAATAAATGTTTTATAGGGGTCAAAAGGACCAGTAGAGAGCTCGACGAGAATCCCCGCTTGGCACATCTTTTTCAGGCGACTGGTAGCGGTCCTACGGGTTAATTTCCAGAGCTTCTCAGCTTCCATTGCGGAGATTTTGCCGTGCTGTTGAATGTACTCAATAATTGAAATATGCCAGGATTCCGAGGGAGCGACCTTTGCTGTTCTTGGGTAAAGGGTTACGCGGAAAAAATGATCGAGCTCTTCAAATTTTGGGGCAGCAATGTTTTGCTGAAGGCAGACGCTACTGATACGATTCAGCCCGGACCCCCATTGTTCGATGAGCTGTAATTCTCGAAATACTCTGCCCAATACCTTATTGCGGAGTTGAGACACCCCCGATAAAGCGGTTTCTAAGCTCAGCCCAAAAGGCAGTGGCCCTGGGTTCGTGATCTCTAACCGGTTATCAAAAATAGCTACTTGAATCGGGGATCGCTGTGTTGAATAGTCTGCGTGTAAAATTGCATTAATCACCGTTTCTCTCACTGCGGCGGGAGGATATTCAGGAATGTCCTCTCTTCGAGCTGAATGGATCTTAGCTCCTAGAGCCGTATTGCGTTGAATGAAGGCTAGAACTTCATCGATAGCGAGGGGAAGAGGACTTTTGATTTCTGCTTGATCAATTACTTCGCTTTTTGCAACGCCTTCGAATCGAGCCAGTCGAATGAAAGGATCGGGAAACAGCCGGTTGCGATCTTTTCCAAAGAGGAGGAGAGCTCCTTTCGTTGGATATTGGCTTCCCTGATAATCTACGAGTAGCTCTAGCGAGTTAGCTGTGGATTTTGTGAAAGGTTTATTCAATGGGGAAAATAGTTGGCGTGCTAACTCAAAATCCAGATCGTTGAATGTTGATCTCATTTCGGGTGATTGATCGAATGAAACGTGTTCTTTGAGGCGTTTGATTTCAGCAATAAGGGAGGCGTCAGCTATGCGATTCGTTGAGCCAAGGCGAACGTAGACGCCATCGTGTTCACCTTTGGCCTTGTAAAAATTGTTCGATGGAAATGGATAGAGACTTGAACAGCGCGATAGTAGAAAAGGCCGCCGGGATGTCGGTCTTAAAAGCTTGTAGAGCTACTCCTTAAGGAGAGCATTGAAGCAAGAATCTCTCGCATTCATGCGAAAGAGGTTCAATAGAGCCTCTAAGCCCTTTACGATCTCATCTTCTTTTTCGGTAAAAGCAAAGCGAGCGTATCCTTCCATGCCAAATCCAATGCCTGGCACAAGCGCAACGCGGGATTTATCTAGAATCTGTTCGCAGAGTTTTACAGAATTTTCTCCGATCTTGGCAAAGAAATAGAGAGATGATGGAGCTGGAACAATTTTCGTAGAAAAAAGGCGATTGAATGTTTTAAAAAAGAGTTTTCTGCGAAGATCCATGGCCTCACGAACATAAGTGGATACAGCATCTGCATGAAGGAGAGCTCCGATAGCAGCTTTTTGGCTAATGAGAGAAGTTCCTGTTGTGCTTTGGCTTTGAAGAGCGATCATGTTTGTTATGATCTCTTTTGGACCAAAAGCAAAACCGACCCTCCATCCTGCCATTCCGAAATTTTTTGAACAGCTTTCAATAACAATGACTCGAGAACGATGTTCGGGGAAGGATGAACAAGATACGAATTCAGCATTGTCGAAGACCAGTTCACTATATACTTCGTCGGAGATGACAGTTAGATCCGCTTCTTTTGTCACCAAGAGAAGTTCTGCGATTTCTTTTCGCGTGTATAAAGCGCCGGTGGGGTTGCAGGCGTTATTGAGAATGAGCACTTTAGATTTTTTAGTAAGATGGGTCTTCAGAGATTGAGGGGTCAATTTCCAGTGTGAGGAAGGAGAGGTAAGAATCACCTTCGGAACGCCAGTTCCAAGTCGGACCATTTCAGGATAGGAAACCCAGTAAGGGGCCGGAATTAACACTTCATCCCCAGGTTCAAGGAGGATTTGAAGAGCTGCGTAAATTCCAAATTTACCTCCACAAGTCACTATTGTCTGACTGATATCATACTGAGCTTGATAGCGGCGGTTCATCCAGTCTGCTGCCAATGTCCGCAATTCAGTTAGGCCAGCAATGGGAGCATAAGGGCTGATCCCCTCCTGAATAGCTCTATTTGCTGCTTCGAGAATAGCTGGATGATTGGGAAGGATCGGGTCTCCCGCAGCAAAATTGAATACATGAATCCCACTTTTGCGCATTCGGTCTGCTTGCGCATTGATCACACCCGTAGCTGAGGGTTTTAATTGCTTCATTCTACCTGCTCCAAAATTGCGATGAATTTTTTCAAAGCTGTTTTGATGTTCTTTTTATTATAAATCCCAATTTCTGCGTGAAGAATTGGATTGTCACGGCTCAAACGAGTCATTGATTTAAACCCGGGACCAGCCATTTCGAGGCTTTGAGAGTCTTCTTCAGTTACAAACTGAAGGAGGGTTTTGGAAATTATATGAGGCAAATGAGAGACAAGGGCTGCCTTTTTGTCGTGGCTTTTCGCATCCATACGTTGAGAAAGGGCGCCAAGAAGCTCTATGATTTCTTCTACTGCAAGTAGGGTTACTTCAGTATTTTTTTTATGAGGAGTGATGATCCATGGTGCCCCTTTAAAAAGGTTGGCATCGCTAAAAGCAAATCCGCTTTGTTCTTTGCCGGCCATTGGATGGGTTGCTACAAATTCCACTTTTCCTTTCGACCACTCTTCAAAACGGCTCGCAATCTCCTCTTTTACGCTGCCAATATCGAAAACGATCAGTGGACGGGTAAGTTGGAGCTTCCCAATCTTTTCTCCGATTTCCAAAATAGCAGAAATGGGAACAGCAAGAATCAAAGCATCTACTTCATCCAGCCGTTCAAGCAGATCATTTTCGACGATGATCTCCTTTTTCCCTTCAAGGCCTTTTAAGATCGATCCGCCCATAAGGCCAAGGCCGATAATTCCGATTTTATGGAATGACATTGTAAGTCCCCAGTACCTTCAAAGAGTTAGTATTCTTCCGCAATCCGTCGATAAAAGTAGCGTTTTGCGTCTCGAGGTCGACATAAAACATATATTCAAACGGTTTCCCGACTATAGGCCGCGAGACAATGTAGGTCAAATTAACGTCGTGTTCCGCGAAAAAAGCTAAAACAGCAGCCAAGCTCCCAGGCCGATGTGCCAATGTGAAACAAAGTGAGCACTTCTTTCCAATGGTCGCTTCCTTTGAAATAAGAAAAAAGCGGGTGAAATTTTCTGCGTGGTCTTGAATCCCTTGGGCAAGTACTTCCAACCCATAGGTTTGAGCAGCAGCACTATTTGCAATAGCTGCACATGAGGGATCTTTAGCCTTGGCTACGTCTGAAGCCGCGCCAGCAGTATCATAGTGAGAAATCGCTTCCATTGCAGGATGTTCAGCAATGAATCGGGCTACTTGCGCCAATGCTTTTGGGTGTGAGAGAACCTTCCTTATCGATTGTATCGAAGCTCCTGGTATTCCCAGCAAACTATGTTCTACCCGGGTATTTGCAACGCCCACAATCTTCAAGGTTCCTTGGGCTAAGAGATCGAGTGTTTCATAAATGGTCCCCGCCAGAGTATTTTCAATCGGCAAGAGTGCCAAATCAGCATCGCCCTTTTCTACCGCTTCAAAGGCTTCCTTGAAGGTCGGAAATCCTAAGATTTGGCAAGAAGTTCCGTAAAGCCGTTTAGCCGTTAAGTAACTGAAAGAACCATCGATTCCTTGGTAAACGATTGTCTTCATTAAATCGCTCCCATTTCAATTTTTGTGTAATCGAGAACAATTTGGAAAATCTCCTCGACGATGGGTGAGCTGAGTTGATGCTCAATAGCCAGGCATTTGATCTCCTCAAAAATGGCGGATTCTCTTTCAGAGTCCAGAATGGGCAACCGATGCTCTTTTTTCAACCGTGCAATTTCTCTGGCTATTTCAAGGCGTTTGCCCAATAAACCCACTAATTCACGGTTGATTCGATCGATTTGATCGCGAAGTGTCGATAACATCATAACGACCTCCCAACTGCAACCGCTATCTTTCTAAGATCAGGAATTAAATCCGCTAATTCTTTTGGAAGAAGGGACTGTTTTCCATCGCATTTGGCATTTTTGGGATCATGATGTACTTCGATCAAAAGCCCATCGGCTCCAGCTGCAATGGCTGCTTTAGAAAGCGCAGGAATTAAATCTCTACGGCCTGCAGCATGGCTTGGATCTACAATCACAGGTAAATGGGTCAACCGCTTTACAACTGGGATACTACTTAAATCCAAAGTGCTCCGTGTCGCAGTTTCGTACGTTCTAATCCCACGTTCGCATAAAATTACATTGGGGTTCCCGTGTGCCATGATGTATTCAGCGCTTAGCAGCCACTCTTCGATTGTTGCTGAAAGGCCCCTTTTTAAGATCACTGGCTTACCGCATTTCCCTACGGCTTTCAACAGCTCGTAATTCTGCATATTGCGAGCCCCGATCTGAAGAATATCCACATGTTTGGCGATGAGATCCACATCTTGTAGATTCATGACTTCAGTGATAGTCGCCATGCCATGCTTTTTTTGAGCCGCTAAATGGAGCTTAAGCCCCGCTTCTCCCATACCTTGGAAGCTGTAAGGAGAGCTGCGTGGTTTGTATGCCGATCCACGCATGACTGATACTCCGGCTTGTTTTAGCTCTTTAGCAATTTCTTCGAGCTGCTCTCGACTCTCAATAGCGCACGGACCGGCCATAAGGATAACTCTATCCCCTCCGACCTCCACCTCGTTAATGCCGATCACCGTTTTTTCAGGTTTTACCGATAAACTTGCCAGTTTATAGGGCGTGGAAGTAGGTGTTGTCTTCTCGACTGCGGCTATTTTATTAAGCTCGAGTCTAACTTCTTCAGAAGGATTGGCTTCTAGGCCAATGATTGTCTGCGCTTTGTTTTTGCAGAGGCAGTGTCCCAAATTGTGGAGATCCAGCAATTGGCAAATTTTATGAATATCGTCAGCAGAAGCCGACCCTTTAATTGTAATCAACATATAGCTATTCCTTTATTACGAGACAAACAAGCATAGGCTTGGTCTCTTAAGTTTTTTTAATTAATAAAAATCTGGTAGAAAAATTATGTGATTATGGCGGTTGGAACGCCAAAATAAAAAGAATAGCTAAAAGAATATAAACACGAAGGAGCAAGCGGGGAAAGAGAAGAAGGAGTAGAGTGTGCTTTCTTGCTCATAATAAGTTTGCTTGTTTCCTGTTATTTTAATTATAACAAACTTTTGGATATTTGTCATGCTTTGTCTTTCGATTACCAGACATGAATTAACGCAAGTCACTTTAAATGAGTTGGATACGGTAGAGTTGCTTGATCTATTTGTTTCGGATCGTATGAAGGTATGCGTCCATATGTTGCCCTAGGGAGAGTGTGGGTTAAATTTTTTGAATTACATGCGTAATCAGTATAAAATTAAAAACAAATGACCGATTATTTAACATTCGTATTTTAATTTGTATGTTAGTTATAATGCCTTTTTTTCAAACTAAGGATTCTTGTGAGCGTTTCTGATATTTCAACCTTCTCCGATTCAAATGCATTGCCTTCAGTCGAAATTTTACCGTCCAAGGATCGGGTATCAGGCCATTTCAACAGTTGTGGAACTACTGCTAAAATAGCGGCTTTAAAGGTAGCCTCTTATTTAACAGAACCTGTTTGTAAAGTTCGGGAATATTTTTACGCTTTTTATATACTGAATGAAACGTGCAAAAATACGATCCAAAAAGTAATAAAAGTTGTTTTTCTTACATTAGGGATTTTTGTATTCAGTTTATTAACACCTTTTACCGCTCCTGTTGGAGCACTAGTTCGTGGTATGGTCTCCACTTTTGAAGCAAAGCCTTATATTTATTTAGAGCGAGATGGAAAAGGGAAAGTATTGCCAGAGGACAAGAAAATCACTCTTGTCTCACATAACCAATGCTATATGCCCGCTGGATATTGTATTACAGACGGCCAAGTAACTCCAGCTTCTGATAAAGAGCGGATGAACGCCAATTTGCAGAAAATTAAAGCATTGAATCCCGACATTGTATGCCTTTATGAAGTTCCAGATATTTGTGATGCTGAGTATATCTCTTCTCAGTTGCCAGAATACCCGTTTCTTATTCCCGTTGCTGGTGTAAGAACAATTGGCCCCTCCTCGATGATGTATGTCGCAAGCAAATATGAAATCGCTAAAGATTCCATAGAATTCGTTTCTTTTGTAAAAGGTACCGAACTGACAGGACGAGCTCAGTATTCAGAAAAAGGCGTTTTGTCTTTTGACATCATAAGTCAAGGCTCAAAAGCTCCCATTGCAACTATCATTTCGACTCATTTACAACATTCCGAGATCCCCGCAAATCCAGAGAATGATGATAGAAAAGCAAGGGCTGTGCAAATGAATAAAATTACGAATCAGATAAAAGCAAAAATTGAGCAAAATGGCGCTGTTATCTTTACAGGGGATCTGAACCAAGAAGAAAGCGAGTTAAATGCCTTTTTAGATCAACATCAGATCCATTGGTTGCGAAGAGATCCAGCAGTTCAAGGAACCTCTACTTGGGGAGGGGACAAATGGTGTGCCGATCTGATGGGAAAACCTTCCTCTGGCCCCTTAACTCTGGATTATACGTTGATAGCAGGCAAAGCGACTGCGATTTCTACAAGAATCATAGGAACAGGTTACTCAGGTCTTGAATTCAGGCCGGCAGCAACATCAGACCATGATCTCCTCTTTAGCACGATTACTGTCAGCTAAATCTACTAATGCAATAATTGCTGTTTTTCACCCAATTTCGAACCCCTGAAGAGTTCCTTTCTTTGCTTAGGGTCGCGGGTGAAAAGCCTGAAAAGCTGTTTTGAGTCTATTGCCCGTAACGTGAGTATAGCGGTCTGTTGTCCCAATGTCTACGTGGCCTAGCATATCCTGAATCAAACGAAGGTCCGCCCCATTTTCCAAAAGGTGTGTTGCAAAAGAATGGCGGAGTGTATGAGGAGAAATGGACTTCAAGATGCGGGCCGATTTTGCGTAGGCCTTTACTCGGCGCCAAATCGCCACTCGATCTACTGGCTTTCCCCGGGAAGAGACAAAAAGGGGGTCATTTGCGCCGACAGCTGTCCCCCTATAGCGAAGAAGATAATCGTCCACAGCTTGAATGGCCTTGCCTCCCACAGGAACGATTCGCTCTTTTTTCCCTTTGCCCTGAACTTTTACAAATGTATCGCTAAGGTCATTGAGTTTTAAGCTGCACACTTCTGACACCCGCATCCCAGTCGCATAGAGAAGCTCAAGAATCGCTTTATCCCGAACGCCCATCGGATCGTCGAGTTTGGGTTGTGCGAGAAGATGATCCACTTCTTCAATAGACAAGACTTCTGGAATCAGCTGCCATATTTTGGGAGTATCAAAGTAACGTCCCAGGTCACGATCGATTTCCCCTTCTTTTTTTAAAAAGCGATAAAAAATCTTGATCGAGACAAGGATGCGGCAAAGACTTGAACCGGCATATCGCTTGGCCCTGAGGTTAGCTAAAAAGTTTAGGATATCCTCAGGCTTCACCTCTTTCCAATCTTTAGCGATAAAGCTGTGAAATGCCTGAATATCTCGTCCATAGGCAAGAATTGTATTATGAGAGAGCCCTTTCTCCGAGCGGATATAATCAAGAAAATCTTGTTTCAGGCACTTACTTGACACGAAAGGCTCCCCCTTCATTCCTTTAGAAGATTCAAGTGTATATCACGTGACTTCTACTCCATTCAACGAATTTTCCTCTGGACTTTGCCTTGCGTATAATGATTGCATGATTTAGAACTTCCAATCTTTTTAGCTCGACTGAAATTTTAATGGAGTGTTTTGTGTGTCTGTAACTATATGCTCGCGTAGCCCATGGGATCCTGTGCGCCAAGGGGATGAGTTCTCGCTGCCCTTGAACCTCTCTCGCATTCATGCGAGAGAGGTTCAATACATGTTAAACCAGATGTCTAGTCTTTGTCCGCTGTATGGTTTTTGGAAAATTTAGCCTTCATCTTCTCTTGCAGCGTTTCAAAGTAGTAGTAAATCACTGGGGTTAAAAGAAGCGTTAACACTTGAGAAATCATCAGCCCTCCGACAATGCACAGTCCTAAGGAGATATGAGAGCGGGCCATGGCGCCTCCGATGCCAAGTGCAATCGGGATGGCGCCCATCATGGCGCAAATGGTAGTCATCATGATGGGACGGAATCGAACCAGGCACGCTTCTATGATTGCATCATAAGGAGGCTTGCCCTCTTTTTCAACAGCCACAATGGCGAAATCAACCATCATGATGCCGTTTTTCAAGACAATCCCAATCAGAAGGATGAGCCCTACGAACGAGTAAATCGAAAGCGACTCTTGGAATACATGGAGAGTCAATAAGCCGCCGAAAAGTGTAGTAGGAAGAGTACTCATCACCGTAATGGGGTGGATGAAGCTCTCATAAAGAATCCCTAAGACGATATAGATCACGAAAAAAGCGAGAATCAATAGGAAGTTTAAGCTTTGAAAAGAAGCGGCAAATATATTGGCTGTCCCAATAAGCTGTCCATGCACTTGGGGCGGGAGGTTGCCTTGGGTGAGTGTGTCGAGCTCTTTTAGAGAGGTACCAAGAGGAAGATGGGTCCCAGGGTTAAACGAAATCCCCACAGCGGCAAGGCCATTGATATGGTTGACTGTTAGAGGTCCTACCGTTTCCTTGACCTCAAGGACTTCTGATAGGGGAACTTGATTTCCATTGATGGAGCTTACATAGAGTTTAGACAGCACGGAGGGATCTCGATAGAATTGGGGGAGTGTTTCGATGATCACATTGTATTGATTGATCTCTGCATTAATTTGAGAAATTTTATTGTCTGAATAGGCGTATTGAAAATAATTTTCAATGGCATTCGCCGTGACATTGTAGTTCGAGGCTTTATCTCGTAAGATGTGAAGATCCCACTGGGGCTGACTCATGCGAAGATCGCTGGACACTTGGGTAAAGGCGGGATTTTCCTTCATTTTGGCAAGAAGGGTCGGTGCATAATCATAAAGAACCTGCCGATCAATGCTCGTTAGAGAGTATTGGTACAGCGCCTGTGCGGTAGTACCAATTTGTAAATTGATGAGGGGCAAGGGAGATAGGTAGACATTGACTCCAGGCAGCTCTTTAAATGTGTTGCTGAGGTCATTGATGACCTCCACCATCGGTTTTCTTTTGTGATAGGGCTTGAGTTTAAAAAAAAGAATTCCTTGGCTGGGTGTTTGAAAGGAGCTAATGGAGAGAATCGATTCCATATTCGGGTTGTTGATGGCAGTGGTATTGATTTCACAATGGTATTGATCCATCAAGTAAGGGGAAGTTCCATCACGGGCCAGGGTAAAGCCCTGCACGAAGCCTGTATCGTCGGGAGGAAGAAAATCGAGAGAAATGGTTTTAAAAAGGGCGAAGGAGCCAACCATACTGAACATTCCAACGCCTAGCATGATAATGCGGTGTCTCATAGCCCAATGAAGGCAGGGTGTATAAACCTTTTTCATAGCTTCATTGAGCTTGTCTGCAAACTCTTCCATACGGGGCCGTTTTTCTTTTGCATAGGGTTTGATAAACCGAGAGGAGAGCATAGGAATAAGAGTCAGGGCGATGAAGCCTGAAAATAGCACGGCGACGATGATGGTCACCGCAAATTCCCGAAATAGCGTTCCCATCACTCCCCCCATAAAAAGCAGGGGAATAAAGGCGGCTGTCAAGCACAAGGTCATGCCTACAACGGTTGTGCTGATTTCCTTGGACCCATTCAATGCTGCATCCATGGAGGATTCTCCTGCCTGTGCGTGGCGAACGTTGTTTTCAAGGACTACAATGGCATCATCCACTAAAAACCCAATGGAAAGAGTCAGGGCCAAAAGAGAGAGGATGTCGATACTAAAGCCCAAAAGATACATGATTGCAAACGTTCCAAAGACTGAAAGGGGAAGAGAGACGGCTGGAATAATTGTATTAAGCGCTTTGCCTAAAAGAAGAAAAATCACTGCGATCACGAGAATAAAGGCGATAATCAGCGTCATCTTGACATCATGAACCCCTTCCATAATGGACTCTGACTGATCATAAATCGTTTCGATCTTTAAAGAGCCTGGGAGTTGGGGCAGCAGTTTAAGAAGTTCAGCTTGAATGTTGTGGATGATTTGGACGGTATTTTTTCCAGGAAGGCGCTGGATCGCTAAGATAATGCATTTTTCAAACCCTTCGCGGGTGACGTAATTCATGAAAAATTTATCGTCCTGGACACTATCTAGCGCTCTTCCTATATCATTGATTTTGACCAGATCTCCATTTTGGTTTTTAATCACGAGCTCTCCATATCCGGGAGCGCGAAGGATTTGGCCGTCGGCGTCGATGGTAAAATCCTCTCTTTGTCCATAAAGAGTGCCCAAGGGTAGATCAACGTTGGTTAATTGAATGGACCGAGTCACTTGATCCAAGCCTAGATTCATACCAGCGAGTTTTTCTGGGTCTACTTGAATACGGACGGCATAGGGAGAACCGTAGGTGATGACTTGAGAAACCCCGTCGATCATTGAAAGTCTATCACCAATAAAGGTGTTGGCGTAGTCGTAGAGCTGATTGAGCTGCATATTTGGTGACCGGACGACAAAATAGAGGATCGGGGTAGCTGCAGGATTAACCTTCTGGTAGGTGGGCTGATTGGGGAGATTGGAGGGTAGGTTGGGCTGAGCCTGGCTAATGGCTGCCTGTACATCCGTCGATGCGTCGTTGATGTCTCGGTTGAGAGCAAACGTTAAAATAATCGTGCTCGAACCTGTGGCACTCGATGAAAAGATCGTTTGAATCCCCTCAATTGTCATAAACTGTTGCTCAAGGGGCGTTGTTACAGCATTCGCCATCGTATCGGGACTCGCCCCCGGGTAGGATACGGAGACCTCGATGGTGGGCATATCGACATTGGGAAGGTCGCTAACTGGCAGTTTCCCATAAGAAAGTATGCCGAACACAAAAATCGCAAGTAGAACCAGAAGGGTCATCACAGGGCGCTGGATAAAGGGTTTAGAGAGATTCATTTAATTTTTACCCTTGCGCCTTCATGTAAGTTCAACTGCCCCTCTATGACAACGATTTCATGAGCCGTCAGGCCTTTTAGCACAACCACGTTATCATCCTCTCTTTGACCGAGCGTAATCTCTCTTTGCTCAGCGGTACTATCTTTTCTTACGACAAACACTACAGGCCCATTTTGTGTGAGCTGGATCGCAGTATAGGGAATGAGGATCGCGTTGGGGATGGTTGTCAAAACGAGCCTTGTTCTGACAAACTGACCTGGCCAAAGCTCTCGGTTTTTATTTTCATAAAGGGCTCTTAAAGTAATCATGCCCGTATTTTTGTCGACGCTATTATCCATCATGTAAAGGGTTCCCTCAAAGACTTCATCTTGAAAATTTTCATAAGCTGATAGCACTTTGAGTACGCCTGTTTTGCGATACTTTTGGATACGGTGCAGCTGGCATTCGGGGATAGAGAACGTGACATAAATGGGCGCCATTTGATTGAGGTTTGAGAGGGTGTTGCCATCATTTGCGACCAGATTGCCATAGTCTACTTGCAAAAGGCCCATCATGCCATCGATGGGCGCGTAGATCCAACAGTAGTTTAAGTTGATGAGGGCGCTATCCACTCTGGCCCGATCTTGCTCTACTAATGCCGAGGTAGCGGCATAGTTCGCTTGTAGGGTTTCATAGTCGATCTGGGAGTAGTACTCATCTTTGGCGAGCACCCGATAGCGTTTCACCTTTTCCCCAGCAAGCGCAAGATCTGCTAGGTTCTCTTCAAGCGCTGCCTGCGCTTCTTTCAGGGCTGCTTCGTAGGGACGTGGATCAATAGTGAAAAGAAGATCCCCCTTTTGAACCTCTTGCCCTTGCTGGAAATAGACTCCCGTGAGCTCTCCCTCAATCCGGGATTTCATTTGGATGGATGTAATAGAATCTACATGCCCCAAAGTTTCGATGTAAAGAGGGGCATCCCGTTGAATCGATGAGGCCACTTTCACAGGATACGAAGGTTTAGGAGGTTCTGCTTTCTCCTTGTAATGACAGGCAGTGAATAGAAGAAAGGGGAGCAGCCAACCTTTCATTCAGGCTCCTGGCTGGGGCAGGCACAAAGAGAGCCTGTCGCATAGGCGATTTCTGCAAGGGATAAAAACCAGTTTTTCTCTGCGTTCGCTTTCTGGGAACGCGCATCTGCTAAGGAGCTTTGTGCTTGTAGAACGTCGAGAATAGTCATCGTTCCCGCCTTGTAGCTGGCAAGCGCAATATTAAACTCTAGTTCTGCTGCTTTTAAATATTCATCGGTATCTTTCAAATTGGTCGCTGCGGTATGTACGCCCATATGTGCGTTCGTGACACTTTGAATCATACTCAGTTCTGTTTGTAAAAGCCCTGCTCTAGACAGCTCTACATTCGCTTCAGCGCTTTTGATCTCATTTCGATAGTAAAATCCATTAAAAATGGGAAAAGAAAGGCTCAAAATCGCGGTCCAGTGATTTTCTGGCTCTACAATCCCTTGTTGGAACCAATAACGGCCTGAGGACAACTGAGAGTCAATCGTTGGATATACGGCTCTTTGGGCTTGCAAAAGGGAAGCTTCTTTGGAACGTACATCGGCCTGCGCAGCTAAAAAATCTTGTCTTTGTTGTTGCGCGAAGGAAACCAAGGTATTCACATCTTCCAATAGGGGATCGGCGACCACCTGTTCTGGCAGCGGTTGTACGTCAAAAGCTATCGTGGCGGGAAGACCCATATCAACTGCCAGCTGCGCAAAGGATTGTTCTACATTTTGTTTTTGTGTCGTGAGCTGGATTTTACTCTGAAGGTATTGCGTTCTTGCTTGCGCCACATCCCCTAATGCAGCAAGCCCAAAGGCAAACTTTTCATTGGCTGCATCCAGCGCCATTTCCGCATTGGCAAGATTTGCCTCGTCTGCTCTTTTTACAGCAAGCTGATACAGATACGTGTAGTAGCCGCTCATGACCTCTTGCAAGACCGTTTGAATCTGTTGGTTGTGAGTCAAATCAGCATAATAGAGCGCTTCTCTTGCGGCAGAAGCAGCAGCGGTTCTTTGGCCAAAGTCAAATAGCGTATAGCTTAAGATCACATCGGGCCCCGCTTCGGTAAAATAGCCTTCGCTAATAGTGCTTGAGGTACCAGATCCGGAGGAAAGGGTGGTAGGCGAACCGGCAGTTGCAGTGGGAACCCCGGTTTGCGGAAAGGCTGCGCGCTGTCTAAAATAAAAACTACTAAACTGCAGGGACGGGTAAAAAGGGGCTAAGCTTGTTCCATATTCAGCAGCGGATGATCTGGCCATGGCCCATGTTCTTTTTGTTGACGGATTATTTTGGAGGGCGATATCCAATAGTTCCGCTAAAGAAAGCTCTCCTTTCCCAAAGGTTGTGGGAAGCAGCGTTTGGCAATATTTTGATGAGATTAGACGGCTTCCTTGCATGGGGACATAGGTGGCATAGGGGGTTGATGGAGCGAGTTCAAATGGATCGCGCGCATCTCGGGCGCAACTGGAAAAAAGAAAAAGAAATAGAACGATGCGGAGCATCTAGACCTCTATTCTTTTTCATAAGAGGCGCTTGAATTTTTGTGAAGCTATTCGATTTTCTTTTTCAAGAGTTGGTTAACGATATGAGGAGAAGCTTTGCCTCGAGTGAGCTTCATGACAGATCCCACAAGGAATGCAAAAGCTTTATCTCGGCCCTCCTTGTAATCCTGAATGGACTGAGGATTTTCTGCAATCACTTGATCAACCATTAACTCTATTTCAGCTAGGTTATCTAGAGGCTGATAGTCTGGGTTGGCAGTGACGATTTTTTCTGGGTCGTAGCCAGGGCTTTTTAACATATCATCAGCGACTGATTTTGCAATCCGCCCTGTAATTTTATGACTTTCGATCATTTCGACCAGTTTGGCCACGTGTTTAGGAGGAATCCCAAGGGTTGCAAGGGTTTTCCCCGTATCTTTCAGTCTGCCGGCAAATTCGATGGTGATCCAGTTACAAAGAGTTCTCGGACTGTGGCACGTTTTGAGGGCTTCTTCAAAATAGTCTGCAAGGGTTTTTTCATTGACGAGCACTTCTGCAGAATAGGGGGTAAGATCGAGATCAGAAAGATACCGATTGTAGCGATCATGGGGTAGTTCAGGAAGGGTGTTTCGAAGTTCGTCGATGTAAGCGTCAGTCAGAATCACGGGGGGGAGATCGGGCTCAGGAAAATATCGATAGTCATCAGAGCTTTCTTTATGGCGCATGAGAACAGGCTGTTTGCTCTCTGCATCCCAGCGGTACGTCCCTGGAGGAATTAGCTCGAGGGGATCGCGATGGGGATGATTGAGGTAGAGTTTAATCTGCCGCTTGACTTCTGCATCGATAGCCATTTGCATAAAAGAAAAAGAGTTCATATTTTTGATCTCGATGCGGGGGCGAAGGGACGTTTCTCCTTTCGGACGCACGGAAATGTTCGCATCCATCCGGATTGACCCCTCTTCCATATTTCCATCTGAAATGTTCAAGTAGAGGAAGATGGCACGGAGGGCAGCGGCGTAGGCGGCAGCATCTTGGGCGGAGTGAATACAAGGTTTTGACACAATTTCTATGAGGGGCGCTCCCGCTCGGTTGTAATCTACTCCGGCGAAATTCGTAAAGTGCTTGAGCATCCCCGCATCATCTTCAATATGCGCGCGATCGATCTGGAAGCTTTTTCCGTTTGCGCGTACTTCCCCACCGATAAGGAGCGGATTTTCAAATTGCGTAATCTGAAAGTTACGAGGGCTGTCGGGATAAAAATAGGATTTTCGATCAAAGGTCGTAACTTTGGAGATGTTAGCATCGATTGCAAGACCCAATTGTACGGCTTTTTTGACCACTTCTTTATTCAGAACGGGAAGCGCTCCAGGCTGGCCTGTACAGGCATTAGAGATGTTCATATTCGGATCATCGCCAAAGCGATTCGGAGCCGTGCTAAAAATTTTTGTCTGGGTGTTTAGCTGTACGTGGATCTCCAATCCAATGACAGGTTCCCACTGATCGTAAGGTAAATCACCCATAGGCCTCCGGAATTTTGGCATGTTGGGTAGCCCTTTCATAAGCATGCGCTATTTGCATAATAGAAACATCGCACATTTGAGGGCCTAAAATTTGAAGTCCCAAGGGCATTCCCCGGGAATCATAGCCTGAAGGTACGCTGATTCCTGGCAGTCCTGCTAGATTGGCCGGTACTGTGAAAATGTCCTGAAGATACATCTCCAAAGGATCGTGAATGGCTCCATGTTCAAAGGCTCCGCTGGTGGTTACGGGCATGATGACCGCATCGCAGTGGGAAAACGCCTCATCAAAGGCGTTGATAATCAAAGTTCGGACTTTTTGCGCTTTTTTATAAAACGCATCTTGAAAGCCTGCTGAAAGGACGTATGTGCCTAACATGATCCTCTTTTTGACTTCTCTCCCAAATCCCATGCGGCGAGAGTAATCATAGACCTCTTCGAGAGTTTTGCATTCTGGCGGGCGAACTCCATAACGAATCCCATCGAAACGGGCCAAATTCGTTGAAGCTTCAGCGGTGGCAATGATGTAATAGACAGCAATCGAGTGTTTTAAAAGATCGAGATTGACCTCGACGATTTTGGCGCCGAGATCTTTAAGGACGCGGATCACTTCTTCAAAATTTTGTCTGGAGGAGGCACTTAAATTTTCGAGAAAATGCCAAGGAACCCCAATGACCGTCCCGGGCTCAAGTTCTTTAGGCAGGGGGTAGCACTCCGCAGGAAGGTCGAGAGACGTCGCATCATAGTCGCACTGTTTTCCGATCACCTCCATGGTTAAAGCCGCATCTGCTACTGTAGTCGTAAGGGGGCCTATTTGATCCAGCGAAGATCCGAAGGCCACAAGGCCAGAGCGGGAAACCCGTCCATACGTTGGCTTGTAACCGACGATGCCGCAAAAACTTGCTGGCTGCCGGATCGATCCTCCCGTGTCACTTCCTGTTGCAATGGAACACAGTCTGGCTCCAACAGCTGCTGCAGATCCTCCAGATGAACCCCCAGGAACGCACTGGAGATTCCAAGGGTTTTGGGCAGGTTTAAATGCAGAGTTTTCATTCGAAGACCCCATAGCAAATTCATCGAGGTTGGTTTTCCCGATCAGAAGAGCATCCTCTTTTTCCATAAGATCGACGGCTGTCGCGCTGAAGGGCGCGCGGTAGTGAGCTAGAAATTTAGAACCGCAGGTTGTGATCTCATCTTGAATATGCATGTTATCTTTGATCGCGATAGGGATAGCCGCGAGCTTCCCAAGCGGGAGACCCCGAGCTCGTTTCTTGTCCAGGGCTTCTGCCTTTAGGAGGACCCGTGCGTTAAGTACCGAAAGAAAAGCCCCTAAGGCATCATCATAGCTTTCTATCCGAGAGAGAAAATGGTGAACAATCTGGACAGCAGAGATATCTCCTTTCAAAAAAGCATCGCGGATCTGGATTGCTGATAGATGATGAAGCGGAAGCATATTAAGAACTCCCCTTCAGTACAGGGGGAACTCGAACCATCCCCCCAATTTGTTCGGGTGCGTTTTCTAAAAACTTTTCTCTAGAAAGAAGGTTCTTGATCTCATCCTCCCTCATACGGTTTTTCAGCATCCCCCGAAGAATGTAACGGCAAGTCTTTGTTTTGTCAGTGTTTACATCTTTTAATGATTCCACATACTTAAGAATGCGTGTAAGGGAGACTTCGATGTCTCTCTCTTCTTCCTTAGATAGGTCGATTCGGCAGAGTTTTTTTAAGTACTCAAGAGTTTGATGGTCAAAGTTCGCCATAAAGATTTCAAGACTAAAATAGCATTTTTAGAATAGGGAGTCAATAAAGACCAATGACAAAGATTGAAAAAAAGAGTATATTGAGGAAATAGGGAACTTTTGTAAGAAGAGGTTGTGTATATGAAAGCGGTTCGTTTCATTGTCGTACTGTTGATGGTCATTGGTTCATTGAACTGGGGGCTAGTCGGTTTTTTTGGATATAACTTAGTGGGTGATATTTTTGGTGGCATGATGTCCATGGGTGCTCGTGTGGTTTTTGCACTCGTTGGTGTAGCCGGCCTTTTGGGAATCGGCCTTCTTTGTCGCCACTGTTGTAAGAGTTCTTGTGGGGGTGGTAAGGGGTCTTGTGGATGCGGCTCAGATTGCGGATGTAATTGCCGTAAAAAATAATCACCCAAAGTGCTTGAACATCTTGTTGACGGGGACGGGAAGTGGGTGACAATCTGCTTGCCATAAATTTCTCGTTGCACTACACTGGCTTTCTAAGCCCTCTTGAGAGGGTTTTGATTGAGGAAATATGATGATTGCGTTAGCTTTGCTTGCCCTTGTTGCGCCCGCAAGCGATGAAGAGGCCACGCCTCTTAAAAAACAGATTGTGTTAGAAGAAGAAATCGACCAAGATGATGAAGATCTTCAAGAAATTTGCTTCGGTGATGAAACAGTTGAATCGGAAGAACTTGCAGACTTTGTGGAAGAGTAAAAACCCCCTGCAGGGGCAAGCCTTGTGATCCCCCAAGGCAATCCCTGGTTATCTATGTGGAACCAGCCTCGGGCGACCGTCAGGTATTTAGTTCACACAAGGCCCACCTTTGGGATTTATCTTTTGTCCACGGTTTATTCCTTGCAGGCCCTGTTTTTTTATTTAAACTGGTGGTCTTTAGGGCTGAAGTTTCACTATTCGGGAATGATCACTCTTGCGGTGCTGGCCTCGCCGCTCCTTGCTTTCGCGTGGCTCTATTTTCTTGGATATGTGTATTACTTCACGGGCAGGCCTCTCCGCGGTCAAGCGAAAGTCCTCCACCTCAGGACTTGCATTGCTTGGTCTAAGATCCCCTACTCGGTGAATTTGTTCATGTGGTTTGTCTTGATTTTTGCCAGCCCGGAGAAAGTATTTATTCAGGACGTTCGAGGAATTTCCTCGATTTTCACCAATCTCACTGCCTCCATTGTCGGAGTTTGGTCTTTCGTTCTTTTGGTTCAAAGCATAAGGGAAATCCAGAGATTTTCTTTTCTAAAAGCGCTTTTCAATGTTGCGCTCGCTTCTTCCGTCTCAGGCATTGCCTATTTTTTAGTCTTTAGCTTATACAGGCAATATTTTTCTCATTAACGACAACTATTTAGTTGTTTAGACAATTCATTTGTAAATTTTTTATTTCATAATATAAAATAAAAATATGAAAGACGATATGAATCCCTGGCTTAGTATCTGGACGCAGCCACGGGCGACCATTGCCCAAATTGTTAAGGGAAATCCTAATCGATCCCTTTGGCTACTTGCCTGGATGTATGGGTTTGTGTCTCTGTTAAATTTTTTCCAGTCCATGACTTTGGGCAATTCCATGGGGGCAGTGGGGATCTTCATTACAGCGATTCTCCTTGCCCCCATCTATGGATACCTTTCTTTTAGTATTTGGAGCTGGTTTGTGACATGGGTTGGGGCGCTTTTTCGAGGGCAGGGCCGTTTTAAAGCGATTCGATGTGCGTACGCTTGGTCTTGCGTACCGATCTTTGTAAATATTCCTCTTTGGCTGCTGATGGTCCTTTTGTTTGGCCCTCAGCTTTTTTTGAACGTGCCAGACGCGCATTTTCTCATAGGATGGAAGGTCTTGGCGCTATTTGTCATCTCGCTTATGAAGGTAGTGATTGCTGTTTGGTCTTTAGTGATTTACATTAATGCCCTAGCTGAGGTGCAGCAATATTCCGCCATTCGAGCGATTTTCAACATCATTGTAGCTGCAGTGATTCTTGGAGTGATCTTGTTTGTTGCTTGGAGCTTGTTGCTTCACACGTCCAATAGCGCAGCGATCAGTACTTTTACCATTCCGTCTTCGAAATTTGGAGGGACATTATGAATAAAACAGTTGTCAAAAAAGTTGGGATTTGGTTTTTGGCTTTCTCCCTCTTTGCCGTCCACTTTTTTTCTCGCGGCTCCCTCCATGCTGAAGAGGGGGTTACTTGGAAGCAAATGTTCACGCAAGCAGGTGAGTGCAACATCTCTTTTCCTAGTACTCCCCAAATGATTCAACAATCTCTCCCGCTTGGGGATGGAATGAATCGCTTGCAGTATGACGTCTACCTTGCCCCTCATGAGGACACGGGAGTATTTCTTTTATTAGTTGCGACCTATCCTATGCCCATTTCTGGTGGAAATGAGGCAGCAGGACTTGAGGGGCTCTTAAGCGGTATTGTAAATCACAATCCTGATAATCAGCTGATTTATGCGGATCTGACGCAGCTCTTAGGACATCCCGCTATGGATTTTCTAGTGGAAGGCGGGAAAAGTTACTTTCGCGGCCAGGCGACCATGATCGGAAATAAACTCTACTTGATTGCAATGGAAGGTTTGAAGGGGCAGCTGAATGAAAAAGTCTATACGAAGTTCTTACAGTCTTTTCAATTGAGGCATTAGACACGCGTACCTTGAATCAAGCGTTTATCTGACCAGTTTACTGGATCCCAACACAGAAACTTATCACGCGTGATTGGAGTGAAGTGGGCAAGCAAAATCAACAAGTTGGAATGTTGTAGGCGAATTCCATGATGATACCACAGGGGCCATTGCGAACACCATGATTGTCTGCCACAATGAGTAGGGCGGCCAACTTCTCTGCAAGGTCAGGAGAAGCTGTGATGGTCGTGCGGTTTTCTTCGTTGAGCAAGCCCGCTTTATGCAGAAGAATGATTGCCTTTGCAAGCTGGTATGCCTCGCGAGGATGATCTGTGATGGTCGTGCGGTTTTCTTCGTTGAGCAAGCCCGCTTCATGCAGAAGAATGATTGTCTTTGCAAGCACGTATGTCTCGCGAGGATGATCTGTGATGGTCGTGCGGTTTTCTTCGTTGAGCATGCCCGCTTTATGCAGAAGAATGAGTGCATCTATAAGTGGCCGTACATCCTGAGGATGAGCTGTGATGGTCGCGCGGTTTTCTTCGTTGAGAATGCCCGCTTCATGCAGAGAAATGATTGCAGGTGCAAACAGCACTGCAGCATTAGGATGAACTGTGATGGTCGTGCGGTTTTCATCGTTGAGAATGTTTGCTTCATGCAGGTGAACGATAGCATATGCAAGCTGCCATGCATAGCGAGGATGAGCTGTGATGGTTGCGCGGTTTTCATCGTTGAGGGTGTCCGCTTTATGCAGAAGAATGATTGCATCCGCAAGCTGCACTGCAGCATTAGGATGAGCTGTGATGGTCGTGCGGTTTTCTTCGTTGAGAATGTCAGCCCCCTTCAGGCTATGAAATGCGGCAACAAGAGCACATACGTGCTCTCTTGCGGCCTTGCTGAGGGCCATGCAGTTTGCCTTGTTCAGCAGGTCCTGTAGATTCAGCTGATGGCATGTGTTGAGAAAGTTTTCATTTCGCAAATTAGAAATGATGGTGGGATCGAACAGGTCAACGTGCTGCCAGCCCCATTTCATTAAATCATAGGCCTGTTTAAAAAGGAATGTCGCACCCACTGCAAACAGCCCTGCCCGGATTCCATCGCTTAGTCTTGGGTTTTCGCACTCAAAAGTAGATCCACATAGCTCCCATGTGAAGGCCAACCCGGCAGCCCCTGCTGGGATTATATTTTTAAGTATTTCATAAGACATAAAAATCGATTTTCCTTAGTTAAAGAAGGAATACCAATTGTATCAGTTAATAATGTGCTTTGTCAATAAATAATCGACTTTATGCGGAAGTATATGAAAATTTTTAGTTATAGGAAAATTTGCTCTGTACTGGACAAAAAATAAGTTGATGAAGATAACTTTAGAAGCTTGAAAAATCAAGCTTATTCCTACTCACACGAGTGGAAAAAAGATGGCGGCGGAGAGACGCATTCCTTACTCAACTTTTGATTGCTCGGTTTCTCAGGAATTAAGCAGGCGTTTCAACGCCAGATTGAGCCTTTAGGTAAGAAGAAAACAATTCTAGGAACATTTGCGCTGAACAAGAAAGTGTTTCTCCCTTAGGAAATATCGCGCAAATGGTATAGGGCAATGAAACAGAAGAGGTTGGGATTAGGCTAGGATATCTTTTAGCTAGCATGACGATATCAGGGATAAGTCCATAGCCTCCATGACTATCTACTGTTCGAGCAATCAGCTCCCAGCTATTTAATTCAGCCGCAAAAGATAAATCTGTTTTAGTTTCTTGTTGATATTGAGGAACCATGAATCCTTCGCGATGTTCTACATAACATTCAGCAGCCTCAATTGGTCTCATTTCTTTTTCGTGCTTATAGAGTCTAAATTGGCCACTATAGAGGGGAATTTGTTGATACTCAGCAACATCTGGGCTATCAATCACTAGGGCAAACTCAGCGATTCCTTGCTTCATCCATCCCTTAATCTGAGAAAGTCCCCCAAATAAGAAATGCAACTCAACATCAGAGTAGGTGGTTCGAAAGCGAGGAATGAAGTCGGGAAAAGTGGATAATCCTATGCTTTGCGTCGCTACAAAATGAAGAGGCATCCGCGGTGTCGTTTGGCATTGATCTAATGCATCTTTAAGTCCTCTGACTGCTGAAAATATTTCTTTAGATTTTAAAAAAACAATTTCCCCCTCATGAGTTAATTTAAATTGCTGCTTCTTATGATGGCATAAAGAAACTCCTAAAACCTCTTCCAGTTTGCTGATAGCTTTACTTACAGCGGGTTGAGAAATGAAATTGCGCCTGGCAGCTTCCGAAAGGCTACCCACCAAGACAGTGTCATGAAAACATTTTAAGTGAAAAAGATTAATCATTTATAACAAAAAGTTATTTGTTTGATAAGATTTTATAACTTTTATGAATTATACTCAAGTGTGTTATAAATAGATCAAATAAAAGGAGGTACAATGAGAATACAAGAAGGCTTAAATACACTAGCATCTCATTACGAGATTGTGAGGGATAAATATACATCTCTAGAAGAGATGGTTTCTAATCATTTACTGGAAGATGGTGTTGGTCCGGCCGGTTTGACAATATACAACCATTATATAGAAGCAGATGGAGGATATGTAAATGTTTATAAATACGATGTACATGTGGGATTAATGAGAGTCCCGGGGAAATATGTAGGTGAAACTTTTGTTCCTGTAGGTTACGAATTGGGTGATGACATCAGTCAAGATCCTGCTATTCTTGCGATTTGCGAAGAATATTTTCCAGGAATAAAAAACAAGCTGTGGGTTGATGGCGATACAGGCGAAGTCTTTAAAGCTCTAAGAAAATCAATAGACTTTAACAGGTGTGTAGGGATTTTTAATAAGGAACTAGCAACACTTCCTCGCCCTTCAGAGATAAAGACTTCAGCTGACCTAGATGAATACAATGTTTGCAGTGTTGTTCATGTCGATGGCAATATTTGCGAATTAAACAACGGGTCACAATGGAGAATTCTCCAAAATAACCTTTCTCTCGGAGAACAAGTTCGAATTGTTGATGTTAACACACTCAAGAACATACGATCTAAGAACTCGATACAGGTGGAGCTTATTGATTTCCCAGCAGCAGAGCACAATGTCATTGAGAAAATACAGCACGTCCAATACTGCGGAGAAATGCAATTCTCGCTTATTTTGAAAGATGGCTCGCAATGGCTTTTTGAGGAATTTCAGAGCAACGTGGGATCCTGGGAAATAGGGGATAGAGTTGTGCTAGTTAAACCGAGTCAACACTTCTTTTATTCTCTATTTAATTTAGATCGTCAATCTTATGGGCGTTTGGCTAATTACGGTTTCTCTGCATCTGAAACCAACCCCATTTTTGTTTGGGATAAGGATTATACCATTTGCGAGAAATAAATTCATAAATTAGGGCTGGGTAACGTGGCAGATTCGCTCGGCATTTCTTCAGGTTACGCAAGCGGAAAGTTGTCCTTTCCAGCTACCGCGAACTATCGTCCTTTATCGCACTTTTTTGTATGCCAGTGGTCCACAAATGGTCCACGGGATTTTAGCGGACATGAGCTGGTAGTACATCAAGTGCAAGTTTTATATTGCTCGAATGGCCGCATTCACGACTAAAAAAGTGGCAAAAGCAAGCAACGGCAATGTACCGGAAATGATAGTGTGTTTATATTTCCCAGTTCGATATCTAGACCACATTAAATAGATGCTGAATGGTATAGAGCTGATCGTTACCCACTCCAACCCGACCAAATCGTTTGCCATCCAGGCTCCCCATCTGATTTGCGCCCTATAAAACCTCCTAAACGCGCAAGACAGTGCCAAAAATCTCTCACCGTCGCTATTTTCACTCTCAGCCGTTGTTCTATAAGCATAATCCAGCGTTTCGGTATTGCGTCTTCGGCTCGGGTTGTTGGAGACAGCCGGCAGTGTTCTCTCATTGCTAAAAGTTGCGTCGCTATCACTCCAAGAAGTCCAAGCAATGCAAAAATTCGGCTCGCCTGTTTGAACTGGCTATCTTCGATCCGACAGCCCGTTTTTAGGGCTTTATGATANTNTTCGATCAGCCACCTCTGTCGATAAATTTCCACGATTTTTTGAGCGTCTTCTTCATTCTCAACAGGAAGATTCGTAATCAACAACCACTCCAGTTTAGGTCGCTCGGGACACCATACTCGAATATAGGTCACCTCTTCGGCTGTTAATGCATTCCTTTTGCTCGGTGGCAATAATTTTGCTTTAGTCCACGTTATGTTTAGCGTCACTTCACCAGAAAATTCCTTGCCTTTCGCCTTCAAAACAGAGTGGATTTGCATTTTGCCACCTGTCGGCGAATCCACGGGAAAAGGCGTTTCTGTTCTCCATTAATCTCAACTTTGCGATCATGGCGTGCTCGCACGGCTAACTTCCATCCACTATGAATTGCACCGTGTAGAAAATCGTAAATGTCGTTACCTCGATCAGCAACGCTCACCCAGTTCTTTTGTGGACGGCCTAATTTCTTTAACGTCCTTAGCCATACTTCGGATTCCTTCGAGCCGCCGATTACTTTTTTCTCCGGACGAACCCATGCTTCTTGGTAACCAAGTCCCAAAATTTTAGGCTCTTTGGACTCGTAATATTTGGCGACCAGGCACGAATGAAACATCAGTCCATTCCCAGTAGCATCGGCGGTAGGTCCTAGCCCATGTGTCCACGGATGAAAATTGAATAGAAGCTCTGAACCGTCTTGAATGAACAGAACGANTTCTTCTGCCCAACGAGCTTTTTCTAAAACCTCGTGATAATGGGGTTGCTGAAGAGTCTGATGTGTGGCTTTGGAATTGCTAAAAAACCGATATGCGGNTTTTAGTCCTGCCCAGTCCTCAAAGCGCCCCGACAATGATTTGTCGGGATGTTCTGCGCAGCTCTGCGCGATTTCAATCGCTCGCTGCTCTAGGCGAGCATCTTTCATATCGATCTTTTCAAATTGTTGGCGAATCCATTGCCTGTTCATGATACCTGCTCCGTGTAAAAAACGAAACAGCATACTAAATTTTAGACTTATGGGTAACGATCAGG
>C687J35174_10001784_pt1 | contig 30970 bp, 6 predicted proteins | sample RifCSPhighO2_01_FD_35174 | JGI IMG/M metagenome (IMG submission 35174) | reverse complement strand
AATTTGTGTTTCCTATAACAATACAAGCTTTGCTACTAGGTTTTAGATAACGGTACATTTCTTCAAAACTTTCATTCATTTCACTAAAATAGGTTGCAACCTCTTTACTTTTCTTAGGACTTTTTTTATTTAAATTTAATACCGTTTCTTCAGCAATGTAACTGTTAAGATTAATTTTTTTATTTTCATGATAAGAAGTGCCAATGAATTTTTTCCTGAAATTGTCTAAATCTTTGGCATAATTCAACCAAAAAACGGTGAGCTGATGAATATCGGCATATTCATAAGAGGTTACATAGGGTGGGCTGGTAACTACAAGATCAACTTTATTATTTCCTATACTAATGTTTCTTGCATCACCAACAGTTATATTTAAGTAGTTATCAAGATCCAATTTCACAGCGTCTGGCAATGCGACATAATAAGATTTATTTTTATTTTTCATCATATTTATTTGTCTCTTAAAAATAGAAAATGTTGAAGGTATTTCCTTTCTTAAATCCCTAGTTGGCTTTATACTTTTCATAAGCCAAATAGAACAAGCTTTCAGTATATTTGAAAAGCCACATAAGAAAAAAAATCTTATATTTTCATTTTTAATTTTCAGTATCTTGTCTAAGATTATAGCTAATTCCTCTTTAGTTTCTTTATTAAACCAGTAATCTATTCTTCCATTTTTTACTTCGATTTTTGATAATTCTTGTTGGATTAGCCTTTTTTGATTTTTATCGAATGACCTGTCTAGAAAATATAATTGGGAAAATAAGATTTTGATTTCTTTATCTAAAAGACTGGGTTCTATCGGTGTTACTTTTGCTTTAGCAATCAACCATGCAACTTCATTGATATCTGTACCAATACATTTTCTATGATTAAGTAATGATTCTACAACAGTTGTACCACCACCCATAAATGGATCACAGACAGTATCACCTTTTTTTGTAAAATCTTGTATTAGTCTGCTTGCTAATTGAGGTATAAATTTAGCAGGATACCTATGATAGCCATGAGTCAAATAGTTTGTTTGTGATGGCTTTAAGTGCAAAAAAGCCCAAGAAGGATCTTCACCATTAGATCTAAATTCTTCTATAATTTCTCTTTTTTGTATTGTTATAGGCATTTTGTAAGTTATAGAGTAGTGGGGTATTTAAAAGCTTTACGCGTAGAATGTCCAGTGGCTATATAAAATCAAAAACTATGGCAGTAACGCATTTGGTGGCTCAAAAACTCGAGTTCGCTACGCTCACTCGCCTATCGGTCGCCTAACACTCGCAAGGCAAACTTTTTCTCGCTTCGCTCAAAAAAGTCTCGAGTGCTTCAAAATTTTTTCAGCTCTGAATTTTGCGGGTTGCCTCAAAATTCGAGGAAAAAATTTCTCGCCTCGAGCCCTNCGGGTCGCCTTGCTCTGTACGTTAAGTTCAATAATTTTTAGTGGCTAAACGACTTATAGGGGGACATTTCTACGAACGAAACTAGGGGGTGGGGGACGAAAACTGATAATATTTATAAGTATGTAGATATATTTTCTTTATAGATACTAAAATGGATACAAAAAAGATTGTGGATCAAAAACTTGAATATTGGAAGAAAAAACTTATTGATTTATCAAAAAGAAATAATCTCGTTCGATATAGGTTCACTAAGTCCAAATCAATTAAAATAATTAGACTAAACACCAAGCAAGCATTAGATGACATTTATCATGAACAGAACATAGTTTTTTTAAAAAGTGATATTGATAAAGCTAGAGATAGACAATGGATAGCTTCAGAAGATGAAAAAACTATAGAAAAAAAGCTTTACAATCTTTATAACAAAACACGAGAGAATTTTCAAGAATTGGGGCTTAATACTTGTTTTGTTAGTATAGGGATTCTCAAGTATAAAGAGGCAGATTCTTCAGAGATATATTTGGAAGCACCTATATTTTTGTTCCCAGTTGAGATAGAGCGATTAAAGGGGGTATCAAAAGAGATACACCAGTTTGAGATAAACTCTAACTCTGGAGAATTGCTACTAAATCCTGCTCTTAAGGAAAAATTATCCCATGAATTTAGAATAGAATTGGACAATTTAAAAGAAGAGCAAGCATTATCTGATTACTTCAAGTATTTTGAGGAAAAAATTTCTGGAATGAAAGATTGGAAAGTAAATGAAGATATTTACATGGATGTTTTTTCGTATCAGAAGTATATTATGTATGAAGACCTAAATACTCATAAACAATTAGTCAAAGATAACGATTTAGTTAAAGCTTATGTAGGAGATAGAGATGCACTACAAGATGATATAGCAGAATTTCAACGTGAAGAATTTGATGATACAACTAGTGTAGATGTTCTACCAGCAGATTCATCTCAAAAAAGAGCTATTGAACTGGCAAAAGCAGGAGTCACATTTGTACTTCAAGGACCTCCAGGAACTGGAAAGAGCCAGACTATCACAAATATAATCGGCGCATTGATTGAGAAAAATAAGAAAGTTTTGTTTGTTAGCCAGAAGATGGCAGCATTAAATGTAGTCCAAAAAAGACTACAAGAAGTTGGTTTAGGGAGATATTGCTTAAATTTGCACACCTATAAGGGCAATAAAAAGGAAGTTATTAACCAATTAATGACAGAATTATTGACCTCTCCAAAAATATCAAGTCTTGTAGAGAGATATAGCTTTGAAGATTATTTACAAACACAAAAAGAAATAAACCAATATTATGAGTATTTGTGCCAAAAACATTCTCCATGGGATATATCAATTTATGAGGTAAGGGGTGAGTTAGCCAAACTTTATGATATTGAGATAATAGATAAACCCTTAAAAAATATGTTAAAACTAAATCACAAGGAATTCTTAATGTTGAAAAGCAAAATAGAAAGGATTGACCATTATTTTCAAAATATCCAAGACCCCTTTAATCACTTATTTTTTAACTATAAAAAAGAAAAAAATACTACACTTGCAAGAAATAAATTCAATAATGANCTTGGNGAATTAATATCTGAATTGAAGTTACTTAAAAAAGAATTAGACACCATACAAAAGAAAACTGATATAAAGTTTGATACATTTAACAAATTGGGTCAATTAGCAAAAGTTGAGTCAGAACTTAGTAAAATATATTCAAAGATTATTCCATCATGGATAATAACTAAAGATTTTAAAGAAAAAGAAAGAGCCATTAACAGTCTTAATAGAATACATTCCGAAATGCAAGAACTCGAAGCCAAATTTTCAGAAAACGTCAAAAAAGAATTTTTAGAGAAGAGTACGAAAGATTCTGAACACGTTTTTAAGAACACATCTTTCTTTAAAAGGCTGTTTAGCGTAGATTACAAGAAACACAAAAGCGAACTAAATAAACTATCAAAGAAACCACTAACACATAATACTTGGATAATTCTATTTGAGGAAAAATCCAGATATGCCAAAATAACGGAAAAGTTAGAAGTAGAAATTCAAGCGAATAAAAAAATCTGTTCTTTTATTGGAGATTGTAAAGATAGGAAGGCAATACAAGAACTAGCTCAGACTAACTCAAAACTTTCCCCAATAATTGATTTTGCCAACAACATAGATAATAATGGATATCTGTTAGTATCATATATTATAGAAGGAAAAACTAAATTAGAAAAGAATATTAAATCTATTGAAGAACGTTCTAAACAACTTAACGAATTTTTTGAAAAAGATGTATTTTCTACAGATAAAGAAGTCAAAACATTGTTGGACATAGCATTCTTTGCAGATAAAGAATCTAATAAGCTCAATGATATTCTGGCATTTAAAGAGGAAATCAGTTTACTGCACGAAGAAATAAAAGAATTTATGAGAGAATTTGTAAAATCAAATAGTAAAATAAAAATCTCTTCAATGTTATTAAAGTCTTATTATATACAAATACTTGATAACTTGGTACAAACGAGCAAAAATGCCCCTAAACAGTTAATAGAGAAATTCAGAAATGAAGACCTAAAAGTTAGAGATATTTGGCGTTATAAAATAATGAGCAGTATTGAAAATAATCAGCCTAAGGAGACTTATTCTGGTAGTGGTGCAAACGAGGTTCATATTCTCAAAAGAGAGAATGAGAAAAAAAGAAGACTTAAACCGATAAGGGACCTCTTACAGGAGATACCTAATTTAGTTTTTGCTCTTAAGCCTTGCTTTATGATGAGTCCGCTCACAGTAAGCCAATATATTGACCCTAATTTGATTAAATTTGATGTTGTTATTTTTGACGAAGCATCGCAAATAATGCCTGAAGATGCAGTGCCATGTTTAATAAGAGCTAAACAAGCAATTATAATGGGTGATACACAACAACTACCACCAACGTCATTTTTCTTGAGTCAGGATGATTATGAAGTAGAAGAGGAAATAGAGGACTTACCAAGTTTCTTAAGTGAGGCAAGCACAAAATTCAGGGAAAAATCGCTTAACTGGCATTACAGAAGCAAAAATGAAAACCTTATTGCATTTTCAAACAGATTTTTTTATGAAAATAGGCTCATAACATTTCCCAATTCAAAGATTAATGACAAATCAGGATTAGATTTTATTTATGTGAGGAATAGTATTTACGACAGAGGAAAATCAAGAAAGAATACAGAAGAAGCAAAAATAGTTGTTGATACTTATAGAAAATTAAGAAAAGTATATCCTAAAGATTCTGTTGGAATAGTTGCATTTAGTATACCACAAGAAAATGCGATAAGAGAGGCATTTCAAAGTGCAGGAATTATTATTGAAGAAACTGTTGATCCTCGAAATGAGGATTTATTTATAAAAAATCTGGAAACAGTACAAGGAGATGAGAGAGATATAATAATTCTAAGTGTAGGCTATGGAAAAGATTCTAGCGGAAAATTAAGCTATAACTTTGGACCACTAAACAGAGAAAGTGGGTATAAAAGGTTAAATGTTGCAATAACAAGGTCTAGGTTTAAGACCGTAGTAATAGCTTCAATACTTCCAGAAGAGTTAGATAATGATAAACTGAGTGCACAGGGCTTAAAACATCTTAAAAACTATTTAGATTATGCAAAAAATAAAGACTTCACAAAATTTGTGATGACAGAAGGAATCCAGTTTGACTCTACATTTGAAGAATCAGTATACGAGGCACTAATAGAAAAAGGATTACAAGTAAGCACACAAGTCGGATGCTCTGGATATAAGTTAGATATAGCAATTAAACACCCACAAAAACCAGGCGAATATATCTTAGGGATAGAATGTGATGGGGCACAGTACCATTCATCAAAATATGCAAGGGACAGAGACAAAATAAGGCAGTTAATTCTAGAATCTTTGGGATGGAATATTCATAGAATATGGTCTGAAGACTGGTTAAGCAATAGAGATTATGAATTAGAAAAAATCAAGAATAAAATTCAAGCAATTTCAAAACAAAAAAGTCTAATGACAATCAATAAGATAGAGCAATTTTCAAAAATAGAAGAGGTAAACGATTTTAAAGAAGTAACACTAAAATCAAAATATAAAAAATATGAAACTTGTGAGCTACCGCAGAAAAGTATAACCCTACAATTTAACAGTTATGGAGACCTAAATAGTTATTATCACTCAAATGACCTTAAGCAAAGACTATTAAAAGTGATAGAAGCAGAAGGTCCAATAGAGAAAGAGCTTCTCTTCAAAAGGGTTCTTGATAGTGTTGGCATACAAAAACTAGGAAATCGTATAGAAAACTTATTTGAAGGATTCCTCAAAGAACTAAAAGAGGATAAAGGTGTCTATATCAATCAAAATACAGTTGCTCTAAATAAAATCAATGGGATATCTCCCGTGAGAATCTCTACAGAAGAACAAAGACCTTTTGTTTTAATCCCAAAAGAGGAATTAGGATCGGCTATAGTCGATATTCTCAAAGCTCATTTTAGCATTAGTAAAGATGCTTTAATAACGGATATTGCAAGAGAAATTTATAATAATCAAAGAACTGGCAACAAAATAGGAGCGAAGATGGAAATTACTATTAAGTATCTCTTAGCAAACAAATTTATAGAAGAAAAAAACGAAAAAGTGCAGTTAATAAAAAAATAGAACGCATTAAAATAAACGCCCCACCCGTAACGAACGAAACGACTAAAACAAAATGTTCTCCTCGATGTATGCTCTGGATTGCTCACCGTGTTCGCCTGATTGAACGACGAGCCATTAAAACTTACTTTGTGGTCGCAACCTTATCCAACTTCAAAAAGTAAACGCATTACACAGCGTCTAACTAGTCCCTACTCAAAAAAACCTTCCCAGCTTGCTCTGCTCCCGCTCGCCGAGCAGCTGCTCCCTGCTGTAGCCGATCACCTGCATGATCTTCTCGATGGCGGGAACCACCTGGTTGTTGATGTAGTACTCCGCATCGTATTCCCCCTCCTGCACCTCGCCGGGAAGCCGCGCCCGCTCCCGGATCATGGACCTGCCCTCGGTGATGATATACTTCACCAGCGTGCCCGGGCTGACGCGCATCCCCTGCTCCCGCATCCTCCTGGCTGCAGCGACATGGGGGCCGATCTGGTCATAGTCCTCGATATGCTTCTGGAGCTGGGTGTATATCACCATCTTCTCCTTGGGGACCTTCTTGGCGCGGATGTCGGCGATGGCCGAGCGGACGTATGCCAGCGCCTGCTCATGGTCGCTCTCCAGCAGGATGATGTGCAGCACTCTTTGCTGGACATCCTTGGCGATGAATGAGGTATTCCTCCGCACACTCTCAAATCCCACGATCTTGAGGCTGCCGTCTTTCCGGGCGAGGGCATACCGCTTCTTCGCCCCAAAGCTGCCCATCTTGGCAGAGACGAATATGCCTCTCGGATGCAGCCCCTGGTACTCGAGCTCCATCACGCCGGGCAGCTCGGCGTTGATCCTCTCGCTGAAGCGGAGGGCGTCCTGCTCATCTTTCTCCCCGAGTCTCAGGAACACGCTGTCGGTGTCCGAATAGATGACCGGAAACCCCTGCTCCTGCGCTGCGGAGATCACCTTCTTGATGTAATACCTGCCGTAGGCGGTGGTGGATTCCGCGCTCTCCACGCTATACCAGCGCGCGGCGAAGAAGTTGAGGTAGCCATAGAACGAATTGGCCAGCAATTTCAGGGATTCGGAGCGGGCGGCAAGGAAAACGTTCTTCTCCTCCCGGAGCATCTCCTTGATCCGCACCCTCCGGGTGATGATGTCCGAGATGATGGCGGCAAGGAAGCTGCGCTTCTTCCTGCAGAAATAGTAGCCTTTGCCTTCGATGGGGGCAGGGTCGCTGTCCGGGCAGCAGCTGCACCTGAGCGTGTCCGGACCGATGTTATGGCTGCTGATGATGCTGGGATAGAGGCTGCGGTAGTCGAACAGCACGATGTTCTCATACAATCCCGGCGTCGGCTCGTAGACAAACGCGCCCTGGATCGAGCGGAGCTGGCGCTGCTGCAGCTCCTGGTGATGGGGCTTCGGAGGAATCAGCTCATTGAACGCAGTGGTCTGCTTGATGATGTAGGATTCCACCAGCTGGGAATAGGCCATCCGGTTGACATCGGTGATCGGCATCCCCACCACCTTCATCAGCTCCACCAGGTTCGGCAGCAGCTTCTCCATCAGGAGAAGGGTGAGCCGGGCGTCATGGAGATTATAGCTGCAGTATTCCTCCAGCCCGGTGTTCATGTCCCAGGCAGCGCCGAGCCTGTCCAGGTCGACCTTGATCTTTTTCTCCCCCAGAAGCTCTGCCGCGACCGCATTCAGGCTGTAGGATTCGGTATCCAGGTTCCGGGCCACGATCCGCTGGACGAACTTGCAGAGGTCGATGTGACAGATGCCCGAGATCTCGATCGCGCTGGCCCTGCCTCTCCGCTGCTCGGGCATGCGATAGTCCAGGCCCAGCTCCAAGCGCACCTTGTTGATCCGGGCGCGGGCGAGCAGATAGGGAAAATCAAACTCGTCAGAATAATAGCCCACGATGATGTCCGGCTGCCGCTCCTCGATGATCTCCTGGAAGCGGCGGAGCATGCTGGCTTCATCCGCCACGAACTCGATCTCCGGCCTGCTGGTGTCAAAGCGCTTCCAGGTGAGCACCTTCTCGTATCCCGGGGCGCAGCAGGCGAGCATCAGGATAGGGTTCCGCTGCATGTCGATGGACTTTCCCTCATCCGTGTAGGTCTCGATGTCAAATGCCAGCACCCTTGGGGAGGGGTAGAGCTCATCACCCAGGGGAGCGACCTTTGCCGCTGCCATCACCGATACCTTGCTGCGCCGGTTGATGTACTCCCCCTCTGCCTCGAGGGAAGAGAAGGGGACTATCCCCCTGTCCACCAGATAGCGCTTCACCAGGTCGATGTCATATTCCACCACTTCCTTGACCGCAGGATGGCCTTTCAATCCCTCGCGGAGCGCAGGGAGGGCGGGGGCTGCGTTCACCGTCACCTTCAGCACCGGCGTTTCCCTGCCGATGTACTTCTTGCGCATGGGCTCAACCTTGAGCACCTTCAGCCCGTCGCCTAGCTGCAGGGAGAGGATGCCTGCCTCCAGCCCCTCATCATTCTCCCGGAGGGGGATGACGTAGCCATAGGGGAAGAATTCCTCCTGGACGCAGAGCTGCCTGCCCTCTGCGGTCCTGCCGTACAGCGTGATGCGGGATTCCCCTTCCGGGGCTGCGCTGATGTCCGTGAGGAAGAACTGGACCTTTACCATACCACTTAGTAGTGATGTAAAGTATATAAAGGTTTGGCGGGTTAGCACACCGAGCCGTATGTAGCATCACAGGGGATCCGCTCTGCCCATATGCCGCCGTAGACGCATGCCTTGCCTTCAATCCTTTCCTTTGTCTTGAGATAATCGATGTTGCTTCTGCACATCACCCAACTGCCCTGGCTACAGACGGTATCGCATTTCCCCGATATGCAGGCGCCGGTATCCCTATTTCCACCTTTTTCTGGATATGCACTGCCTTTGGGATAGCACCGATAGTTGTATATGCATGCACCGGCATCGCACTTTGCGCTGTCCCAGGTGCTGGTGGTCATCACTGCGTTCCCATTCCAATTCTGGAACTGCGCATACCGGACACTTGGAACATCATCAACTACCCCATTGCAATCATCATCGACAGCATTTACTGTTTCTGCCTGCGGCTCGCCAGGCGTACAATCACCAATCCAGGTGCCTGCAGCACATGATTGTGTTACTGTGCGTGCGCATGCGCCAACTCCGCAGTTGATCGTACGGGTGATATTGTCAATCTTGCCGTCACAGTCGTTATCCGCGCCATCACAAACCTCACTTGGTGGGACCGGGCAGGATGGGGCGCAGATCTGGAACTGGCCGCAGGCAGCGCCGTCATAGGGGCACTGCAGGCACTGGGCGATCGGCTTGAGCGTGTAGCGCAGCTGGCCATTGTCAAAACTGTATGCGTGAATCTCCTGGCCAAAGACTGCTGCAACTGCCGCAATGTCCAGGATCGATATCTGGCCATCATTGTTGAGATCAATCGCTGGGTCGTACTCTGCTGTATTGGCAAATACCTGGGCGATGATCGCCAGGTCCAGCACGTCCACCACCCCATTACCGCTCAGATCCTCGCGCCTGCTGTTGTCGATAGGCACTGCAAGATTCGGCCCGGCAAGGACCGACTGCCTGTTGCTGGAGGCGGCCTGCACCCAGTAATTCCGCGATGCTGCCGGGCTTGGGCCCGGGACAGAGACCGCGCCGGTGAAGCTGCTGGCAGGGACGGTCTTGATTTTCTCTGCTCCAGCAAAATCTCTGGTTATTCCTGCATAGATCCAGTATTCCTCTGCTCCTGCAACTGGGGAGAAATGCACATTAACGTAGCCGCCACGGTCATTGGGCTTATCAACCGCATGGACCTCAGCAGGGGCGGCCAGCTCTGCAGGTTCAGCCTGTTCGATGGTGATCTGGATAGATTGCGGGCTGCTCCACATGCCCAGATCGTCCTGCACTTTAAGGGTGAACACATATGTCCCTGGCCTGGTGAGCGTTGCCGGATATTCCTGCTGCATGACCATGCCTCCCTGGATGGTGTCCTGCTGGGCGCAGTAGAGGTGCACCTGTTCGTTGCAGGCGACCCATGTTGATGCCTGCTGGCCCGGCGCCTGGCCGACCATGATGGCGTCAACCTGGGCTGGCGGGCAGCCATTTGCGCAGCATGATGGGCTGTTCCATATCCTGGTATCTGGGTCTGTCCAACCGTTGCAGTCGTGGGAGCCATAGCAGCTGCCTTCAACCCGATCCTGGTTTTCCGCACACCCTCCCCTGGTGTACGTGACTGCCTTTCCTGTTACACGATTTCCGTTGGCATCAAGGTTCACTGAGCCTGCTGGTGTGCCATCAACCTGGTAATATTGGGCAGTGGTCAGCCTGTTCTGTACCACCAGAGCTGACTGGCACCTGTCTGTAGGATAGGGTAGGTCATTTGCCGACAAGAACGCCTTAAATGTGCCGAGCAGACCGGCGGCATTCGCTTCCTGCTGGCATTTGGCATCTGCTCCGGCCAAACCGCCAAAGCTGCCCGGCGCATAGGTGTTTGCCGAGACGAATATGACATTTTGCTGGCGCGCATCATAGCTGCTCAGGTCCCAGCGGTACGCGGTGATGTCATCCTCCGGATCCTCTCCACTTCCAGCCAGGAGGATTGTGCCACCAGCAGTGATGGTCTGTGGTGCGGTGATTATCCTGGCGGTCGGTGGTTCATTGCGCCGTATCTCTAATCTGAACTGCTGAGTTGCGCTGGTAAACCGATCCCTCACGGTAATGGTAATATCGTGCGAGCCGGCGTCTGCTTGGGTAGGGGTAAATGAGATGGCGCCATCGATGCCGATGTCAAACAGAAGAGAGTTGTCTGAAAATGTGAGTGCGTCATGGTCTGCATCCGATGCGCTGACCGTGTACTGATACGCAATACCTTCTTTTGCAAGCGCTGGAGGAGTGGAGGCGATCACCGGAGCAGCGTTGGCGATACATGTATTGCCCTGACATCCAAACGGGCAGCTCTGCGCCTGATAGCTGCACTGGCCTGCTGAACAGGCGCCTCCTGAGTATTGCACGCTGCCCTCGCAATAATCACTGCAGGTGATGCCCGCGCATGGGTCTGCCTTGCAGACATTATTCTCACATCCAAATGAGCACATCTCAGCCTGATAAGCGCACTTCCCGCCTACGCAGGCGCCACCGGAGTACCTGGTAGTCCCGTCGCAATAGGGATTACAGGTGATGCCTGCGCAGGGATCGGCAATGCATGCTGCCTGTTCGCAGCCAGCCTGGCAGGCCTGGGTGTTGTAGATGCAGATTCCCTGGAGGCACCTGCCGTTGGAGAAGAGCGTGCTGTCACGGCAGTAGCTGCCGCAGGTAACTCCTTCGCAGAGATTCGGCTGGCAGATAGCATCTTTACATCCATACTGGCAGTACTGGGACTGATAGGCGCATACACCTTGGCTGCATACTCCATTGGTGAAGCTCGTACCGCCGCTGCAGTATGCCTGGCAGCTCACCCCTGCGCAGGGATCTGCCTTGCAGGCGTTGTTTTCACAACCGAAAGCGCAGGCTTCCTCCTGATAGACGCACTGGCCGCTGACGCATGAACCGCCGGAGCGTCTCCTGTTCTCGCTGCAATAATCAGTACAGGTGACTCCCGCACATGGATCATCTGTCTCAATCACCGCGGAGTGCCGCAATCCGGTAACCCGTAACTTGTCTTCCGCAGCGGTGCAACTGTACCCATCTCTGGTGGCGCTGTCGCAAGGAATAATACGCTCATTGCTGCCGGCGCAGCTCTCTGACACTTCGGTTATGGACGACACATCCATGTCCTTGACGCACACGGCATCCTTGCCGCCGACGCGGTCAATGTACAGCGTTTTGGTCTGGCCGGCTGGCAACGATATCCCGGACACGATGAGCGAGCCCCTTTCGGCATCAGGCTCCTGCCGGGCAATCATGAGATTGCTGAGGTCCAGGCTCATGGCTGAGAAGTCAGCGGTGAACTCCACGATGGGGGCGCCATCATCCCTGATCTGCACCTGTGCAGTCCCAGTGAGCTCCTGGTCCAGGTCAGCCGAATCACCGATGAGCAGCTGGATGCCGGGGATGTTGGTGTCGATATTCCCGATGTTCCCTGCTACCTTGTCTAAACTATCCGGCACCCCATCATTGTCAGCATCTGGCTCTGCATGTACTATAATCGTAGTGTTTCCGCTCACACTGAACTCGCCATCGCTCACAGTCACGGTGACTGTATGCGTCCCTTCGTCACCTGGTTTTGTTGTATACACCGATGCAGTCATCCATCCAGAGTACTGATAGGTGAGCTGGTCTCCATCCGGATCAGAGGCGAAGGGGATGATGATTATGGTATCCCCGATACCAGCTTCAATCTGCCCCAGGGGCTGAAGCAGCGGCGGCTGGTTCTTGTCCAGAACAGTGACCTGTACCTCCTGAGTGTCCATGAGGGTGCTGTCTTTTGCGGCCACCGTAACCGTATAGACGCCAGCATCATCAAAACTGGTCTGCCAGGTGAAGATGTTTGCATCCTGCGTGAAACGCGAGTCATTGACGGAGTATGTTATGGCGTCGCCATCAGGATCGGTGGCGTTCGCGGTTATGGTCACCGCATCACCTTCATGTACCAAGATGTTTGGGACAGTATTAAGCACCGGCGCATGCAGCAAGCGGTAATCGCATTCTTTCGGATCGAATTCAGTATAGCCTGCGGTGTACTGTTCCTGGCAATTATTGGCATCAATAACACTGTTGCAGGACCTGGTGTTGCCCGGCTGGCATGCTGCCCATCCATTGCATTGCCATGATGGCGTGCAGGTGTCCACGGTGAAATAGACATGCTCGGACTGCATGCTGCCCGCTGTGTCTTCCCCATAGATGGTGATGTTATGACTACCTTCGGAGAGGTTGGTGAGCGCTGTCGGCTCTAGCACAGCAATCCTGAGATTGTCGTAATAGGTCGGATGACCTGACGTACCCCTTCCGCTATGCGCATTGAGGCGTTGTATTCCCTCAGAATAGTCTGCGCCTAATTGGTTGTCAGCGACCACTAAATTGCCGTTCATCCAGAGGGTATACTTGCTGGTGTCAGTATCTATCCTCGCCAGAAAGTGTGTCCATGAACCGTCGTAGTCGGCATAGGCAATGCCCTGCGGATGGTAATGCCATTTTTTCTGTTCGTTTGTGTGCCATATGTTGTCTACCCGGGTACCGGTACTGATAGCAAACATGCTGTTCGTGTTGTATAACTGCGGGCGCTCCCACAGGTCAATATCTACTATGCCTTTCGCCACTTCCGGAAGCTCCATATAGGCATCGAGATCGTAGCTGATCACCCCGCTTTGGCTGCCGGCATAGGCATCCTGGTCAGAGTAATAGAACTCTTTGTCCCAGCCAGGCACCAAGGCACCTGGCGCTCCGTCTTCGTAATCCTCGAACAGGATGACATGCGGCGCTGCAATGCTCATCTGCTCGTCATTGTCCAGGCTGTATGCAACCCACTCTAAATCATTGCTGCCTTGGTATACCCAATGGAGATCGATTGCGGAGGAATTGTATGTTGTTCCATTGATCGGTGAGAGTATTGTGATCGGATCGAGATTGTTGACGGTGATGGCAACTTCCTGGCTGGCAGTATGCTCGCCATCGCTTACCGTTACTGTCACCGTGTACTGGCCTGCCTCATCATATCCTGTCTGCCAGGTGAATGTAGGACCATCCTGTGTGAACCTGGAATCGTCAATGGCGTAGGATACGCTGTCATTGTTGGGATCTGCTGCGTTTGCCGTGATGGTGACCAGATCTCCCTCGTCTGCGGTTATATCCGGTATGGTATCCAGCACTGGCGCATGCAGGAGCAGGTAATCGCATTCTACTGGATTAAACTCAGTGTAATCTCCGGTGTACGCATCTGTTTCCGACCCTGTCTCTGCAAAGCAATTATTGATGTCAACAGCTGAGTTGCATGGTCCAGTATTATCCGGGTGGCATGCTGCCCATCCATTGCATTGCCATGATGTCGTGCAGGTGTCCACGGTGAAATGGACAGCGGCTGACTGCCCACTGTTTCCAGCTACATCTCTTGTATACACTGTCAGGTTATGGTCGCCCTCTGCAAGATCGGTAAGGGTGATATTTGCCGGTTTTAAGACTGAAACTTTAAGGTTATCGAAATAGCTTGGTTTACCTTGCCCCCCTCTTCCGCTATGCGTATCGAGGTATTGTATGCCATCGCTATAATTCGCACCCAGCTGATTATCAGCGATTACCAGGTTGCCGTTCATCCAGAGCGTATACTGGCTTGTTTGAGTGTTTATCCGCGCAAGAAAATGTGTCCATGAGCCGTCGTAATCAGCGTAATAAATTCCCTGAGGGTGATAATGCCATCTCCTCCGCTCATTGGTATGCCAGATATTATCAGCGTGATTGTCGCTGCCAATGGCAAACATGCTGTTGGTGTCATCCAGTTGTGGGCGGTGCCAGACATCTATCTCAACAATACCCTTTGCGACTTCAGGAAAGTCTCTGAACACATCGAAATCGTAACTGACTACCCCGCTCTGGCTGCCTGCATAGGCATCCTGGCCAGAATAATAAAACTCTTTTGACCAGCCAGGCACCAATTCGCCAGGGGTGCCCTCTTCGTAATCCTCATATAAGATTACCTGAGGCACTGCCAGGTTTGTGGCGTTCTCTCCACCATCCAGGCTGTATGCAGCCCATTCGATGTCATGGGCGCCGGCATACATCCATTCCAACGGGACTGATAAGGTGTTGTAGGTAGCTCCGCTAACCGGAGAGACGATGCTGATCTGGTCTTGATCATTAACAATGACTGCGACCTCTTGGCTGCTGATATACTCTCCGTCGCTGACCATGACCGAAACACTGTACTGACCTGCGTCCTCAAATGTTGTCTGCCAAGTAAATATACCATTCTCTTGTGCGAATCGGGAGTCGTTAATGCTGTAGGACAAGGTATCATTGTCAGGATCTGTTGCATGTGCGGTGATGGTGACCACTTCTCCCTCACTCACGCTGATGCTTTCGATTTGTTCCAGTATCGGCGGCCGGTTTTCCCGCTCCTCGTAGAGGATAGAGAGGTCGGAGAGAGTTATTTCTGCCGATGCTGGTGAAGAGATGGTTATGGGGATTTCGCAGTCATTTGTGGTGCACGCATCCAGGGCCTGCTGCAATATCAGCCCAAACTCCAGGGTATGGTCAGCTTGGTCCTGGGCAACCAGTATTGTACTACCCGCAATGGTCACCTGGATCATGTTCGCGCAGACACCGTTCTCATCAACTTCATCGTTGCAGTTGTCATCAGCCTGGTTGCAGGTCTCTGCGGCGTCTGGATTGATGTCTGCATCGGTGTCATTGCAGTCTATCACAGAGTTAAACCCGTCGTTGTCTGCGTCTTCTTCGCAGATCAGGCCTTCATCAACCTCATCGTTGCAGTCGTCGTCGATGACATTGCATATTTCCGTCGCATCTGGATGGATGGCTGGGTTGAGGTCGTTGCAATCTACTGTCTCGTTGTAACCGTCATTATCGCTATCCCGTGGCTGATATTCCAAGACGGTAATGAGGGCTGTTTTTGTCATGGTCGCTGTTCCATCGCTTACACTGTACCTGACCTCATATTCGCCAGCATCTCCCATCGCTGTCTGCCATTCGAACCAGTTGTCGTCAATCTGCGTGAAGTTTGGATCGTCTACAACATAGGTTATGTTATCGTTATCGGGATCGTCTGCGTACAATATTAATAAAACTGTTTCTCCTTCTTCGGCGGTTATAGCCCCTATACCCCCTAACACCGGCTCGTAATTTTCCGGCAGCACATGCAGCGTTATCGCTCTGGCTGCTGTCGAGAAAGCATCTGTAGCCTCGATATTGATGATATGCTGCCCGACATCCTGTTCTGTAGCGACTTTCTGCGATGCAAACCCGATGGGCGCTATGGTAACCGTCGTCGCATCACCATCCGGGTCAAACACTTCAATATTGAGATCGAACAGCTCCCCCACCCTGACAAACACATCTTCTGCTTTGATCACCGGCTCATGATTAGTCATGATGATATCCGAGAACACTTTTTGCCTATTCTCGTAAATGACATACGCCTTTATCCCATAGCTGATATCCTCCTTCTTCAGGCCATCGACGGTAAATGTGATTTCATTCCTGCCCGGCATCAGTATCCTGTCCTGGTTAAAAATTTCCGTAAATCCGCCCTTCACCAGTTCTGCTTTTATCGTTGCCGGAAGGTCTTCTCCTGCATGATTTGACAGATCTAATGCAACCGCTGCAGAGCCCCCATCAAAATCGCCCACGACAAGCGATCCATCGACAATTCTCGTCTCCATGTCAAATTTTGCTCTTGTTCGGACATCGCCCTCCTTGATATATTGCAATTCATAGCCTGAAATCCCTTCCTCCTCCCCCGTATAGAACGTGATGGTATAATTATTCGGCCTGGATGTTATCTCCTTACTGTAGATAGTCTCGTTGCCTTGCACCAACACTATTGTGCCATTTACCACATCATTGCTTACATAGCTCAGAACCGCGTTTATGGTCACTTCCTTGCCTGGCGCTGCAACTTCCCCATACACCAGACTATCAAAATAAAATGGCGATGCGGGGATATACCCGATATCATACAGGGCATCCTGATAGAGAGTAAACTCGCCTTTAGCGCAATTGTTTATCTCCAGTGGACTGATATACACCGCAATCTCATCATAATTTTCCTTTTCGTATACTTCCTTCGTTATCTGTGCCTCCTGGGATAGATCATAGCAGTTCCGTCCAGTATACTCTCCATTATCAAATGATGGATAATCTGGAATGGTCAGGTTGACCGGATTTGCAAATGAGGCAGTTATATCCTTTATGAAGCTCCCTTTTGGCAACCTATGGGTCCTGATAGTATACAATCCAACTGCGTTTGGATTATTGTAATCATATTCCAAATCCGTCGAGTTAATAATCCTGAATGCTGAATTGGGCAGGGCAATCACATCATACCCAAAACGTAACTGATTCTCAAATGCGGGGCTGCCCACTGATTGCACGCTGATGTCATACAGATACTCCTCCGGGGGCACGTAGTAGTTTCTGCATGGATTAAACCAATTATCCGGATTATACCATTGCAGCTCTTCTTTGATATACTCTTCGTAATCGTCTGGCACCTCTACTCGTGTTAATGGGTTCCCATACAAGGCGTAGGATTTCAGCACCAGGCCGGGCATATTCTGGTCAGATGGGTCTGTCGTCGCGTAATACTTTGACCGCGCCCTTCGATACACGTCCCCGATCTTCTGGTTATCGTGGAGATTGCAGAGGATCGCTTCGGCCAGTTCAGATGATCGAACATCCTTTGGCGCGATGATAGTCGAGTATCTTGTCAGCGGATTGATATAATTTGGCTGGTCAGGCAATGCCAGCCCTGCACCTTCGATGTTCAGCAGGAACAGGGGGTTTGTCTCTGCAAATGTGCTTTTCCACGACCGTACATCCTGTGGATAGATAATATCTGACCTGCTGAACCTATTGGCATAGATTCCCTGGTTATTTGCGTCGATATAGGATTCCAGCACGAACAATTCATTCGGCTGGAAGAGGCTGAGATCCTGGCTGATAGAACCATATCCGTCCCAGGGGAGCAGACCACCTTCATGGTATGTTGAGGCATCCCCTTTGATATTGTACTCCTGGAAGCCTTCCACGATCATCCTGCTGTTGGTCGTGTCTTCAAGAAGGTCCAGCCGGTTTGCCAGGTGCGTCGCGTGGTTGAGGTTGATCTGCTTGGTGTCCAGCTGGTTGATGATATCATACGGGGAATCGCCGACCAGCCTGGAGACTGAGGATGCCTCGGCTACTGTGCCCTCTGTCCGGATGGCTGCGGCTGTACTGATAAGTAGGAGAAAGGTGCAGAGTCCGATGGCCAGTCTCTTATTTTCAGTTTTCATCTTTTTCTTTTTTATTTTTCTCTCTTCCCTACCCGCCCTTCTATCTTATCCTTATCTCCCATGTGAATATATCTTACATATGCTTCCGTGTTGAACCCTTTAACAATCTCCAAAATCTTTTCAGTGACTCCACCTACCTTAATGTATATGTTAGCATTTTCCTCAACAATAATCAGCTTTCCGTGCTTCACATCAATAATATCATATACATTTAATTCTGTAATCTTCTTCAGATTTACTTTTGTTGATTTCTCTTCTGGGATAAATATTATCCATGGTTGACGCAATTCATTATTCCCGTATACTACCTCTACGTCGGTTATTTCAAATACCTCAAATAGGTTTACTAATACCCTAACTAAATCTTTGTACTGTATATCGGTGATTCTATCCAGTATATAATCAGGAAAAAGCAGGGTTATCTTATTTTGCGAAATCCGGAGTGAATCGCATATAGAACTCTTCGATGATTTTTGCGTGATATCTATATAGTACTTTAAATCTTCCCAGGTAATACTTCTGATTTTCCGTTCTGTTATCTCTAAAGGGTTTGGTGCGTATATACTACCCTTAAAAAAAGAAAATCCCCTCTTTCTTAGTTTTAACATATTACTTCTTATATCATCTATACTGAGATTTCCTTTAAGACCAAACCTAATAGTGTATTCGTCGCTCATTTACTTAACCTCCAAAAATGATCTTGCCCACCATGTATGGGAAGTCTTTTTCAATTTGATTCAATAATTCTGAATTGTAAGGTCCCTCAAAAAATAACTTAAACTCTCCTTGATCAATATTTAGTTCTATGCCAGAGCTGCGGTCCTTAAACACCCCATAGCTATCCTTAAGCTGCTCAAATTTGTATTTGTCTCTTGCAATGGACTTCTGCAACTGTGCATAATCTATTTGGGATGGATGTCTATTCCAAGATTTCTCCTTTAGCGAGAAGAGATCCCCTTTCTTATTGAAAACATCTGCTTCTAGGATACTTTGAACCCCGTCTTCATTTATTGCTCTGATATCCTCTAATGTTAGTGCTGCTAATTCTTCTCCCCGGTCTCTCAGTTTTATGGCACCTTTGACTTCCCACACTTCCCCATCCTTTAAGCCGCCTGTCCGCTCAATTGTTCTTCTTATTTTTGCGGCCAATCTGTCTATCCCAGGTATATCCTTTAACTCATCAATATTATTAGCCAACCTTACAATTGTTAATGCTTCACTTGCCTTTCCTCCTTGTTTTCCAAGCTCTACAGCACGATACAAGATATCATCAGAGAATTTTGAAAGTTCCTCAAGCTCCCCCTTATTCCATGCAGTATCTGTGGTGCCAATAATCCTCAGCATTAAATTAGCTCCATCGCCTTCTTTTCCCGCAATCTTCGCGATGCTCTCCAGAACATCATCGCTTGCGTCAGCATGCTTTGCCACCACATCGCCGATCAGCTCAATCAGCTCAGAATTCTTGTCAAAGGCAGCCCGCTTGAGGTTTGATCTGTATATCACTTTGCCCAATGACTTGACAAATTGGGAATTAAGCTCGCCTTTGGCCGTGTGCTTAGAAATCATCCGCAGCAAATCACCGTATTTTTGCGGCGGAATCTTTGTCAGGACATCATCAGCATAGCCGGAGGCGGCGGTGAATGATGTTGCCGCTGACCTGAGGCTGGCAAGCTCGTCTGCGTTCTGCGTAAGGCCATCCGCTGCCCTCATGAAACTAGAAACCCTGGTCATCCGCACCAGATTGCCGGCGCCAAATGCGCCCAAAGGCGAGGCGGAGACTGAGCACTCGACCCAGTTGAACTCCACATCTGGCTTGCTTGGTTTAACAACACAAGTGGATACGCCATCAAGCGCACTAACGCCGACATCTACGGCAAGAACAGCGCCCCTCACCCCTGCACTTGCAGCGGCGCTTGTGCCAAAACTGACCGGGATCAACAATAATGAAACTACGTCAATCGTATCCTGGAAGTACATGTATCCTCTTCCGTGCAGTTCTTTGTAATTTCCATTTGGTATGACAAAGTTCGCAAAGCCATCAATCACTTTAGGATCATCCGTATGCATAAGCAACGCCGCGCCGTCACCATTCCAGACGCTTGGCTCTATGCTGATGACATCCTCAAAATCGCCTGCAGAATACACCGGATAGCAGTTCAGGGCGGGATTTGTCTCCACTGTCCCGATGACAATGGGCAAGTCCAACGGGTCAAAGAACCACCAGTCGCCAAACTCATTAAAGTCATTGCAATTCAAGGTTGAGCCCTGAATCTCCTCAAAATGGGTCTCGCCCGCCAAGTTCTCGTTCACCAGCTGAACTTTCAGGTTCTCAATGCTGCTTCTCATCTCGGGAGAAACCTGATTCGGGAGAATTAATTTAATCTCGTTGCCTCGGGCGGAATCGTCTATGCTGAACATCTGATCAAGATTTGCGTACGTATAATCGACCTGCCTTTGCACAAGATTCTGGTCAGTGTACATATTCCTGAACACTATGTCATCAGGCAGCAATTCGCCCACATCAGGCGCCGTCGGTGAGATGCCATACGTCGGAAGATACAAAAGATACTTGGCGTTTGCCTTGATGGTGTTATACCAGCCCCTTATCCATGACGGCAATGAGCCTGCACGAATGGAATAGACGTCTCTTCTGTGCGGGACAACATAATCATCCCCGACCACCACGATATTGCGCGCATAGCTTAACTTGTCCTGGACAAACACTGAGACCTGGTCAGAGTAGCTGTTGTCCGTCCATCTGGGGAACAGCCGGTCTTCAGCATACTGGTTGAATGGCTTATTAAACGGATGTGCAGCGCCATACCCATCAAGGTAGGCAAACTGGGTCCCGAGGTCGATGACAACACCATCGTTTGCATACGCCTCCTCATACAGTTTTGCCAGCAGAAGATTCACCGCATTGTCATTATTGTAACGATTTCTCAGTTGTTTAATATCTGTTAAGTATGCGATGTACGCATCATTGCCGATGATATTCACCCGCTGGGCATCATCGCCGAACTTAAAGATGTAAGACTTGTCAATGACAGAATCCACTCTGAAGAAGCATTTGTTATCTCCCTGGGCAAAAGTGCCGGTTTCACATGCATTCCCCCGCACCAGATCAAAATTGTTTGCATCATACTCCAGTACCATGCCTGGCCCAAGCGTGCCTTCAACCCTGACGTTGACTTCTACTATGGTGTCTGGCTGCCTGTTCACTATCACTCCTGGGGGTGCACTGTCAATAATCAGGTCATAGCTGCCGAGGCTGATGCAGCTTTGTGCCGAGGCGCTGCACAACTGGCCCTGGGTGCATGCGGTGAGCAAAAGCCAATCTTTGTACTTTTCCTGCTGCTCGCACCGGTAGAGGCTGTTATCCATACACTTTAAGCTATTAATCATGCTGCACTGGTCTTCATACTCAACTGGCACGCATGGATTGAAGCCCTGCCCGAATAGACATTCAGTGTCTGGATCATGCCTCTTGCAATCAGCGTCACTATAACACTGGCAGAATTCTGAGGATCCATCAGGCAGGCCACATTCGGGGATTGGCACGCAGGTGCCATACCCCGTGCTTCTGTCACAATAATTCCCTTCCTGGCAGTCCAGCAGCGGACAAGAGCACGACGCGGAGTTGCCATACGGATACTGACAAGCTTCCTGGGTGAGACAGGTCCCGCCGCTGCATCCTGCCGGGCAGTCCCTGAATTTCCACAAGCCGTCGTTACCGGTGCAATATTTGCTACCTTTCAGCTGGCATGAGACATGAACGTCATTATTGCAGTCCACATACTGGGCATTGGCATCGCAGTAATACTGCGGATATTCAGTATCCGAGCGGGTATCCTGGTCATCGCCCCCGCAGCAGAAGGTGCTGACATCATTGCAGATCCCCCAGAATTCGCTGGTGCACTGGTTTTCGCTGCAGAGATTAACGGTTATTGGATTATCTATGTATGAATAATATCCGGTGCCGCCGTCTTTCCAGCAGGCATCATAGGCGCCCGCTATAACCTTAAAGCTGCTTCCCCATGCGCTGGCCGGTGAACTGCCGCCGCAATGATCATAGGAACTGCTGGACGGCGCTGTCAATGCCACCAGTGTGCAGATGTGCTCGCCCGGCTCTCTGGTCACCTCGACAGTCGAGTAATACTCATTTGCCTCACAGCATCCTGTCACATATCGGGCTGCCGCCGCCGATACATCCTGCGCGGCAAAATCTGTGGGGATGATGGCAACTTCAACTGTTCCTGTCTGCGCAACAGTGCCGATATTTTCAATGCATGTCGAGATCGTCGTGTCCTGCGCTGCGGTCACTGCAGACGGAAGATTCTGGAAGCGCGTGATACGCAGGCAGTCTTTTGCACACCTTTCCCCGGGCTGGCAGATACTATCGCCGCAGACCGCCGCTGCAACACACTGGCCAGCTTCGCAGACGGCATTTGCCACACACACATTGTTGCATGAACCGCAGTTGTTGGGATCAGTTCCCAAGTTGACATTTTCATCCACCTGCCCATCGCAGTCATTATCCATACCATCGCAAAGTTCAGCTGGGGCTGATGCCCTCCATTGCCAGATGCCGTTGAGATTGGTGCAGTAATAGCCCCCATAGGACGCACAATAGGTGTGGGCGCTTGCGGTGCACTCTCTCCACGCACCTGCATCACAATAATACTGGGCGTCCTGCGCATCCCTGCCTGCATTGTCGCAATGGCCCAGCCACCAGTGGATGCACTGGTTTTCGCTGCAGCTATCTGGATTCCAGCATTGGCCTGTGCCTCCGGCGCAGCTGTTCTGGCACTCATTGCAGCTTGTACTCCAGTCGCAGGATGCGCCGTCAGCCTTGCTCAATGCGTCGTCGCATATACCGGGCACATCACGCGGGACAACGGTGATGATATCATTGGCGTTGGCATATTCAATCTCTCCTGCAAACGTATTGCCTGACGCTTTATGCACGCCCCATATCATATCATATTTCCCATAAGCTGCATTGTTCGGGATAGTGAATGTCCTCGGATACCAGTAGGTGCCGAACGAGGCTCCGGTGAAGGTATCATGCGGCTGATCATGATAGATCGCTCCGTCCTGATCTACGATCGAGGCGCCCAATCCGATGGTGACGGCGCTCTTGCTGTTGGCAACCCGGTACTCCACGGTGAACGACTGCCCTCTTTCGAGGACGGGATTGCTCGGAGAGAGCCGCCAATCGATTAGGTCAATGCCGCTGTAGGGGTTGCAGTCAGCCGGGCAGCTTGCCGCTGTTTCGACGCCGTTGCAGGTGCCGTCTCCGCATGAATAGCATTTTCCTGTCGCCGAGTCCCATTGACTGCTGCAGCATTCCGATGCTTGGTAGGTGTATTGGCCGTCTGCAGCGCAGCCTGAATGGCAGGTCAGGCTTGAAGATGAGCCCCAGCAGTAGGTTCCGCTGCATTCCTGCCAGCAATCACATCCTTCTCCGTTTGTTTTATCTAATGCATTATCGCATTGTCCAGCAACATCTGTCGGCACAACGCTGACCACATCATACATGTACGGGAAATCGCCAATACTCCCAACAAACTCATTGCCGGACGCTTTATGGACACCCCAGATCACATCATATGCCCCATACGGCGCATTTGTGGGGATAGTAAACATCCTTGAATAGGTATACGTGCCAGAAGCAGCGCTAACGAACCGGTCATGCGGCTCATCATCATACACCGCACCACTCTGGTCCCGTATCGATGCGCCTAATCCGATATTGACTGCGCTTCTACTGTTGGCAATCTCATAGTACAGGGTAAACGACTGCCCTCTTTCCAGCACCGGGTTGCTCGGGGAGATCCAGTACCTGAGTAAATCAACACCGCTGTAAGGGTCGGTATTGACGCAAACATTATTCTGGCAGGCCTGGCCGGAGCCGCATTGGGAATTGGAACAACAGCTTACCGTTCCGCCTGAACTCGTGCAGTCAGGATCGTAACCATAGCAATTCGAGGATGTGCAGACACCATCGCATGATGCCGAACATGAAGCGCAATACGCATCACCGGGGTCGTAACAATAATATCCAGTATTGCACTCATAATTACCATTAGGAATCCATCCGGTGCACCCCCCATCACAGGCTGTCTCCCGAATCCAGTCTTCACGGGTGTTGTGGTCATAACAGTCATCGTCGTCAGTATAAGTACATGCGGGAGAATAATCGCAGGTCTGTTCAAATGTGCCTTTGATATAATAGCTGCTTGAGCTATAATCATTCGAAAGATACCCATATACCTTTATGTATGCCCAACCTGCACCTAAATCCTTGTAACAATATTCATCGGCCCCATCACCCCCGGAATAGCAGGACCCCGTTTTTGTGCTGCAGCTTGAGTAGATGTCATAGTCATAGTCCACCCCTGCAGGGACCTCGAGGAGAACGGACAACCTACCTGCTGACGGCAGATACAGTTTAAACCAATCCACAGCGCCGCTACTCTCTATTATGGCGCTATATCTTGTTCCCAGCTGCGCAGTATAGGAATCACTACAGGAATCGTAGAATTCCGCCGAGATGCCGTTATCTGCTGACTCAGGAACATCAATGGACTCGTTGTCAGTCCGGATATCTATATCCGAGAGGTTGGTATTCTTGGACTTAATCTCTTCAATAGCTGCACTATCCGGAAGATCAACACTTAACTCCTGCGCATAGCTGAGACTCATAAAAACCAATGCTAAAATCAGGGGGATAACTTTTCTCATTGGTACTGCGCCATGCATTCGGCAAATGCAGGCGTCTCCTCCCACGCGCACGCGTTATTGATGCAGCCGCAGCCGGTCTGCTGGTAACAGGCATATCCATCAAGATATTGGCAGGTGGTGATGACTGGCTCTGCGTCTGCGGGCTGGCAGATGGTGCCTGAGCAGCCGGCCCTTGTACAGTCAGCTCCGGTCAGGCATTCTGCGACAGCGGAGCACTGGCCCCTGATACAATATCCTCCTGCACACTCTGCCTTGGCGGTGCAGGCTGCGCCGTCCGGCTTGCTGCAGTCGATGTTGCAGCCCGCTGTATCCTCCCCTGGATCGCAGTAGCCGTCGCCACAGGAGGCAGGGCTGCTGCGGCAGACGTTCTGGAGGCAATATCCCCCGATGCAGTCGGATGCCGCAGCGCATGCCAGGCCGTCAGGCCTCTTGCAGTCGGCCAGGCAGCTTCCATAGTCCTCGTCTGGATCGCAAACACCATTGCCGCATATCTGTGGAATCTCGCTCCCGAAAATCTCAATATCATCGATGTAGTTCACCCCGGCGCGGTTCCAGCCATACCACACATACACATTTTTGATGCCCACCTCATTAGGTATCGGTATAAAGCAATTCCCTGACCAAGCGGTTGCTGCGTTAATCTTCAGCCCGCATGACTGGTTCCGGTTATAGGAGACTTCTATCGCATCCATTGCAGCGGATGGCGCAATACCCGTATAAACCAAAAATGGGGCGATGCCAGGGAGGGCGATAACATATTCTCCATCTCTTTTCTGAAGGGTAATGCCGCCCAAAGGCATATCATCATTGTCCCTGAGATCCATCTGAAACAATGATGCGGTGCCGCGCGTTTTTGCCTTAAAGACGATATCTCCAGTAAGCCTCTTATTGACCATAAGATAGCTCTTTGGCTTGGAGTCTGTGTTGACGCTTTGATACACTGCCTCATTGTTTGCCAGGAATATCTTATCCTCTGCATCCTCATCTTCGATCCAGCTGGCCCCTAAATTTCCTGTATCTGCACGGTTGAATTCCTCTGTGAACACACGAAGTTCAGCACAATCGGCAGCGCAGGCTTCGCCAGCATCACAGAATCCATCGCCGCAAAATGTTTCATCTGGTCGGCAGATATCATGTACGCAGAAATTGCTGATGCATTCAGTATCTGCGCTGCAACTGGCGTTATCTTCCTTTTGTTCTGTGCACTGGAAATATATAACCTGGGGGCAAAGGAAGCCCTCTGGGCATGGCTGCTGGTATGACTCTTTATACAGCCCCATGCAGCAAACGTCTGATTCATCGATATCGCCTGCGCCGGCACAGCAATCCTGGAGGCAAGATACAGCATCTTCGCCATTGCTGCAGAGGCTGTCGCCGCACGCAGGCTGCTTGGGCAATGACTGCATGATGGCCAGGCGCATTGTGGCATTCAGTATGCCAATCCGTCTTGGAATTGTCAAGTACACCGTCTGCTCGCCTGGCTCGCTGAAATTGAGGGTTAGCGCTGACTGGTTGCCGGGGAAGGTCGTCATGGCAAGACTCTGCCGGGCAGCGACGGAAAACGTGCCGGAATAGGTGTACGGGAAATAGGAATCATCAACAAATACTGAAAACTGATAGCTGCCTGGAGTCTCCGGAAGGATGCTTTGCCAGAGGATATTACCGCTCCTTTCCAGCCCGAGCTGGGCCACTTCTCCAATAGGCGAGGTGATGGTGAGCGATGCCTGCGCTATACTACTGGAGCCATGGTATGCAATATCTATGGAAAACCTGCTGCCGATCTCCAGGCTTTCGGTATAGTTCAAGATGAACAATTCTCCTGGGTCAAATGCCGCGAGCTGTGCAACATCAAGAAACCCGAACCCGAACCTTTGGTCTTTCCCGGGGGCGCCGAGATCCTCTGCAGTGAGGGCAAGCATGCGCTTCACCTGCGCCGGAGTGTACTCCGGGTGCTCTTGCAGGACTAACGCAATCGCCCCTGCAACGTGCGGGGCTGCCATGGATGTACCTGACTTTGCTGCGTATGATCCTGGGACTGCAGAAACAATATCCGTGCCTGGAGCAGCAATGTCCGGCTTGATGTTGCCCTCAACCACGCCGCCGCTGGAATAGCATGCCCATTCTTTGCTTTTATCAGTCGCACCCACTGTAATTGCACCAACTGCATCCCCAGGAGTGGTGATGCCTATGTACCCATTGCACTTTTCGGATGGGCATCCTGGGCCGCAGTTCCCTGCGGAGATGACTACGGTCGTGCCGGCAGCGATCGCATCGGCAATCACACTGTTCAGGACGCTGTCCGGCTCTGCGTACGGGCCGCCAAAGCTCATGAGGAGGATGTCTGCGCCCTGTTGGACAGCCCACTGGACTCCATTAATGATCGTGGCGGTAGATCCATCCCCCTTATCATCCAGCACCTTTGCATTAATCAGCGAGGCGGCAGGCGCTACCCCAGTGTAGCCGTCTGCCTGCCTTCCGGCGGCTATGCCAGCAACGTGCGTTCCATGCCCATGGACATCCTGCACCTGGGTATTGGTAAAATCCCGTGCAGCAATGACTTTGCCCTGCAGCATGGGATGGGTTGCGTCAATGCCGGTATCCAGAACTGCAATAGCAACACCTTCCCCGGAATTGCCCTCACCCCACATCACCGGCGCCCGGATAATGGGCACACTCTCATCAAGCAGAATCGAATATTTCCGGTTTGGCCAGACCTTCCTTACTTGCCCTTCCTCAACAAATTCCTCGATTTTATCTGCTTCAACCTCAATGGTGATATAATCACCCACCTTAGATTTGACGATGATACCTGGCCGTTCCGGAAGTGTTTCAGCCTCAACAATCACCGTTACCTTCTCTTGCGGATGTTGCTGGATCAGTGCCCGTACTTCCGGATGGATAGGGTCGGGAGAATCCAATAAGAATATGGGCAGTATCAGGGCATGGTATATAAGGGAAATCAATACTGCCCAGATTACTATGCTGCGACGCATTACCCCTCCCGATTATCTGCCTTACGTCCGAATGTCTTTCAACCTTCAGGACTTTCTTGCGACAGTATCATCTCAGAACTATAACCGTAGACCGACCGGGTTCTATACGTATCCCCCATACCGCATATAATTTCCTTCTGTATCTATATAAACCTACCGAAAATAAGGGGAACATAATCCACACCCCTGCGGGACAAATTCGACCGGTGGCCGGACAGCCCCGATATACTGGTTAATCAGCAAGGCACCAGAAATATAGCTTATCCTCATTTGATTATGTTGGCGTCCATATCTCACTCTTTTTTCCAACCCGCGCCCCAAATCCGATGCTTCTCCCGTCATCAATCAGGGTTAACCCCCTCATGATATCGGCAGCCTCTGCATACACTTTCCGCGCCGCACTGATCTCTTTCAGGACTGCCGGCTGCATGAGCATATAACCCACTGCAGCATCAATGTCTGCGGCATTGATCCGGCGATAGCTGCCCAGCGCCTGTTTTACATATGCTGACTCTGCCGAAGAAAGCCCTTCACCCTGTTGCATTCTCAGGAGCTGCCGTTCAATCTTCTGGACTGCCCCTGGCCGCTCGCGCCGGTATTCCATGATAAACTTGAAGTGCACCTCATCGGCAATCTTTCCCAACACGTCTCCTGGCGCATCCTGCAGCTTTCCCATCCATCTCTGGTAATCGGCCTGGCGTATGCCTGACGATATTGGCAGCCCCCTATACAGGAAATGCTTGAACAGCGACAGCCTTTCTGCGTCCGTAAGCTGCCCAACCACATCTACATACTTAAAGCGCCGCAGGATGGGATCGGGAACCTCTCCCGGCCTGTTGGTCAATGCAATCATGAACACTCCTTCATAATCAACCACCCCATCCATGACCTCCTGCATCGTGGTCCTAATCTGCTGCATATCCTTGTTATCCCCTTCGAGCCTGCTGTTTCCCTGGCTAAACCATGCGTCAAACTCATCCTGGATCAATGCCACGGGCTTGGTATTGCGGCTGTTCTTCCGGAGTTGCATCGCCTCCTCCCAGACACGCTTGACATTCTTCACCGACTCATGCATGTACGCAGTCAGCACATCAGACACGCTGGTATACAGGCCGATCACCCGTCTATCACTGGCGACAGCCCGCGCCAGCTCTGATTTCCCGCAGCCGTACGGCCCAATAAGCAAGATATTGCTCTTCAGTTTTCCCCGCGGCGATGATGCGCGCAATAACCTGGGGAACGCAGCGATACCAACGACTTCCTCAATATGTTCTTTTGCCCGGTCAAAGCTTGCACCCCTCACATCCCTATACCTGATTTGCGGGGCGGGCTGGCGCTCCGCGTAGAATGCGCCTACTTGGCCTGTCCTTCCCCGGTAGAATTCATTCTCTTCCTGGATATTGGCGCGCAGGGCCCTGTCCAGCTCGCTTTGCATTATCTCGTCCATGTCCGCTTTCAACACCACTGCTTCACGCACAGCCTTCACGGCAAACGCCGATTTTCCCTCATTTTCATCAGGCATAAGCGACAATCTCTCCAATGCGGTGTCGAGGTGGTGCATCATCCTTCGGCGTGCCTGGACATAATCTTTTTCGACCTTGTTCCGCGGCGCAGTCTCCTCTGCTGTCGGCCGGATGGATAGGAAATTATAGCGGAGCATACGCCTTATCGCAGGAGCAGGGTTTGCGATATGCTTGTCGTGGAGACCGTCCGGGATATAGGCGGTTATGCGATTTACATCCCGAATGGAATCCACCACATCCCTGAGTAGCCCTTCCAGTGAAGCGTAGTAGTCATAGCATTCGGTAACCATCTCTGCGACCGCAACCAGAAACCTATTCGGATCCTTGAGGAAACCAATATACGGATCGTGTGATATGCCGACCAGGATGTCTGCAGCGCGCTCAATCTCCATCTCGTCGACCTGTTTGAGCACCTTATGCTTCCCTCCCTTTGTTGGGACTGTCTTCTCATACCTGCGAGGCAGCTGCTCGGCAGTATTTAAGAGGAGTTCAGTCAGAAAACAATTATCATTATACGTCTCGGCCAATGGGCCATTGCGTTGCGGTTCATTCCTTTTCCGCACTTCATTCAATATCTGCTCAAAAATATCATTATCCTGGATACTCACCTCGTTGCCTATGCCCTGGTATTTGTGTTTAAGCAAGGCATGCTGTTTTTTTACCTCGGTAAATATCGCCCCAACATATTTCTCGAACACCGTGATGGGTCCGGTCAGTTGGTGTTCCGCGCGGCTCACCGTCTCCATTACCGCCTCAACGTATCGCTTGACATCCCCTAAGGTGCGCAACCGGCTGTCATCATCCATGCGCGGCCTCACGATGACATCAAAAATATCAGCAATATTGAACAGGCCCCGATATGATCCGTTGATGAACGAGAAAAGGTTCCCGGATATCTTTTGCATGAACTGAATCGGGCCTAAACCGCCGTAATCCACCAACCCGCTAAACGGGATGTTATAGGATGGATTCATGATACGCTTGGCGCGTTCTATCTGCTGTTCCATGGCAGGCCTGTATTGGTTGATGCGGTCAACAAGATTTCGCGCCACCCGGGCTACTCCCTGCATATCTTCAGTAATATTGGACGGGAACATCTGGGCCTGCATTGCCTCAGTATCCATCAGCAGTTCAGCGATCCGACGATTGCCTTCCTCACCTCGCAGTCTATCAAAATCAGGCGCGTCTCCTGAACCCCTTGGTCTTCCCATCCTTTTTTGGAATTGAGCACGATTTAAATAAGTTTCCACTAAATGATAGTCATTCTGCCCGGCCAAATCCGCAAACCTTATAAAGGATAGCAGGGAGAAATCTTCCATGGCACGGGATCCTATCCCTTCTGTGGTGAAGCGCTGCCCGCAGTGCAGGGCGCTGGCGCTGGAGTTCTCCGCAGGAGGCATCCGCTGCGCGAAATGCGGGTTCAGCGAGCAGCTGCCGGTGATGCGATGAACCGGGGGAACAAGGAGCAGAGAGTGGGTGTCTTTGTGGATGTGCAGAACATGTACTACTCTGCCCGGAACATCTACAACGCCAAGGTGAACTTCGCGAACATCCTCAAGGAAGCGGTCGTCGGCAGGAAGCTGATCCGGGCGATCGCCTATGTGATCAAGGCGGACATCGGCGAGGAGCAGACATTCTTCGAGGCGCTGAAGCACATCGGCTACGAGGTCAAGGCAAAGGACCTGCAGGTGTTCATCGGGGGAGCGAAAAAGGGAGACTGGGACAT
>C687J35174_10001782_pt1 | contig 30975 bp, 27 predicted proteins | sample RifCSPhighO2_01_FD_35174 | JGI IMG/M metagenome (IMG submission 35174) | reverse complement strand
TGCTGTAGCAAAAGTATTATTCCAATATTCGGCTTTTCTTTCTGAAACAAGATATCTAGCAGCTCCGACTATTGCTTCCTCAGGTGCACCAGCTTTCAGTAGAGCCCGCAATGCTAGGGCTGTAGAAGCCTCACGTGATCCAAAAAACATCCAGGTGCCGGATTCCCAATATTTTTTGCCATTTTCTTCTTGTGCGATACTTTGCAGAAGATTATATCCGTTGGTATTTCTATCCATAAACCCATTCTGAACGTTCGATAGTAAGCCCAAGGCTATAATATCGGGAGTGGAGGTACCAAAGTTTCTTATTTCTTCGTTGCCAAGAGGCGATCCAAGAAGCGAGAGTGTATAGATATAACCAATACGCACCGTTGGATCGGTAATTTTGGGTAATTCATTTTCAAATCGCGTTTTTGTTGATTTATACAAATCTGCCGGAACTGCTACCCCCAATCGTTCTGCTCTCTTTAAATACTCGGTCGCATAAGCCGTAATAAAAGGATTAACCTCTCCGTACCACCATCCCCAACCACCGTCGTCGTCTCTTAGTATAGACAATCTATCCACACCAGTTTTTATAAGATCGGGTAGATCTTTACTTCCAGTTATTTCTTTAAAGATCATTTCATTCTCCTTGATTATAACGGCCGGTACGAATCGGCTTGTTGTTTGTTCTACACACCCATACGGGTACTGCAATAGATAATCTATCGCCGGAGGCAATGTGCCAAAGAGAGAAGCTGATAAATAAAGGTTGGCCTTTGACAAAGAAGCATCTGTGTCCGGGAATTTTGTTATGCCAAAGGTTATCCCTCCTTCTCCAACAGACGACGTTCTTTCGTTAAATCCAAATTCTTTTACCGGTATCTTTATACTGACAGAATCCTCCTCTTTGGCATTTCCCGTAGATGATAAGGCCGCTCTGATTGTGGCAATTCCAGACTTAAGGGGCTTCAGATTCCATAAGGTTTCAATAAAACTATTGTTTCCGATTACGAAAGATACCGGCTGATTATCCACCAAATCACCGCTGTCAAAAGTGAGTCTGTGTTCAAGTTGTTTTTCTATCCCGCTAAAATTATGCGAGAGAGTAGATATGGTTATATCATCACCTACTCTCAAAATATTCGGGAGGATGGGACGAATGATAACCGGCTTGGTTACTAAAAGATCCGCAGTATTTTCACCAACCTTTGTGTCGTACGTTACTGCAATACTCTGGACGAGCCAGGTGGTAAGATTGTCGGGTAGGACAAATCTAACCGTTGCATTACCATTGGCATCAGTTTGTACGTGTGGATTCCAATACGCCACGTCAGCAAAATTATCCCGCGTTCTCCCATCACCACCTTTATCATTATGAACATATACATTACCGGCAAAATAAGTTGCTTTGTCTTTTACGGTTAAATTGTATACCAGTGTTTTGTCTGTCTGCCATTCTATTGAGTCAACTGTCACTTGATTATTATCTTTGTTAAGAAGGAAGTCGCCAATTTGTATGCTTCCGGCATCCTTCCAGCCATTATTAACCCACATGCGGTGCTCAGCGGTTACTTTAATGTCACCATTTAGTATCAAATATCCAGGCGCAATTATTGAGTGCACATTTTTTACAGTAGCTTTTACTAGAGTTGGATCCGTTTCATTTTTTCTAGTCAGGATAAGATCGCCGGGCTTAATATCCTCTATCTTCTTCAATCCGTCTGGAGTAAGCACTTTAGTGTCTCCCACAAAGCATCCTTTCTCCGCCCCAGCGGAAACAATTCCTTGAAAAGAATTTCTTTGGTTAGTTGAGTTGTATCTATCCGACCAAAATGTATTTACAATTGAAGGCCGCTGTTCACTCATAAGTTCGTAGAGTGACTTGTCAACGGCCCACACTGCGACTTCAGACGAAAGGGGCAGATTAGAAGAGTCGCTGGTCTTTATTTTGAGCTCTACTGTTTCTCCAGGGGCATATCTTTCTGCTCCAGGTGTAATTGAAACTTTAATTTCTTTGCTATCTTTCCGAAAAGATATTTTCTCCGAAGAAGAGTTAAATAAATATCCTTTTGTAGCAAAAGTGGAGGCGGTTACAAAAACATTCGGTAAATCTGAACTGAATGCTGGAATATAAATTGTTGTCGCATACCCGGGTACCGAAGTGACAAAATACCTCCTAACTTTATCACGTTCAACAGTTATCAATACGTCCCTATCCAGACTTGCAAGAGAAAGACTTACTGGAATGATTTCACCAGGTGCGAATTCCCTATCTTGAACCCTTAAGGTTACTCCATAACTATTTTGATAATAATAGGGTACATTCTCCTGATTAACCCAGAGATACAAATTTCTTTCATATACATTTCCCCGCCTATCTGGAACTTTAAGAGTGAAGTTATAGCTACCGGTTTTTTGAGGAGTGTATGTTAATACAGCTTCACCTTTACTGTTAGTTGTAATAAAGAAATTAGGTAAAATTTCTTTGTCCAAATAATAATTATAATAACCTTGGGTATCGAGAGGAGCTTTCTCATTTCGTAGCCATTCTTCTCGAACTGGAGATATAGAAATATCCACATTAGAAACAGAGACATCTGAGTGAGCTAGTAGTGTTAGCGGTATCGAAATTTGCTGTCCAGATCTGGCTAAATGTTCGTAATTTCCTGTGCGAATACTGTATTCATTTCCTCGAACTAAAATATTTTTGCTCGTTCGTACTGGATTGCCACTCTCATCTTGGTATGTTGCTTCTAGAGATATAATTGAGAAAGAACTCTTTGGAATAGAAGACGTGTCTACAGAAATTTCCGCTTCACCTTTGTCGTCCAGTTCAATATCGCCGCTTTGTATTTCATTTCCTCCATAATAATACCAACCGTATCCGTATTTTTTATAATCTTCTAAGTTTTCTTCGGTGTAATACTGTTCCTTGGAGTGTTGAATTGAATATTTTACTTTACCACCTGATATTGGTTGCCCAAAAAAATATTTTCCCGAAAGATGGAATGTGACAGTTTCTCCCTCTAACAATTCGTCCCGTACAACATTTGCTTCTAGGTTATATTCAGGTTTTCGATAATGCTCCACATTAAAATCTGCGATCGCCTGCAGATACCATTCCCTGTCTGGTTCGACGTCTATGACTACCGACATTTGATAGATTCCAGGCCGCGCGGTATTCTCCAGCAGATATTCGCCTGATATTGTTCCATTTGAAGAGATTTGATATTTTTTCTCAAAGACCGCAGAGCTAGAATCATAATCCTTATACACTTTTACTGTGGCCAGTCCTGTAGGCACGCTGTATTCAGCATCGTCATCATTTCGGATAATTGCTTTAAAATACACCCTATCGCCAGGAGCGTAGAGTGGTCGGTCAGTGAACAATAAATATTTTGTATTGATTTGCGACTCGCTAAAAGTCTTGTAGTTATAGTAATCACGAGGTAAGTTTAGTATTACAAGAGTTTGACCTTCTGGAGTGTCCACAAAACCTACATCTGCATTATCCAATTGTGAAGTTTTGGCAATTCCATTCGTGTCCATCAATGATTCAGAGAGAAGTGTTGGTTTGTCTTTGAGATTAAATACTTCTACACTTCCGTTACCAATTTTTTTCCCTGAAAAGATATTTTGGGTCCAAAGAATGATTTCATTGTCACCTTCTTTTGCCACAGTACCGATTGCCGTTCGTATTATTGCGGAAAAACTCTCAACATTTGCACTATAAGCACGCAGAAGCCAGAGCCCTTGGCCATCAATAGGCAACAGCGTTGTTTCATCTTCGTCATCTTTTGCGTCTATTGTCGCAACTTTATTAAATTTTGAAATATCCGGGGTATTTACCAGATATCGATTGTCGCCCTGAATTTTATACGTTAGGAAATCTAAAAGTTCATCCTTAGAAATTTTATAAATATCAACTTTTACATCTCTTTTTACTTTATCAAAAGTAGATATCTTTATTGATGGTTCTTGATGGACACCCCACACGATGAGTCTGCGACTTGAGTAATAACCGCCTTCGGAAGCGTCTACAATTCCAATCTTTTGGTAATCATATTGGGCGGATACAAAGCGGTTGATTATAAATGCCCCTGCAAAGATAGCTAAAACAAGCAGACACAAAACAAAAACTCTAATAGAATGACACGAACCTAAAAAATGTTTTTGCACGGAAGTGTAGTTTATTGCTATGTGTATTAGGTTCATTGTACAATAAAAGTAACAGCCAATCTAGTGATAACGGTGTGTAACAGAACCAATGGAAAAAGACAAAATAAACATACTGGAGCACAAAGTCTTCAAAAAGCCCACCCTGAAGATGCCTCGGATTATTGTCGGCATTTTACTATTGGTCGTTGCGGCATTGGCCTCCACTAGTTATTTCCTGTGGCAAGATCGAATCAATATTATAAGTGCAAGCGACCAGAAGATAAGGCAGTTTTATGTAAACTTGGCTGATTCGGAAATCGGATTTACGGACAGCAGTGAATTTGTCTTGCCGATAGACAGAAAATTTGAAGACGAGGTCGCAAGCTATATCGCTCGCAAAGAAAGTTTTATTGAAATTGATCTCTCGCAAATGAAAGTCTCCCTCTATAAGGAAGGGGGGCTTTTAAAGACCCTTCCCGTATTGTCAAAAGGGAGAGACGGATCTTGGTGGGAAACCCCTACTGGTAACTACAAAATTCTATCCAAAGAACAAAATCATTTTTCCTCTATTGGAAATGTCTGGATGCCGTGGAGTATGCAGTTTTATGGCAATTTCTTTATCCACGGCTGGCCGTACTACGAAAACGGCACACCTGTATCAAGCACTTATTCTGGCGGGTGTGTTCGCTTGAGCACTGCCGACGCCAAGGAAGTATACCAGTTTGCAAGCAAGGGCATGGCCTTGTTGTTGCGAGATGTTGAAGATACGGGCACGTTTGCAAAACCAGTAGCAAGCAGTCAAGAGGTTGCTCCGCCGCAAGTTTCCGCCAAATCCTTCCTTATATCCGATTTAGCCACTGGTGAGACAATGCTCGAAAAGAATTCTTCTAATGTGTTGCCAGTGGCCTCGCTTGCCAAAATAATGACAGGAGTTGTGGCCAGTGAACTTGTATACTTGGGAAAACCAATAGCCGTGGATGAAAGCATGCTGGCCGCCACCTTTGCAACATTCCAGCCGGTGGTTGGTGAGCGTTATGTTGCTTTTGACCTGCTGTATCCACTGCTTATGCAATCTTCAAATCAGGCCGCAAATATATTGGCGGGCTTTACCGGGAAAGACCAGTTTGTGGCAAATATGAATAAAAAGGCAGCATCTCTCTCAATGAAGGACACATCCTTCGCAGATCCATCAGGAGAACTTTCGTCCAATACATCCTCGGCGGAAGATTTAGAAAAACTTCTTCGATATACTTATTTCAAAAGAAAATTTATTTTTGACATTTCCAAGGGAGAACAGGATTACCGTTTCTCCGGCAGAAAATTGGATAATTTGACAAATTTCAACGAACTGATAGATGTCAATGATTTGGTGGGAATAAAAAATGGTGAGACCGAAGCTGCCGGCCAAACCCTAGCGGGAGTGTGGGAATTCAAAAGCTCTGGCGGGAAAATTCCTGTAGGAATAATCGTCTTGGGTTCTACCGACAGAGTAAAAGACACAGAAACCCTGCTAGGCTGGCTGAAGCAAAGCTTCAATCTGTAGTCAGACAGGTCCTGCCGTCTATATTCATAACTACTCTGTGTTCAAGTATTTTTATCTGTCTATTTTTAATATTGAGCTCTAGCACCAGTCCGGTTCTCACTTCAGAATCCCAGTACTGGTCAAAAATAAAATTGCCCAAAGAATAATAAACGACTGCGTCGCCTATTTTTTCAGACGGCAAGATAATATGAGGATGGGAACCGACAATCACTTCCGCTCCTGATTTGGCAAAAAGGGTTGCGGCGTTTCTCACGCTGGAAGTTACCGGAGAATATTCCTCTCCCCAGTGAGCATAAACTATCACCGTCCGTCCGATTCCACTTTCTTTGGATATTTTGTCTGCCACCCCCTGAGATGAATCCCCGCCAAACTGATTGTAAGATATGAAAGCAATTTCTGTACCGCCAAGCTTTGTGTAGTAAACCGGCTCATTCCCGCCGAAGCCGCCGAAATAACCTACCCCGGATTTTTCCAGATAACTTCTGGTTGATAACATCCCTTCTTGTCCGAAATCGTCAATGTGATTATTTCCGAGATTCACCAGCTTAATATTGTAACGGTTCAGCAATTTAGGAGTAGTAAACGGAAAGGTAAAAACAAAATTATCAGGACTCCCTATTTCCGTACCGACACTTACAGAAGCATTGTCGGTAACAGGACCTTCTAAATTACCCACGACAAGATCCGAATCTTTCAGAAAGTCGCCGATACAGGAGAAAACAAAATCCTCTCCCCTCGTGTCAGCGACTTGCCTAATGTAGCGGTCAAAATTCATATCACCGACAAAAAGAAGTTTCGCGTTGTCTTGTTTTTGAGAAATTGGTATTACGGCCAGAAAAATGCCGAGAATTATTAAAACTATCTTCTTCATGCTGGTTTTTCGTGAAGTCTACATAGTTTCATCAAAAATATCTCTTTTGCGGTGCAGTACTGTTAGTCACCAAAAATTGGGAACAATAAAATCTTTGCTATTTATACCTTCTTTATCAAATATCTCTTTGACATTATCTACATGCACAGTGGATGGATGATTTTGCATTATTGAACGTCTAGAGTATCTGCCAACTATATATATTTTAATCTTTTTCAAGAAAGCTTTTTTAGCCAAAGATACCCCAAGTTCTATAAACATATCAGTTCCCTCTGGATCACTGATCAGAACAAAAATATCCGTTTCAAGAATAGACCCAACTACCTCATCCGAGAGAGCTTCGACTTCATTAGTGTTTTTTTCGTACGGCTGACTAATTTCTTTATAAACCCAATCTGATGTAACTGTTTCGCCTACATTAGCAAGAAATTGAGAAATCTCGATAATCTTGAACCGATGTTTTGTTCGTGATGCAAAGTACCATTTCATTTTTTATTTTTACCAAATAACTCGTCATGTTCTTCTGTCAACCGTTCTATAAGCTTTTTGAAGATTTTTTCAATCACGGGGCTTAAAGCAACCTTCGATGTTTTCGCTGCCTTAAGCATTTCAAGCGTGACTTCAGTTTCTTTCCAAGTGCGCCCTTTATCCATATAAATATTGAGCATCGGCGCTATCTTATCAAGGGCATAAATGAACCTGCTTTCCTCATCTTCGCGTTTTTCATACTGTTCAATTGTTTTGTGCAATTCAGAAAAATTAGAATATTCTTTTTTCAATTTGTGTGCGGCTTCTCCTTCACGTTTTTGTTTGCTTCTCACAAAATCAGCATCCTTATGATATAAAAAGGTGTCACCTGCATATACTTCGACCAGATCATGAACTAAAGCGTACTTTAGCAGTTTATCAGTATTTAAATTAAGTTTGGATAGATTGTTTATATACCAAGCGAGCATTGCTAAAGAATATGAATGTTCCACATCATTTTCATTCCTGTCGCTATCCTTAATCAGAACCACTCTTTCAACAGAGCGAAACTGATTGATTAAATCAACAAAACCCAGAATTTTATCCAGTGGGGGTACGGCCATACTAGAACCACATTAACACGCCCTTTCTAAAAAAGTCTACGCAGTTTTATTTACCAGTTTCAACCAGCTCGTTGCCGGAAATTTTCAGATACTTTGATACACCTACAAACGGATCGGCTGTCATCGGTTCGTTGGTTAATTTCAATGTTCTAAATGAGCATCTAGAGCAACTTTAGCCAATGCGGTTTTTATAATCAAGCATTTACAGTTGGATAAAACCCCACACATCTCTTTTTCAATCTCTTTCCTTTAGGCCTCCCAGAGCTCTAGGCGGGCTGTTAGAGTGAGCTCTGAAACATAGAGTTATTAAATTGAAGCGAGAATATCCTCTTTAGAGGCTTTATTTATAAGTTCCTTCTTGCCACCGTGATCCAACTGCTTTATTTGATATTCCCTCTGCGTCGCCTCCTTCTTTGAATTATATTTTTCTAAAAAGGCTAGAAAAACAGGTCTGCGTGTCTTGGTATATCTTGCACCTCCCCAGCTAATCCCGTTATGTCGGTCCAATCTTTTTCTAATATTTTTTGTGTATCCCGTGTAAAACGAACTGTCCGAACATTCAACTATGTAAACGTAATAACTCATAAATTTGCGAGTTACATATATACCCAACCATACCATTTTTGTACGTAACTTTAAAGCCCTCAAAATCCAAAGTTGGCACTCTATTTGATATTTTGCACAAAATATCAAATAGAAATCGGCACTTAATTCCCTTAAAATCCGCGGATTAGTGTTCTGTTTTATGTAAGAAAATACGGAAGAAAAACCTGATATAATTTCTGTATTCAAAGTCAACAATACTGTGAAATATAAAAGTGCCCTATTTTTACTCGCTGCTAATTTTCTGCCTGTGCTAGGAGTGGTCTATTTTGATTGGAGTCTCTTTTCCATATTTTTCTTATTCTGGGCGGAAAATATTGCCATTGGATTATTCAACGTTCTTCGAATGTTTACATCAAAAGCCGAGAGTCCAAACAAGAGATATAAAATGAAGGTTAACGGCAAACCAAGACTTGTAAGCAGGGCCAGTCTTGTAGGATTTTTTATTTTGCATTACGGTTTTTTTACATTAGGTCATGGTGTCGCTGTATTCTCAATTTTTGGACCATCTGTAATACAAATAAAAACTTTGGTTTTTGCCATAGCCGCATTATTTGTAAGCCATGGAGTATCATACGCCACTAATTTCATTGGTAATGGAGAGTGTAAAAAAATTCCCGTTGGAAAACTTCTGATTCAACCATATAAAAGAGTTGTCATAATGCATTTTATTGTTTTGATAGGAGGCATTTTCATTAGTTCTACCGGTACTTCAATGACAACACTAATAATGTTTATAGCTTTAAAAAGCGTAACAGACCTGGTCTCTCATTTAATTGAACATCAAAAAATTAAGGTGACTTACGCCTAAAAGGCAAACTTGTTTTCCTGAAATTCACTTAGATTAAAACAATCATTCTAACATTCTATAGAATGTTAGAATGATTTCGTGAACTGGAGAAATTTTTTTCCGTATGGAGACAATGAATGAGCCACCGCTCTTCCTTTGTATCTTTTATTCAAAAGGCCGGCCTGGACCAGTGTTTTGGTGTGCTGAGAAATTGTTTTAATACTTGCATTGAGACTGTCGGCAATTTCTTCAGCGGATATTTCTTCATTTTTCTCAACTGTTTGCAGAATTGAAATCCGCCAATGATTAGCTGCACCCTTAAAGTATCTTTCTAACTGTTTCGGTGTTTTCATACCCAACATTATACTCCCTCTTTTACAACATTCCAACATTCTATAGAATGTTGGAATGTTGTTTTTGTGGTATAATTTTAAATGTGGGCAGAAAAATATATTGAAAATTGTGTTATTTTGAGGTATTATTTTGGAAATTGGGAGATCGTCTAATGGTAGGACAGAGGCCTTTGAAGCCTTTAATCGGGGTTCGAATCCCTGTCTCCCAGCCATCTTGAGCTAGTACGAGACCCGTACGGGTCTCGCTCGAGGTATATTAAGCTAAATAACCCAAACTAATTATGGAATCATTTCTTCTTTGGTGGTCAGTAATATCTACCATACTTGGTGTCATCTTCCTCGTGGCAAATGCAGTCCAGCTTGCTCTTTATGTGAAGGAAAAAAGTTTAATCTTAAAAGAAAAAGAAATACACAAAAGTCAGGTCAAGGTCTGGCAACATCATGCTAATGGCATTCAAATGGGTCTANTTGTTGGCTCGTTAGGTAAGTTTTCTGCAGTAGATGACTTGCGAGAATTAGTGAAAGCTATTCAACAAGATGCTCAGTCTCTGCATAAATCATTAACCGAAGAAAGATTATTTACTGATGAGGAAATAAAGGAAAGAATGTTAAATAATGAAAAAGAGACACAGGAAAGATTGAGAGCTGTTGGTCAGCGGAGTCAGCATGTTCCTGCGATACAAGAGTCTGTTAGTTCTTAGACAAACCACCTGCTCGAGACTCGTCGTTTAAGGTGCTAGTTCGACAAGTTCACTATAAATAAAATTTAGCTAATCCCGTCCCTCCTTCGCATTAAGCTTCGGGCGGTCTTTCTTTTTTGTAAAAAAGTGGTTGACAACAAAACATCATATAGTATATACTATATATACAAACGGCTTCGGCCCTCCTTCCCTCGGGAAGGTAACAAAACAAAAATTCACACAAGTAATTGTGTGAATTTTTGTTTTAGGTCCTTAAACTTACTGGATTTTAAAGTTGTTACTTTGTATAACAGACGTTTAGCGTCAATAAGTCGAATTTGAGATAAAATCACTGAACCGCCAATTTGATCCTGTTTAATGGGAAAATAATACTTTGATTTTTTAACTGATTTAGTAATTGGTAAAATCCAACAAACTTCATTATTAAATTTTTTAAAAATTACCACTGGTCTAGCAAATTCTTCACCTCTGCCATCTTGCTCGAAACCAACATTTTCACCCACCGCACAAAACCAAATCTCTCTTTCAGACACAAAAGGCCTGCCTTTTTCGTTATGTAGATATGATTTCTTAGGAGACCAGTCTTTATAATCTTTACTGTTTTCCATATTTAATTACCCTCAACTGAAAAAAGTTTAGTCAAAACAAGTTCTATCGGCAGTTCGGGGATATAAGCATGAGGGATTTGGTCGTAGGCGACTAGAAGCTCACTTAAAGTTTTCGCGTTTATTCCCCCGCCCTTCTCGCCCGAAAGTTCGGCAAACAATTTCTTGTCTTCTTCGGTGATATCACTCTCAAGAGCGGGTTTCATTTCAGGCGCAACACGCAGAAGCAAAACTGCGCGCATCTTCTGCAAGAGAAGCTTCAGAAATACTCTCATATCTACATTTTCTTTAGACACCGCGTGGAGTGTTTTGATTGCGCTAGCCAGATTTTTGTTTGAAATTGCGGAGAGGCACTCATTTATCAAAGTATTCTTGGGCGCGCCGGTAACTTCTTCCACTTCAGACGGGTCAATTTTTTTGTCTTTCTCGCTTGCGCCGGCAGGTGAAAATGAAAGTACTTTTTGCAAAATTCCCTGCGCATCGCGGAAAGACCCTTCGGCCAGAAGCGCAATGAGCTCGGTGGACGCAGGCGCCAGAGTAAAACCCTCTTTTTTGGCGACATTGGCAACCATTTCTTTCAGCATTGCTGTGTTGGGCTTCTTGAATTGAAAAATTTGGCACCGCGACAGTACTGTCTCGGGCACTTTCTCCATTTCCGTTGTTGCCATTATGAAAATAACGTGGGAGGGCGGCTCTTCTAGAGTTTTAAGAAAAGCGTTCCACGCTTCCTTGGTGAGCATGTGGACTTCGTCAACAATGTAAACTTTGTAGAGCGAGCGGAAAGGCAGGGTATTCACCGATTCGCGAATTTCGCGGATGTCGTCTATTCCACGGTTTGAAGCGGCGTCTATTTCGTAAACATCTTCCATTTCGCACTTAAGCTCATGGGCTACAATGCGAGCAACGGAGGTCTTCCCTGTGCCCCGAGAGCCGGCAAAAAGGTATGCATGAGAAATGTTGTCCTGTTTGAGCGCGCCTTCAAGCACTTTTACAATATGGTCTTGACCTATTACATCATTGAAAGTTTGGGGCCTGTATTTGCGGTAGAGAGCGGTGTTCTTTTTCATAAGGGACATTATACCTTATGAAAAAGGAATTTCTAATTGACCTAATTGTTCTAATTTCTAATAAATGACTAATTAAATAGGAAAAAAGTAAAAAGAAGAGGGGCGGGGTCAGATTGTACTGACACCCGCCCCGTTGCTCCTCGTGGGAGTGCCTCGCGCAATGCGAGACTTCTGCGCGCCGTGATGCGGCGCACACATGCGTTAGGTCCATGATCCCCATCATCACGAACGGGGACCGGAAACCTGAACTTTTTTTAAGTGGTAATGCGCCTGCGTGCCGAGGTTGGACGGCCTCGACCACCGTTTCGGCCGTTTGGGAGTTTTTGTTGGGCTCACGTTAGTGTCGCCCCTTTTTCTCCTGCCCAGTCCGGCCGGTGCCAGTTGGCCCGAAGCTTGCGCTCCGGAGTTGTCGACCCCGGACAAAACCAGTTGACCGACGCTACAGAAAATCCCTGTTGCGCCAGGCCTGTGTGGCCTGCATAGCCGCTCCTTTCGGCTTTCACTTGTTGTCCGTGTCCGCCGGAGTTCGCCTCCGTCCGTTGACGGGTGACGAATTGTTCCGGTCGTTTCGCCAGCGCTGACATTGGGGCCTGGCCCGTCCATTGACGGACTACCCCACCTCCTCGCCAGCGCTGGCCGCGCTCGTGTTCAGCAGCAGGGCGGGTCGCCGACGTTGCCCTGGTCCTCGTACATCCCGTGACGAACGAAAAGCGATTTGGTCTGCAGTCCCGAGGACTGCAGGGTTCTTCGGAAAGCACGCATCGCTTTCTCTCCTTGTGACGGTACAAGGTCGGGAAGGCCCTATTGCCATCCAAACCATCTACTCTCTATCCTATCATATTAAAAATTATTTGTCAACAAGAAAATTATCCACAGGTGTTTCGTCAGATGAAATGGCTTATTTTAGCCATATTTTGACTTTATATAAAAACAGTTGAGGCGGGCGACTCTTAGATCGCCCGCCCCTTGTGGTTAGCCGCTGAAGCGCGCTGTGGGTAGACCACGACGCGGACAGTGTGCGGCGTACCAGCAGCACTGCTGGTCAAGTCCGTCAGCTGACGGGCTTGCTTTGGAATTTAGATGCCGGTACGAACACCGCCGCCGTCCTGGATGCCGCGGGAGCGTCCGTGGCGTCCGCGCCGACGCGAACCACCCGTCTTCGACTTGGCCGAGAACTTCCGCGAAAACTGCGGCGGGGTTCTGGTCATGGCACCTCCCAGCAGGAGAACATGCGGGAACATTCCCGTAATTCCTATTTTATCAAAAGTATGGCCTATTGCAACCCCCTTGTGGATAATTCGGCCTCTAATATTTCTACTGACTCTTCGGCAGTTTTCGTTTCCATTAGTTTGTGACGTAAATTTTGGTCGGATATATTCAACCCAACCAAATATGTTTTAAAATGTTTCTTCATTACAGCAAATGATTTATATCCCCCCGCCTTCGCCGAAGGCTTCGGCGGACAAGCAAGCAATTCATCAAAAAGTTTTATATGCTCTATCAATATTTCAATTTTTCTCTTCGTCCATAATTCCTGATTCTTGATTCCTGATTCTTCTTTTTGCGGGGCAAAAAGAAATGGATTGCCAAATATCGCCCGCCCGAGCATTATGCCGTCTGCGCCGGTCTCATCCGCAATTTTCCGAGCATGTGCCAAATCCTCAACGTCTCCATTTCCCAAAATCAAAGTTTTACTTACAAGTTCATCTCTTATTTCCACTGCTCTCTTTATCCTGTCCCAATGAGCAGGCACCTTTGACATCTCTTTCCTCGTGCGAGCATGGATTATCAAAGCGTCTGGTTTCGTTTCAAGCAAAGCAGGCAACCAAGTCTCCAGCTCATCTTTGTTGTAGCCAAGACGAGTTTTTACAGAAACTGGAATACCACTTCCGGCCGATTCCACTCCCCTTTTTGTGGCAAGAATTAACTCTTGAGCAAGCTCCGGAGTCTTTATGAGCGCGGCTCCAGCGCCCTGCTTCTCAACACTTCTGTCCGGACAGCCCATATTTATGTCCACTCCGTCAAAACCGAGTTTTACCGCGAGCGCGGCGGCTTTCTCCATCATTTCAGGTTTTGAAGTGAAAAACTGCGCGACAATAGGACGCTCTTCCTCAGAATATACTAAATCAAGCAGGAGTTTTTTCTTTCCCTTTTCGGGCGCTAAGACAAGACCGTCAGCAGAAACAAACTCCGTCCACATAACATCTGGCTTTCCATATTTCGCAATGATACGGCGAAAAGCGGCATCGGTGACATCGGCAAGCGGAGCCAAAGCGAGAATTGGTTTTTGCAGTGTTTGCCAGAAATTTTTCATCAGAATGAGCTTAACATTTTTTGACAAAAATGAGCAAGTTGTGCTATAATTACAGTAGACCAAACGTTCACCGTCTCGGAGGCAACAATGAGACTTAGGGGAAAGAAACTCGGCCAGTTTGATGCCATTCCTGTCCTGATCTTCGTGTTGGTGGTCATCGTCGGCATCGTCTTCGTTTCCTTGAAGGAAGGTCTGGCGTGGGCGGGAGTTTTGGCAATACCAACTGTCGTATTTGTACTGGTAGTCCTGTATGACGACAGGGTACAGGCCGAAAGTGAAAGTGCCGCCGAAGGAGGTAGACCGTGCAACCAAGGACAAGACCGAGGGCGTGTGAGTGCGCCTATCGGCGATTTGGAGAGGACCCGGCGCGACTGAAAGGTCGCGCCGTTTTTTCATATCTTTTTCAAATCTTCCGGGGAAAATTCAATTCTTCCTCCGGGCTTCAATTCACCGGAAATAAGTTTTTGAGCAATCGCCTGCTCCACAGTTTCCTGAATCGCCCGGTTCAAAGGCCGAGCGCCGAATTGCGGATCCTTGCCCCTTTCGGCGATAAAAGAAACAAGGGGGTCGTTTATAATCAAATCTATACCTTTCTGCTTCAGCCGCCAAACGAGTTTTTTCAATTGCAATTTTGCCACTTCTTTGAGCTTCTGGTCGTCCAGCGGATGAAAAACTATTATGCCGTCAAATCTATTCAGCAGTTCCGGTTTGAATATGTTTCTTTTTATTAATTCTTCAATTATTTGGGACTCATTTTGAGCAGGGTCCTTTCCTGTCTTCACAAGATTAAAAATCAAATCACTTCCAGCATTTGAAGTAGCGACAATAACGACGTTTCGGGCACTTACTAGTTCGCCACGCACATCGGAGAAAATACCTTCATCAAGAATCTGCAAGAATAAATCCAAAACTTCCGGACTAGTTTTTTCAAATTCATCCAAGAGAAGAACTCCGAACTGGTGTTCCCGAAGTATCCCCGATAAAGCGCCGGGGCTGCCTCCTCTGTTGTCGCCGATTAGTCTTGAGAGCGAATCTTCAGTCCTGTATTCGGACATATCAAGCCGCAAGACTCTTCCGTCCTGTCCGAAAAAGATTTCGGCCAGCGCTTTGGCTGTTTCGGTCTTTCCTACTCCGGTGGGACCCAAAAAGAGAAATGAGCCAAGTGGCCGGTTCTCATTGCCTATGCCGGATCTGGCGCGACGGACCGCATCACTTATCGCTTTTACCGCCTCGTTTTGACCAATGATGCGCGTATGTAGCAGACTCTCGAGATTTAGAAGCTTTTCCTTTTCTTCCGCCCGCACAATTCCAGTCGGTACTCCGCTTTTTGATTCTGCCGCTTCAAGAACGTCTTCTTTCAAGACAATATTTCTGCCGTCCGATTGAGCTATAAGCGAGGCCTCTATGAGCAGATCTTCCGCCGTATCGGTAAGAGGATCACCGATGAAATATTTTTTGGCTGAAGAGATCGCCGATGAAACAGCCGGGTAAGAAACAACGATGCCATTATTCTCAAGTTCCTTAACATTGCGCTCAAGCAAGGACATTACGGTATCCTCATCCGCCGGATGGACTCTAATAGTTTCAAAATGCTGACGCAAATCGGCAAGCGGCTCAATATATTGCTCATAATCTCTAGTTTCACTGACGGCGACCACATGGAGGTCTGATGATGCAAGATATGGCGAGAGTGTTGAGGCAATGTCGGAGCCGATGGATTCGGCGAAGCGAAGTAGAGCCGGAAGGTTGGGAATTATGAAAATAATATTTCCGGCTCGCGCCACCTGACCGAGCAATGCGCTGAACTCGCCGTCAAACTCCTGACCATCCTTCACTGAAGCGGAAAAAACACTTAAGTCAAAAACGACAAATTTCTTGGCGGAAAGACTTCTGCTATCGCCGCGCTTGATTTGCCGAGCCAATTCTTCCAAAACTTCCATTTTCCCCACACCTTCACTGCCGACCAGTATTGCATTTGATTCGCGGTTCCTTAGAAGCGAGAGCTCAAGCAGTCTTGCTTCTTCGGCGTGAAAACCCGGGGTGGAGTATTCCGGTATGACAAGCGGCCTGCCGAACCTAGAGAGAAGATATGCTTCTCCATAAGACCACTCTTGCCCGATCCCACGGACAGACAAAAGCCGCTCTCGACTCCACCAGATTTTTCTTTCTATATTTTCTCTTACAAGCAAAGCGGTCCAGACAGACGCGCCGATAAATTCCCCTTCGGTGATGTGATGAGAAAGAACAAAATTCCTAAACTCGCCATCGGATTGGAAAATGCCCTGAATGAAACCCTTGAATACCGAGCGGCCGGAAGATATTTCAAAGTTATTTTCGCTGATTTTGAATTTCCTGCTCAACAAAAAGTCTTCAACGGAATTTCTATCAATACCGCATCTTCTGACAATCTCCTTGCCCAGTTTTGAATTCAGGAAACCGCCAGTAACGTCGTTTGGAGATGTTGAGAATACGATATCCGCCAAATTGAAAGCGAACCTTCCTGTAGTCTTGTCTACTCTGAAATAAAAAGAATAAAAGTAGGCATCTAACAAAAAGAAAAATAACCAAATTGACAGAGAAATTAAGAAAAGCCCGCTTATTTTGCTGTTGGCCGCAACAATCACTCCCGACGATAGAATGAAAAATATAATGGACAAAGCGCCGAAAGAATTCCTGAATAAGACCCTACTTGAATGGGGAAAATTTTTCTCCATCAAGGAGGCCGGGTGTAGGGGTTTTAGCACCTGTTTTAGTTCTTTCAGATTCATGATCCAGCCAAGTTAGCAAACCCGAGGGAAAGCAAGAAAACCACGATAAGTGGAGCAAGAAGCCAAGACAGGACAATGAGCACGGAGCAAATTGTAGCTAACGCAAGAAGGCAGACACCAACAAGAATAACAACTAGTCTTATAACAAAGCCAACGAGTCTTAAAACCGTGTTCACCACCAAAGTAGAGAAGAAATCGCCGGGGTCAAAACCCTTCTTATACGATTCATTCATTCTCCGCCAAGGCAGGAATATTGTCCTCACAAGAATCGGCAGAGAGAACAGGTGAACTAAAAAAGTGAAAAAGACCCGGACATTTCTCCAAAGCGCCTTCAAGCCGCCTGAATAATGCCACCTCGTATAATCCGGGATGACGTAAAGAAGCCACATGGCTTAATTATATATCACTATTGGGGCAATTTATAGAATATCTTGTTACCGAACCGAAGGTCTATGTATTCCACACCCAACTCTCCGCCTTCAATCAGGGACAAATTGTTATCCGACAGAATTGATTCAAGATTGGAGAGGGTTTTCTCAATGTCGCTACTGAGTGAAAAAAGTATTCTTGGACCGGAGCGGAGGGTTACCGAAACATCATTGTTCTCAATTCTTGCTTTGCTTGGATTAAGCTCGAAAGTCTTGAGACTGCTGATAAAATTGTCTATTTTTGCGAAATTTTCGGACGGGATAAACTGCGAACCAACAGCAGCTGTCTCCTGACTGCCTTCAAAGACGACATAATCGCCAGAAATGAAAATTTCGGCTTCGGAAAACGCGTATCCGTTCTCGTCTATGAAGAAACAGCTGGATGGGTACTCAAAACACCATAGGGCGTGTGGTTTTCTTTCTACAATACTCACCTTCAGCGCCGACAAGTCACTGCGGCTTACTTCTACGGCGGATATTTTTGGAAAAGAGAATAATATTTCTTTTTCTATCAGACCAAGCGGAGCGGCTAAAATATTTCTGCCCGGAAAAATATGGAAGATTTTTCCGGAAATTTTATTTTCCGCGATTTCCATCACTTCTCTTTCGGAAATAGTTTCAACGCCGAATACTTCAATCGTTCTTATTTGCCAAAATGAAAGATAGGTTGCTCCCACGGCACCTCCGGCCAAAACAGCCGCGATAAAAAGCAAAAACAGAACTTTCGCAAGCTTACGCTTTCGGCGCCGAGTGCGCGCTCGTCCTTTGTAGCTTATTCTCTTGATACCAGTCATTGAAACTAGATCTTTATTTCCTTTTTGCCGCCCATATAGGGCACCAGAACTTCCGGAATTTTGATACTGCCGTCTTTTTGCTGGTAATTTTCCACCAAGGGTACAAGAAATCGGGGCGTGGCTAAAGCTGTGTTGTTGAGAGAGTGGACAAAACGCATCTTGCCGTCGCTATCTTTGTATCGGATATTGAGTCTTCTGGTTTGAAAATCATGGAAATACGATGACGAATGAGTTTCCCTGTATTTATCCTCCGAAGGCACCCAGCACTCAATGTCGTATTTTTTAACCTGGCCGAGTCCAAGATCGCCTCCGCAGTTGACTACGACCCTATAAGGAATTTTAAGGGTCTGGACAATCTCTTCGGCATTTTTTGTCAGTTCTTCGTGATACTTCACTGATTCTTCATGGCTTGCTTCGCACAAAACCACCTGTTCAACTTTGTAAAACTCGTGCACTCGCACCAGCCCCTTTGTATCTCTGCCATGACTGCCTGCTTCGCGTCTAAAGCACGGAGAAAAGGCGACAAATTTCATCGGCAGTTTGTCTTTCGGCATCACTTCGTCCATAAAGTAAGACATCGTTGCAACCTCGGCGGTGCCGGACAAAAATTCTCCATCTTGGGTTTTATACAAATCTTCTTCTCCCTGCGGCAAATATCCCGTCCCCATAAAAGGCTCGCGGCGAAGAAGGGACGGCGCCAAAAGAGAAGTGAAACCTCCTTTTTTCTGAAACCAGTCCAGGACAAAGCTCCAGAGCGCAAATGACAGCTGAAAACCTTCGTTTGAAAGAAAGTAACCCCTGAATCCAGCCGCTTTTATTCCCCTTTCAAAATCGGCCAGATTAAGACCCGACATAAGTTCAGTATGGTCTTTTATGGAAAAATCAAACGTCGGCTTTTTGCCCCACTCCCTAATCTGCTTATTGTCCGCTTCGCTAACGCCGTCGGGAACAGACACGTCGGGAATATTCGGTACTTGAACCATGAGGAAATGCCACTCCTTCAGAGCTTCGCGGAGCTTTTCTTCTTCAAACTGAAGCGCCTCTTTGGCCGATCTCATTTTTTCAATATATTGCGCTTTGAGATTGGAACTGGTTTCTTTGGCGATTTTTTCGCTGAATTCGTTTTGCTCTTTCCTCTTTTCCTCAACGGAAGATAGAACCGCCCGACGCCTATCGTCAACTTCTATAAGTTTGTTCAGGTCAAAATCTATACCCTTTCTTTTGGCCGCTTCGGCCACAAGGTCTTTGTTGTCACGGATAAAATTTATGTCAAGCATGATTTTATTTTTATATACCCTATTATGCTAGAATAACGAGACGTATTCAATACTCGTATTAGGGTAAAATGACTGCCTACGAAATTAGCGACCTTCCGCAAAAAGATTTTCCAGAGGGACTTATATATATTCCTCAAGCGCCGAAAAGACTGCGAATTGCCGGAACTATACCGACAGATTCTACTTTTTTGTGTGTTGTCGGCTCAAGAAAATACAGCAGTTATGGGGCAGAGGTCTGCGAAAAATTGATTACTGGCCTGAAAGGACTTCCTGTGGTTATTGTGTCGGGTTTGGCTTTGGGCATAGATTCAATCGCGCACAAGTCGGCTCTCAAGGCCGGTCTGAAAACTGTGGCATTTCCCGCTTCAGGACTCTCCGTAAAAACCATATACCCGAGAAATCACCTGCAACTGGCAGAGCAAATCGTTGAATCAGGCGGCGCTTTAATATCGGAATTTGATGATGACTTCAGAGCGGCCTTGTGGTCGTTCCCCAGAAGAAACCGCCTGATGGCCGGAATCTCCAAAGCAGTGCTTATCGTTGAAGCCGGGCCAAAATCAGGAACGCTTATAACCGCCAGACTTGCAACAGAGTACAATCGCGACGTTTTTGCTGTTCCCGGAAATATTTCCTCTCCCCTGTCGCAAGGTCCGAATATGTTGATCCGGCTTGGAGCTACGCCGATTACAAAACAAGAAGACCTGCTGGAAGTCCTCGGGTTTGAACAACAGGAAGGGCGGACAAAAAATCTTTTTGAAGATTTGGACGAAAATGAGAGGAAGGTTGCCGAATTGCTGATTGAACCGCTGACAAGAGATGAACTGGCGGAAAGGGCCAGCCTGCCGCAGAATCAAATCAGCATAATACTTTCAATGCTTGAAATAAAAGGTGTTGTGAAAGAGTCCGGCGGAAAGATTTATCTGGTTTGACAAAAGCTGGCAATCTGATTTAGTTGATATGGATAGTACTCGCTACACTCACCCCCGCGCAGGGAGGGAACAATGAAGGTAATTGAACTACCCGCCCTGACCTTCAGGGAGGTACCTGAAAAACGGCTGTTTGTCTGGTTGCTTGGAGAAAATGTATTGAGGAACGAGCACACACTTTTCTTCAAATACACTAGCAGACCAGACGGCAGTGGAATCGCCGTAGACTGGGAAGACGTAATCACACTGGATAGGATTTCCGATCAGGAAAGAATCGACTTCCTAAATCACCTGGGCCGTGAGTTCAGAGGAGACGAGAAGGTGATTCCAATCAGGGAGTTCAGGGACATGCGTGATCCCGCAGTTGCATGAAGTGACTGCGGGATTCGTTGTACACAGTTTGCAAAAATGTTTTTTATGTAGTACTAATTCTTGACACGTGCAATGGTAGTAAAAACTAAAAACGGAAAAAAACTTCTGATAGTGGAATCACCGGCGAAAGCGAAAACTATTTCAAAATATTTGAACAATGAATACGACGTCATCGCTTCAGTCGGTCATGTTCGTGATTTGCCAAAGAGCAACAAAAAAGCTGTTGATATAGAAGGCGGCTTTATCCCCCATTATGAAATTACGAAAGGAAAAGAGAGAGTCATTGAAGAAATAAAAAGAAAAACCAAAAACGCACAAGAAGTGCTTCTGGCAACAGACCCTGATCGCGAAGGAGAGGCCATTGCTTGGCATATCTCCGAGGCAGTAAGTCTGAAAAACCCAAAGAGAGTTGTTTTTCACGAAATAACGAAGGAGGCCGTTTCGGAAGCGATAAAACACCCAAGAAAAATTGACCTTGACTTGAAAACAGCCCAAGAGGCCAGAAGAGTTTTGGACAGACTTGTCGGTTACGACTTATCTGGCCTCATTTGGAAGAAAGTTCGCTACGGCCTTTCAGCCGGGCGTGTTCAATCTCCAGCGCTTCGCATAATAATGGAGAGGGAAAGGGAGATTAGAAACTTCAAGCCAGAGGCCTTTTTTATAATGAGCGCCTTGCTTGAAAGAAAAGACGGGGAACAATTCACGTTTGTCTGCGAGAAAGAGCCAAAGCAAAGAACCGAAGCCGAAAAAATAAAAGGACTTGGAGAAAAGGGCACTTGGCGCGTTGCCAACATAAAAGAAGCGGAGGTGGCACGCTCTCCCCGACCGCCTTTCACAACTTCAACTCTGCAACAGGCTGCCAGTTCGCGTTTGGGCTTCTCTCCCTCGCGAACAATGTCTATCGCCCAGAGATTGTATGAAGCAGGACTCATAACTTACATGCGAACCGACAGTATGAACTTAAGCAAAACTGCCCAGTCTCAAATCGGCAAAATAGTAAAAGAAAAATGGGGTGATAATTATCTGGAAATACGGAATTTCAAAACGAAAAGCAAAAACGCGCAGGAAGCTCATGAAGCAATAAGGCCGACAAACGCCAGCGCAGAAGTCGCCGGCCACACGGACGAACAAAAAAAACTATACAGACTAATATGGCAAAGAGCTTTGGCCTCGCAGATGACAAACGCCCGAGTCTTGAGAACTAAAGTTATGGCGACAACTAAAGAAAAAGAGTTTCCCATATTTTCGATTAACGGTTCGCGTGTTGTCTTTTCCGGCTGGCTTGAAGCGGATAAGGAGGCGCGTTACGAAGATGTGAACTTGCCAAAATTTGCGCTTAACGAATCTTTAAAATTCATTTCTTTCAACATAGAAGACAAGGAGACGACTCCGCCGCCGAGATATTCGGAGGCTGGATTGGTCAAAGAACTTGAAAAGCGCGGAATTGGCCGTCCCAGCACCTATGCCAGCATCATACAGACGCTTTCTGATAGAGGTTATGTGGAGAAAACCAACAGAACACTGTTGCCGACAGACACTGGAGACGTAGTAAGCACTTTTCTTGAAGAAAATTTTACCAAATATATCAGCGATACGTTTACGGCAGAAATGGAAAATAAACTTGACGAAATCGCCGAGGGGAAAAGAGAATACGAAAAAACTTTGCGTGATTTTTATAACCCTTTCATCAAAGATGTGAAATCCAAAGAAAAAATAGAAAAAATAACAAATCTGGGCAAGGCTGACGGTTTCAAGTGCCCTATCTGCGGCAGTGGGATGATAGTCAAACTTGGCAAAACTGGAAAATTCCTAAGCTGTGAGAGATTCCCCAAGTGCAGTGGAGCTAGAACGATTGACGGAAAAGAGCTGGAAGGACCCAAAGATACGGGACGGCTTTGTCCAAAATGCGGTAAAGGAAATCTGGTGGAACGTGACGGTAAATTTGGAAAATTTATTGCCTGCAACACATATCCAAAGTGCAAATATATTGAAAAAACCGCCGAGGAGGAGGAGCGCGCAAAGACCGGTGTGAAATGCCCTGTCTGCAAAACAGGCGAAATGGTTGAGAGACGTGGAAGGTATGGAGTCTTTTACAGTTGCAGTAATTACCCTGACTGCAAAAATGCGACTAAAGCCAAGCCAACAGGAAAAATCTGCGAAATGTGCGGCAGTTTAATGATGCAGGGCACGAAGACTATTCCAGAACGTTGTAGCAATAACAAATGCCCGAATCACCGACCGGATAAATTAAACAAACCTAATTAGTGCCGCAGTCCAGCACTAAGCCTGGCTTTGGTGCTGTGGCAAGGCACAAAAACGATTCCAGAAAGATGTAGTAATAAGGCGTGTTTGAATCATAACCCGCATAAACTCATTGATTAGAATCAGGAATTAAGAACAAGGAAAAAAGATTGAGGGTATAATAAATAACGATCGTTATTTATTATACCAATTGACAGATATATTCAACACTGGTACTGTTTGCATAGAGAAGTTCAACTGTTTACACAAACAGGCGAGGAAACATGACCATCTGGAAGAGATTGTTTGGCAAGCCTGAAAAGGTTGTGGACCTGGTTGATTCACAGACAATGACCAGACTCCGAAGGTCCTTGATTCCACTTGTAGACGGAGCCGACTTGGCCGTTCGGCAGTATCAGCTTGTGCTGTCAGTATGCGGCCTCCGACAGGACTTGGAAGGTAACTTTCTGGATGCAGTACCACTCACCATGATTCGCGTGGAAGATCCGAACAAGAAATTCATGGACGCCATCATTCAGATTGAACATGCTATCGTGTCCGGAAAGGTTGATATACTTATCGTCAAGGAAGTTGTCGCCGAAGCCCTTCAGATCTGTGCTAACACAGATTGACCCCACGAAACCCCACAGCGGTTTCGTGGGGTTTCGTGTTTTTTGTATTTTAAAAGTTTTCGCGTTTTAGTAAGGGTATAATAAATAACGATCGTTATTTATTATACCTATTGACATTTCTGACAGATATTAATAAACATAAAGCTGACCCGAACAATTTTTACTTCGCAAAATCTAAACGGGTAGACAGCTGACAGTTTGAATTATTCATGCTATGAATAATTCATATGGCTAATGTCCAAGAAATAGTAAATCTCATTAACTCCCCCGCGACAGAAGACGTAGTACTGATAACAAAAGCTTATGAGTTCGCCCGTCACGCCCATGAAAACCACACCCGGCTTTCAGGCGAACCGTACTTTTACCATCTGTCGGAAACGGCAAAAAACTTGGCAGCTTTGGGTATGGGCGCGACGACGATTGCCGCCGGCCTTCTTCATGATGTGCTGGAAGATGCCGACACAAAACCAGAATACCTGAAAAAAGAATTCGGGGCGGAAATTCTCTTCCTTGTTGAGGGCGTGACCAAGCTGGGCAAGCTCAAGTATCGCGGCTCTGACAGGCATAATGAAAGTCTGCGCAAACTCTTTGTGGCAATGTCTCAAGACATCCGCGTGTTGATAATCAAGCTGGCAGATCGGCTGCACAATATGAGAACGCTTTCTCACGTTCCGAAGGACAAACAAACACGCATCGCCTCGGAAACTCTGGAAATTTACGCGCCCATCGCCTATCGGCTTGGCATAAGAAAGCTCAACCGCGAGCTTGAAGATTTGGCCTTTCCTTATGTTTACCCCAAGGAGTACGAAGAGATCAAGAAGACCTTGAATATCAAACGTGAAGAAAATCAGCAAAGTTTGGAGAAATTCTTAAGGTCGGTCAAGAAAGCCTTTGCAAAGGAGGGCCTAACATCCGTCCGTACCGAATATAGAGTGAAAGGGCTATACAGTCTGTACAAAAAAATTCAAACCAAAAAAGATATTGAGAAAATTCACGATATACTTGCCCTGAGAGTCTTTGTCCCGGATATATCGGATTGCTACAAGGCACTCGGCATCGTACACGGCTCATGGCGGCCGCTTCCGGGAAGAATCAAAGATTACATAGCTTTTCCCAAACCAAACGGCTATCAGGCGCTCCACACCACCGTATTCATCGGCGATGGAAGCATTGTTGAGGTACAGATAAAAACCCTGCAGATGCATTTGTACTCGGAATACGGTATCGCCTCGCACGTATCATACAAGGAGGGGCACAAAAACATCAGCTTGTCTTCCGATATGCTTTGGATAAAAAGCCTTCTGCCCAAGGAAGACCTGTCAAAGAATTATTCCACCATTTCATCCGATGTGCCCAACTGGATAAAGGAGCTCGTTGAATACCAAAAACAGACTGAAGATAACGATATCTTCAGGGAGGATATAAAGAGCGATTTTTTCGGGCATAGGATATTCGTTTTCACACCCAAGGGCGATGTAATGGATTTGCCCATCGGCTCATGCCCTATTGACTTTGCTTATTCCATTCACTCCGAAGTCGGCAATCATACATTCGGCGCAAAGATAAACGGCAAAATGGTTTCTCTTGATCAAGAGCTTAGAAACGGAGACATCATAGAGATAATCGCCAAACCAAAGGGCCAGCCTAGCGCCAAGTGGCTGGAGTACGCCAAGACAACCGCCGCCAAGAAACATATAAGGTCGGCAATTCAGCAAAAAACAAAAAATTAAATAGAAAAGTTGCTGACAGAATATAATCCGTCATCTTCATCCGTCTTTTGTTTTTTCTCGTAATGCCGGCCATCGATGGGAGTTTCAGGGTTCGCTTCTTTTTCGGCGTCTATACTATTCCGGTCTTCTAATTCATACTTTTCGAGAAGTTCGTTTGGATTATCTTCACTGCTTGATTGCAAGAGTGAGATGATACTGCGCAAATCGTCATTGGAAAAGAAGTCAATCATTATTTTCCCGCCGACATCCCTTCTCTCAATCTGAACTCTTGTGCCCAGAGTCCCCCGAAGCTTTTCTTCCAAATCAACGAGTTCCGGGTCAAAAGCCCGCTCCTTCTTGCGAACCTTATCATACGCGATACGTCTGGCGATTGATTCGGCCTCCCTTACAGTCAGGCCTTTTATTGTGATTTCTTTGAACAAGACGCTCTGCTCCTGCTCCCTATCGCTAAGCATTAGAAGCGGTCTGGTGTGGCCTTCCGTTATTCTGCCTTGGCTTAGGGCTTCCAGAATATCTGAAGGCAGATTTAGAAGCCGCAAACTATTTGAGACGTACTCTCGGCTCTTGCCGACTTTTTTTGCGATAGCGGTGTGCTTGAACCCAAATTCATTTACAAGTCGCTCAAACGCGCGCGCTCTGTCAACAGGATTGAGATCTTCCCTTTGAATATTTTCTATTATTGCAAGCTCAAGTTTGAGAAGGTCGTCGTCTTCACCGGCCTTGATGAGCACTGGAACTTGAGTAAGACCGGCCATCTTCGCCGCTCTGAGACGCCTTTCGCCAGCGATAAGCTCATACTTCACCCCCAAGCCGCCGTCCGGTTTTTGATATTCTTTTCTGGTAACTACAAGCGCCTGCAAGACCCCATACTGTCTTATGGAATCAGCCAGACTCTGCATTTCCAACTCATTAAATTCCCGCCTCGGCTGGTAAGGGTTCGGCTCTATTTTGTCTACTTCAATCCAAAATACTGAATCCTGATAGAATTGAGACACGATAAATAAAATTAAAATCTAAAAGGCAAAATTCAAAAGTTGCGATCAACACAAACCTATTATAGCACAAAATATTCCGTTAAAATTTGTCTAAAAGAGATTTATAATGTAGCGTATATGAGTAGAGCCGAAGTGATGAAATTGGTAAACATGCACGACTCCCGCCCGCCTTGACTTCGTCCTTTTAAAGGTTAATTGCTAAGATAATGATTGCTATCAAATAAGCTGGGGTGGCGGAATCGGCAGACGCGATGGACTCAAAATCCATTGGCCGAAAGGTCGTGCGGGTTCAACTCCCGCCCCCAGCACTTTGTTATAACGATCAAGGCGAAGTCGGGCAGGCAAAATCGTGTGCCATAAGACTTGTGGGTTCAAGTCCCACCTCCGACACCCAAGATTGACTATCAACTAAACTAGTGCTATCATATATATGACGACATGGCGTCGTCAGTGTTCTTTCTCAAGACCTCGGTCAACTGATCCGACAAGTCAATTGAGACTGTCAGACTGCGAGGTCAACAAAGGAAGGGATTATGAAGCCAACGATCGGACAGCTGGAAGAGCTCTGGCGCCAGATTGGGACAGGACGAGTTACTCGGTCCAGTCTGGATCGCTTTCTCAAAGAAGGTGAGGCCTCTGAAGACAGAACAAGGCGGCTAATCAGAACTTTTTTCAGAAAAGCCCGCAAGGCGGCCGAGGGGATCACGAACCTGTACGACCGCAGTAAGGCATTCGTGGAGATCGTCATCGGATACATCAAGGCCGGAGATTTCCAGGAAGCCCGCAAGGCGGCCGAGGGGATCACGGACCTGTACGACCGCAGTAAGGCATTCGTGGAGATTGCGATTTCTCTTTCCCGATAAAACCCCCTTTTTTCCGTCCCCCCGAGTTGCAAGACTTGGGGGGACTAGTTTTTAATAATATTATAAGAAAACCAAGGATTATTGTAATAATTGGATCAACCGCCACGGGCAAAAGTGCGCTTGCTGTTGAAATCGCGAAAAAAATAAGTGCTGAAATAATATCCGCTGATTCAAGACAAGTATACAAAGGACTTAATATAGGCACAGGCAAGATTACCAAAAAAGAAATGCGTGGTATTCCTCACCACTTGCTTGATGTTGTATCTCCCAAAAAAACTTTTACCGCATCCGACTTTAAGAAGGAGGCAGGCGAAGTAATGGAGGAAATCTTAAAACGAGGGAGAATTCCCATAATTGTCGGCGGAACAGGTTTTTATATTGACACTCTGTTGGGAAATATTTCATTACCGGAAGTTGCGCCAAATGAGAATCTCCGTCAGAAATTGGAAAAATTTCCGACCGAAAAATTATTTGAAAAACTCAAGAAAATAGACCCTGGGCGGGCGGAAAATATTGATAGATATAACCGCCCACGCCTTATACGAGCGATAGAAGTCGCACAAGCTTTGGACAAGGTGCCAAAAACCACCAAAACCAAACATTTGTACGATATATCGTATATAGGATTGACTGCAGAAAACTCTGCATTGAAAGAAAGAGTTGATAAGAGACTGACCCAAAGAATAAAAGCGGGAATGATAGCCGAGGTTAGGAAGCTTCATAAACAAGGACTTAGCTGGAAGAGAATGGAAGAATTGGGGCTTGAATACAGATATTTATCGCGATATTTGCGAGAAAAAATTTCAAAAGAGGAAATGGCAGAGTTACTTGGAAGAGAAATTTACAGGTATGCGAAAAGGCAAAAAACATGGTTCAAGAGAAACAAGAGAATAAGATGGTTTGAGGCGTTTAATAATGATGATTTGAAAAACGCCATAATGCTTGCAAGCAGGTTTGTTCACAGTCGTATTTGACTTTTACAGTCTTGGAAGTTATAATTGTAAATAGATAGTACGCTCTGGCAAGAGGTCGGGGCAAAAACCCGAAGGACACGAAGGAGGTCAGTTGTATGCGGACGTGGGAGAGGGGTGTGCACGAAGGAGCACTGCGTCAGCAGGGTGGAGTTGTGGCGGTAATCGCCATGCTGGCAGGGTTGGCGGCGCTGGGACTCATCATCAGAAACCCCACAAGGAGAAACCACAGATGGTATGACTAACGTCTGACTGTTCTGGCCCCGGTTGTGCTAGGCACAACCGGGGTTCGTTTTTTATATATTTCAAAGAATCAATTATTCTGCTAGCATACATAAGCAACTGGGGTCTATAGTTTTAATGGTAAAACATCGGTCTCCAAAACCGAGGTTCCAGGTTCGAGTCCTGGTGGACCCGCAACCATGCCGGTACAAATTAGGCAAACTGCTTTGCCTGCATCAGGACTCAAGAGACGCAATTTTGTCTTGTCAGCAGGTAAAATAATGAGTCGGACCGCGAAATTCTGTTAAAGCAGAACATTCGTGACCGGGTCCCAGTGGGCCAACAAATCCAACCATCACATAAAATCTGCTATCGCAGATTTTATGTGATGGTTAACTATTTCTTAGCTTCTTTGTGAATAGTTCTCTTCTTGCACCTATTATTTCTCGGAAACCCACGGTTTTCCGACGCTCCGTCTACGTGGAGCTACCTCCCTCCACGGGGAACTCCCGTTCCCCGACCCCCTCCCCGCAAGTGGTGCGAGATTTTAGAAAAATAGAAAGTTTATAAACTGAGTTACTTTTTTGCCTCCTTATGTACAGTTCTCTTTTTGCACCACTTGCAATACTTCTTGAGCTCAATCTTGCGCTCAACTTTCTTTTTGTTTTTAGTGCTCCAGTAGTTTACACGTTTGCAACTGGAACAAGTTAGTTTTATAAGGTTATCTTGGGACACAATATAGAAATTAAAAGTTTAATTATTCTGTTAGCTGACAGATAAAAGTAATAACCGAAACAGGATAGCATAAAGACCTAAAAAAGCAACCACAAGCCAAAACAGCCCTCTGACCCGCAGAAAATCAGATGAGAAGGATGGAGAATTTAAGCGGGATAGACTTCAGAATTTTCTTTTGCCTGGTGGGAGAGTTTGATTGCTACCTCCTGACCCTTCTTGCCAGACTTGATTGACTCGTGATTGAGTTGCATTGAGTCTATCGTTTCTTCAAACTCATCATCGCCATGTTTGACTTTGATGCTGTCGCCGACTTTTAGACTCCCGCCCAACTTCACCACTGCTACCCCAATTTTGTCGTACCAGTGCGTTATTTTGCCGATTGGTTTAGATTTCGCCATAAATTTAAATATGGATTGGTAAACCCGACCGCTATAGGAATGATAATCCAAATACCTATTTCAGTCCAGACGGCAAATTTACTCAATCCGAAAAGGCGGTTTCGGACGGGGCGAGATATTGAACTTTTCCTATCTGGTGCAGTATTCTAAAGATAGTCCGAACCCCAGTAGTAAAGCAAAGCTTACTACGGGGCACAGCGCATTTCGGCAAAAAAATCCCCCCGCAAAAATTCGGCAACCCGCGAACGCAGAGAGCGGAGCAGTCGTCGTATGACGGAAAGGCGGCGGCTTGTACTGAGCGACTCGTGGTGAGCGCAGTCGAACCAAGTCGAAGTGAGCCGCACCGCTGACAATTTTCCTTCGATTTCACTCAGGATGGTGAGCTTGTCGAACCACAAGTTTTTTCCTGCCCCGTAGTGAAGCGAAGCTTCTACTACTGGGGTTTGGCGGCAAATTCTTTTATGAAAATCCATTATCAAAATTTAGAAAAAGAAAATGGCCAGCTCTTGAAGTTATCGCAAGCTGGCCGTGGTAGTTCGGGTGGTACATCATGCACCAGTTCCGATGAGACGACGAAGTTCAGTGAGAACTTGGTTCTTCTCGGCGAGTTCTGTCTTCGCAGAAGTCAGTTCATCAGCGAGCTTGGCCTTGCTTGGACTCACTCGCTTCAGACGACTTTCCGCTTTGTACAGACGAGAGCTCAAGCTCTGGATTCGCTCGGTTACGACATGGTCGTAGTCGGCGTTCTCACCAAGAAGCTTGCCGTCCGTCGGGTTCTTGGGGCACGTACCGCCGGGGTCGAGACCAGTCGGGCCGCCTGAACGAGCAGGCCCCATCCAGCAACCGCAACCGTGCTCACAGTCCGAAGTCCCGTCGTGATTGGCGTACTTATGTCCACCGTACTCTTTGGGGCCGTGACCGTTTGGCATAGGCACCTCCTTTCTAAGGTTCTGTGGTTTCTTTTCCCAAAAATAGCCTACACCAAAACCACACAAAAAGTCAACAAAAACAAGAACAGAAACTTTTTCAAGTTTCTGTTCAAGAATTTCATTTTGAAAAATTTTTCTTTTCTGCTTTTACAAAATATGGTTCGAGCCGATCCTTCGATAAGCTCAGGACAAGTTGTTTTTTGGGTTCTTTGGCAGTTTTGGTGCACAGGGAGGGATTCTCTCCTTACAGGAGCAGTACAGGTTTCCCATCCTGCATTCGCAAAACTCTGCAGGATATGGGACAACCTTTTCGAATCCCCCACGCGAACGAAGCAGTTCGTTCGCTCTGTGCAAATAGAAATTAAAAACAGTTAGCCAAAGCTAACTGTTTTTAATTTTGTGCTGTAATTATACACTTTGCGCGAACCTACTTTGAACGGAACTAAGGAAGCCAGCCCGCCGCCGCTCGCTACCGCTCGCCACCCAGCAAAAAAGTTTTCTTTGCATTTCTGGATTTGCGCGCGCCCGATTTTTTCTTCTAAAAGGAAAAGAAAACTTTTTTGTGTTGCTCTGCTCTGATGAGCAGGGCGGCGGGGACGGCCTCTGTCTTTCG
>C687J35174_10001776_pt1 | contig 31005 bp, 28 predicted proteins | sample RifCSPhighO2_01_FD_35174 | JGI IMG/M metagenome (IMG submission 35174) | reverse complement strand
TCAACAAAAAAAATGCACAAAGTGCATTCCCTTTTAAGGGTATTGTCTAGGACTTGGATTTTATACCACACTATTCCTTCTTTGTCAACACCTTATAGTAAAGCCCAGTCTCTCTATTTTACATGGGCTATAGCCGATATGGGAAGATGGTCTGATCCTCTTGATTGCTCTACTCTAAAATTTTCTACATGCACATCTTTGCTTACATAAATATAGTCCAAGCGATGTCGGAGTTCTGTTTCTCGAAATTCTCCATAATCAAAAGGGTAAATTGTCCAGGTTGGCTCGGTAAGTTTTGTATCCGTGTTCTTCATAACATCACTTACCTTCTCTAACGACTTACTATCGGGGTAAGAATTAAAATCTCCCATAAGAATGGTTCTACTATGTGGTAAAAGTTTCAGGAGGTTATCAATTTGTAAGTCTCGCATTCGAGACGGACCAAACGCGTGCGAATACGCCAAATGCACACTAAATACTTTTATACTTACTCCATTTACCCTTATTGTTGTTTCCACCGCAATTCTTGGTTCTGATTCCGGGGTATTAACATAAAGACTAATATCGCTTAAAAGATGAGGCTTACTTTCTATAATTGGGTATTTGCTTAATATTGCATTTCCTTGCGGAACCCCAAAAGTATTTTCTTGAATTGCTGGATAATACACTAGTTTATACCCTAAAGCCTCCGCTATTATAGCTGCTGTATTTGTATCGTCTTTTTCTATGACCTCCTGCAAGGCAATAATGTCTGCCTTCGCGTTTTTAAGAAACTCGATAATTAAATCAAGCTTATTTCCTTGCCAGATATTCCATGATAAAACTTTCAATTTCATCCTTACCTACCAATAACCCTTCCCATAATGAAAAGTTTCTGTTGAATTCATGATGTAATCGTAGGTTTGCTTAGATAAGATAGGAGCAAACATTGTTCCATTGTCAAATTTTATCACTCCCTTGCTGTTTTCATAAGATATTTTCCTATCCATCAAAGTGAATCCAGCTTTCTCGTAAAGTTTGCGTACGTCTTTTTTCAAATCAACGTTAAGACATGCAATATCGCATTTCTCTTTTTTCAGTATTTCTAAACCTTTCTTAAGCATTTGCGTTGCAATACTATGCCTTCGCATATTTTCTGCTACACAGACGCCCCCCATTCCGCCAATGACAATTTTTTCCCCGCCAAAACCAATACTTCTTTTGTATAACTCAAGCGTGCCAACAACCTTTGAATATTAATAAGCAAATAGTCTAGCAAAACCCCTTGCGAAAAAATCTTCTTGCTTGGATTGCTGGGAGACATCAGAAAAACATTCTTCCAACAGCTTATGTAATTCTTCTTTTTGATCAGATGAAATCTTGTCTTGTGAGATAACTGCTAGCTTCAACATGCATTATCGCTCTAAACTATTCTAGCACATAATTGTGCTATTATAGACTCATGCTTGCCAGGGTTAATTCCTCTGCAGTTGTTGGGCTGGATGCTGTGCCGGTTGAGGTAGAAGTAGATATTGCCAATCAAGGACTTCCCAGCTTTGCAATAGTAGGACTTCCTGACAAAGCTGTTGAGGAAGCAAAAGAACGCGTAAGATCTGCAATTAAAAATACTGGCGCCGAATTCCCTGCAAAAAGAATTACTGTAAATCTTGCTCCTGCGGATCTGCCAAAAGAAGGCCCATCTTATGATTTTCCAATTGCAGTTGGCATACTCATTGCATCAGGCCAGTTAAAAACAGATATTCAAGACGCTCTTTTTATGGGAGAGCTGTCTCTTGATGGAAGACTAAGGCATACAAACGGTGTTTTGCCCCAGGCAATTTTGGCAAAAGAAAAAAGACTTAAAAGAATTTTTCTTCCCTCTGTTGACTCAACGGAGGCTGCGATTCTTAGAGGAATTAAAATCTATCCTGTTCCAAACCTTATAGCGCTTATGCACCATTTTACGGGAGCAAAAATAATCATAAAACCACAAAGATATATAAATTTTACAGACTATTTCAAAGAAGAATTATTCGATTTTGATCTTAGGGATATTAAAGGACAAGAAAAAGCAAAAAGAGCAGTGGAAATTGCCGCGGCAGGGTCTCACAATATTTTGCTCAAAGGGCCCCCGGGCGCCGGAAAAACCCTTCTTGCTAGAACCCTGCCTTCAATTCTTCCAAAGTTGATCCTCTCAGAAGCTCTTGATGTGACAAAAATCTACAGCATCTCCGGACTTCTCAATAAAGAGTCTCTTGTTGTAAAGCGGCCATTTCGCTCGCCTCACCACACTGCCTCTCATATTGGACTAATTGGAGGAGGAACAAGCCCAAAACCTGGAGAAATTTCACTTGCTCATAGAGGCGTATTATTTTTGGACGAATTTCCAGAATTTCCCCGTCATGTCTTGGAAGCTTTAAGACAACCCATGGAAGATGGAATGATTACTATTTCTCGGTCTTCCGGTAGAATAAATTTTCCGGCAAAATTTATGTTAATTGCTGCGCAAAACCCCTGCCCATGCGGGCATCTTGGGGATAACAGACGTGAATGCAAATGCAGCGCTTCAGAACTTACCCGTTATCAAAAGCGCATTTCAGGTCCTATTCTTGATAGAATTGACATCCATTTGGATGTTCCGGCAGTGAAAGTGGAAAAGCTAACCACTGAGGATAAGAAAATAAAAATTGAGCCTTCGGATACTGTTAGAAAAAGGGTCCAAAAAGCACGAGATATTCAAACCAAAAGATTCGAGAACAAAAAAATTACAGCCAATTCCGAGATGACCAACAAAGACATAAAAGAATTCTGCACCCTGTCAGAAGAATGCACATCTCTTCTTCACCTGGCAGTTTCCAAAATGAATCTTTCTGCAAGATCTTATCAACGCACCATAAAGCTTGCCCGTACCATCGCAGACCTTCAAGAATCTAAAGTTATAAAATCAAACCACATTGCCGAAGCACTACAATACAGACCAAGGACAGAAAATTTATAAATTTCCATGACAAGAAGAAAAATATTTACTATTATCACTTTTACCATCTTAATGCTTCTGATAGGAAGAAATAGTACTTTTTTACCACGGTTTTCATTTTTTTTAAACACTAAAAATGAATCTGCTGCTCTAAAAAAACAAATTCAAGAAGTCGTCAGGCAGCAAACGGGCAGCTACTCTGTCTACTTTTCAAACGTTGATGATGGACGCTTGTCTTTTGGCATAAATGAAAATTTTATACATACTGCCGCATCTGTTAATAAAGTCCCTATTGTTGTAACTTTGTACTATTTAGCTTCCCAAAACAAAATAAACCTTGATGAGAAAATTACAGTCCAAGAAAATGATATACAAGATTACGGAACAGGCAGTCTTCGCTATGAAGAGCCAGGCAGAAGCTATTCTCTCAAAACTCTAGCCAAGCTTACCCTTGAACAATCTGACAATACTGCCGCTCATATTCTTGCCCAAAAAATTGGGACAGATAACATCCATGAAGTTATTGAGAATTTTGGATTAACTCAAACTAGCATGGAAAATAATAAAACAACACTAACTGATATGCATATTCTTTTTAAAAAGATTTACAGCGGAGAAATTGCAAATAAAGCCCTGACAAACGAACTTTTGGATTTTCTCAAAGATACAGATATAGAGGATCGAATTCCCAAGCTTCTGCCAGAAGATACCGTTGTGTACCACAAAACAGGAGACGCTGTTGGCATTATCCACGACGTTGGAATAGTAGAACAAAGCAATAACGCGTTTTTTGTAGGAATAATGACTTCAGATATTGGAAACAGGGAAGAAGAAACCAAAAACGCAATTGCAAAAATTGCAAAAATAATCTTTGACTTTAATATGAATAAATAAAAAAATGATACAATAAAACGATGGAAAAAGGACTGTCTACACAAGAGGCTTCACTATTGCTTACTAAATACGGAAAAAACGAAATTTACACCAAGTCTCATAATACTCCATTATTAATTTTTGCCTCTCAATTTCCAACGTTTCTAAACGGCATTCTATTTATAGCAGCCTGTTTCTCATTTTTCATCGGCGACTCTTTGGATGGAACATTTATTCTTGCAGTTCTTCTTCTCAACGGCATCGTTGGCTTCATTCAGGAATATAATGCTGAAAAATCCTTAGAAAAACTCAAAGATTATGTCAAGCCGCTTTCTCTGGTTCTAAGAGATGGAAACGAAGTGCAAATCCCAACCTCAGAAATTGTGCCCGGTGATATTGTAGTTTTATCAGAAGGAGACCGCATGCCGGCAGACGGAACATTCCTGCATAACGAAGACTTGGAAGTTGATGAGTCTATTCTTACTGGAGAATCTCTGCCCGTTGCAAAAGAAAAAAATGCCCAAGCGTTTAGCGGCACCCTTGTTGTAAAAGGAAAAGGTCATCTGACAATTGAAAAAACAGGCATGAATACTCGTTTTGGGCAAATTGCCCAAACTCTTTCTACTTTATCTGCCGATAAAACTCCCCTTAGAAAAAGGCTTGACGCGCTTGGCAAATTACTATCGATTATTGTTCTTATCGCAGCAATTCTTATAATTCCAATCGGGGCTTACCAAGAAAGAGAGCTTTTTCCACTTATACTTCTGGCAATAAGCATTGCTGTTGCCGCCATTCCTCAGAGTCTACCAACAGTTGTCACAATTGCTCTTGCCATTGGAACAAATAGAATGGCGAAGAAAAACGCGATTGTCAGAAAAATGCATGCTGTTGAAACACTTGGATCTGTACAAATTCTTCTGGTTGACAAAACAGGAACGTTAACGGAAAATTCAATGCGCGTAAGAAAACACTGGATAAAAGACAAAAAGTTTTTTACTCCTCTTCTTAGAGCTTGCGTTTTAGGAAATACAGCCTCTCTTATTCAAAAAGGCGAACTTAAATCATTTGATATTGTTGGTGACAAAACTGATGGCGCGCTTCTTTTATGGGCCAAGAGCCAGGTCAAAGATCTGATGGATTTAAAAGACGGAGGAAAAATTGTTGATGAGTTTGTTTTTGATCCCGATGAAAAGACTATCACAACATTATGGGAAGAGAAGAATAAAAAATATGTCTATGTCCGCGGCGCTCCTGAATCAATTCTAAAACACAGCGAACTTAAAGAAGACGAAAAAAACAAAATGACAAAGCTATATGAAGAATATGCGTCAAAAGGCCTCAGGGTTATTGCATTTGGTATGAAACACGAACGACACGAAAGACATGTCAAAAGAGACCAACTGGAAAAAGACCTAATTTTTTTGGGTTTTGTTGGCATATATGATCCCCCGCGGGAAGAAGCAAGACAAGCTGTTGAGAAAGCACGTCAAGCAGGAATTACAACGATTATGGTTACCGGCGATAACGAAAAAACCGCCCTTTCAATCGCAAAAGACGTCGGATTGCTGGAAAAGGACGAAGACGTTGTAACGGGCGATGAACTTGAAAAAATGAACGATGAGGAATTATCAGAAATAGCAGAGCGAACTCGAGTTTATGCAAGAAGCAAACCTGAAGACAAGCTTCGTCTTGTAAATATACTAAAACAAAAAGGGTATGTAATAGGAGTAACGGGCGACGGTGTAAATGATTCCCTGGCGTTAAAACGCGCTGATGTAGGAGTAGCTATGGGGCAGACAGGTACTGATGTTGCCAAAGAAGCAAGCGATATAGTTCTTACCGATGATAATTTTTCAACGCTTGTTGCGGCAATTGAAGAAGGACGCATTATTTACAATAATATCATAAAAGCAGTTACTTATCTTTTGTCTGGCAATATTTCTGAACTTGCCATGATAATTTTTGCTGTGCTTTTAGGCTTGCCTAGTCCACTGCTGCCTACTCAAATATTGTGGATAAATTTAGTTACCGATGGTCTTCCCGCATTCGCGCTTGCGTCCGACAGCAAAGATACTGATCTTATAAAAGACAAGCCCCGAGACCCCAAAACCTCTATTCTAACCAAAAACAGGATCATTTTTGTGCTTGGGGTTGGCTTAGCGCTTTCAACATTGTTCATTTTCCTATTCTCTCTTATTCTCTCCTTAGGCGGATCTGAAACTTTCGCCCGAACCATTGTATTTAACGCGCTAATATTTACTCATATGGGTATTGCATTTATTGTTAGGGGAAAATCAATGTTTAAATACAATCCGTTCTTAGTATGGGGCGTGCTTGTTATAATAATTCTTCAAGTAGTTATAACCTTTACGCCTGCCCTCCAAAACATCTTCCACCTTGGGTTTTAAAAATTACCTACAACAGTTTCTGCTGGTTTTTGTTTTCCTCAATAAATTTCAGTCCAAGATGTTCGTATGCTGCTTTCGTGGCGACTCGACCTCGATTGGTTCTTTTCAAAAACCCAATCTGAAGTAAATATGGCTCGACAACCTCTTCTATAGTTCCTATATCCTCAGAAATACTTGCGGCAATAGTTTCGACCCCTACCGGTCCTCCACCGTGTTTTTCAATAATTGCTTTTACAAACCGTCTGTCAGAGTTGTCAAGCCCAAGATTATCAACTTCCAGCAATTTTAAAGCTTCTCTGACTAAATCCTTTGTTATTTTCCCCTCTCCTTTAACCTGAACAAAATCTCTTGCACGTTTAAGAAGTTTTAGAGCAATTCTCGGAGTTCCCCGTGCTCTTTTTGCAAGCTCTTCTATGCTCTCTTTGTCAATAGGCACTGAAAGCTTGCGGGATGCGCTAATGATAATTCCCTCTAACTCTTCCGGCGTATAAAAATTGAGCCTGTGAACAACGCCAAATCTGTCCCGAAGCGGCGCTGACAAAAGTCCTATTCTTGTTGTTGCTCCAATAATAGTAAATTGAGCAAGGTCCAGCCGAAGAGTTCTGGCAGAGGGCCCCTTGCCAAGAACAATATCTAAGGCATAATCCTCCATTGCCGGGTAAAGAGTCTCCTCAACTACCTTGTTAAGCCTGTGAATCTCGTCTATAAAAAGCAAGTCTCCTTTTTCAAGATTGGTCAGAATTGAAGCAAGATCGCCTGCCCGCTCAATCGCTGGACCAGAGGTAACTCTTATGTTGCTTCCCATTTCTTTGGCAATTAAATGAGAAAGTGTGGTTTTGCCAAGACCAGGAGGGCCATACAAAAGAATATGCTCTATAGACTCTTTTCTTTTTTTGGCAGCAGAAATTGTAATTTTTAAAGACTCTTTAACTTGTTTTTGCCCATGAAATTCCTCCCAAGCCTGGGCCCTTAGAGAAGTAAATAGAATCTCTTCTTCGGGATTTGTCCTGTCAGTCTCTTTTTCCCTTTTTGCCTTTTGTTTTTGGTCGTCTTTCATAATTGTCATCCTGAACTTGTTTCAGGATCTTCTTTTTCAGGACTCAAGATGCTGAAATAAATTCAGCATGACACCGTTAGATTATTTCCCTAATTCCTTAAGCGCCAGCTTTATCTTCTCCTCAACACTATTTCCCTCCGCTTTTATAGATTTTATCGCTTCTAAAGCTTCCCTACTGCTAAATCCAAACTGCTTAAGCGCTGTAATCACTTCACCGTTTTCTTTTCCATCAGTCTTTGACAAATCCAGGTCTTCAATGCTTCCAAATTTAGACTTAAGCTCAATAATAATCTTTTGAGCGTTCTTGCGCCCCAAGCGAGGAACTGCAACAAAAAAAGAAACGTCATTTGTTATAATTGCTTGAATAATTCCCTCTCTGTTTCCTATGGTAAAAACGCCCATTGCCGTCTTAGGTCCTATTCCAGAAACACTAATAAGTTTTTCGAATAACTTTAAATCCAATAAATCCAAAAAGCCGAAAAGCTGAATCGCGTCTTCTCTGACATGAGTATGGGTAAAAAGCTTCAAATTTGAACCTACAGAGATTGCAGATAAGACACTACTTGTGACCAAAACTCTGTATCCAACACCTCCTACATTAACCACAACATGCGGATTATCATAAGCAACAACCTCACCGCTAATAAACCCAATCATATCGTCTTGATTATAACATAGGAATTATTTAAAATAGATTGAATGAACGCTGGCAAAAAAAGCCCTTCAATCATTTCTTTTGTAAAACGTGTTGATAAACCCTGGGGATATGAGATTCATTTTGTGCCAGAATATCAACCATATATGGGAAAGTTGCTGCACATCGAGGCGGGCAAAAGATTGTCGCTTCAGTATCATGACCAAAAAACAGAAAGCTGGTGGCTTGTCAAAGGCCGCGGAAAAGTTATCTGGGACAATCCAGAGGGAGAACTAATAGAAACAGAGCTCGAATTAGGCAAAGGATATACGACAGCAATAGGACAAAGGCATCGTTTGGCTGGAATAACAGATTGTGATATTTTGGAAGTTTCAACGCCAGAAATAGGCACGACTTATCGGCTGGAAGATGATTATAATAGACCTGACGAGACTGAAGAAATAAGAAAATCAAAAGACAGAGGTTGGAAAAAATCTTAGGCAATTGCCTTGCTGAATTTACTGGAAAATGCGTGAGTTAAGGCAACAGCAAGTGCGTCGCTAACATCATCGGGCTTTGGAATTTCTTTAAGTTTAAGAATTATTTTGANCATTGCTCCGACTTGGTTTTTCTCTGCTCTTCCGTATCCACTTACTGCAATTTTTACCTGCAGGGGCGTGTAAATTGCTATGGGAATATTTCTTTCGGCAGCTGCCAACAAAACAACTCCTCTTGCCTGCCCCACAACAAAAGCTGTTTTGGCATTTGTGTTGAAAAACAACTCCTCAACTGCTATCGCAGAAGGCATATATTCTTGAATAATTTTTTCTACTGAATGATAAATGTACTTTAGCCTTTCCGCAACTTCAAGGCCTGCAGGTGTCTCCACACATCCATAACTTTGAACTTTGAACTCTTGCCCGGAGCCCTGAGCTTGTCGAATGGGTCGAAGGGTTGATTTTTGATATTCTATTACACCCCACCCCGTCCTCGCAATCCCCGGATCAATCCCCAAAATCTTCATGATAAATATGCTACAACATTGTACATTAATTTCAAATATTGTATAATAACAAGGAATGAAGCGACCAAAGGTAACAGTTGAGAAAAGAAAAATTTTGGGAAAGAGTGTAAAAAAGCTTCGACGCGAAGGAATTTTACCTGCAAATATCTATGGCAAGGATATTAAGTCTCTTGCTGTACAGCTTCCGCAAAAAGAATTTGAAAATGTATTTAAAGATGTTGGCGAAACAGGGCTTGTTGACGTTGCTGTAAATGGAGAAACGAAGCCATCCCTCATACACAATGTCCAGTACGATTATTTACGCAATCCTCTACACGCAGATTTTTTTCAAGTAAATCTTAAAGAAGAAGTAAAGACAATGGTTCCTATTGAAATAGCAGGTGAGGCGAAGGCGGTAACTGACAAAGTCGGACTTATACTTCAACCCCTTTCAGAGCTTGAAGTCGAAGCCCTCCCAGAAGATCTTCCGGAGCATATTGAAGTAAACGTAGAGAAACTTGCTGCTGTTGATGATCAAATTATAGTCAAAGATATAACTCCTCCAAAAGGCGTAAAGATTCTAACCGACCCCGATCAGGTAATTGTTAAGATCGGAGAACTGGTCAGCAAAGAGGCGCAAGAACAAGCAGCAGCCGAAGCACAAGCAGCTGAAGAAGCCAAAGTAGAAGGTACAGCAGCTCCTGAGGGCGCTAAAACAGAAGCACCTGGGGAAGCGGCAAAGGCAACAACCGAAACAAAGACAGAAGAAAAACCCAGCGATGCCCCTAAAACTGCTGGCGGTGATGTAAAACCACAGAAATAATTTAATATTTGCTTTTTAATATCTTCTCCAGCTCCCTCCCCTTTTCAAAATTGGGATCTATATCCAAAGTTTTTTCAAGGTAAAATTTTGACGAGACAAAATCACCCAATCTATAATGTAAAATAGCAAGCTGAAAATATGCGTCTCTGTAGTCGGAGTATTTAGCAACAACAGATTTCCAAAATGTTACCTCTTTTATTATCTCCCATCTTTCTTTGTCTACTTCCTGTTTTTGACTATTGCTTTTATACAAATTAAACCCGGAAAAAATTACTGCAGTTAACAGAAAAAGCGAAATAACAAGAGCGAAAAAATGTTTTTCGGTAAAAGTTCGGAGAATATTCGGGAATTCTAAGGTTTTTTTGTTTTTTTGAGCAGAAGTAGCTTTCTTTTTTTTTGTAAAAAAACGCAATTTCGGTGCGACTTTTTTATAAACCTTCTTTTTCATAAATACGGCTTGCCCTACACAAGCTTTATGCGAAGGCGGGCCACGTATCTATCATAATAGATTTGCCAAAATTAAACCTTTGATATATCTCTTCTGTGACAAAAGGCATGAATGGATGAAGAAGCTTAAGCTGAACCAAGAACAAAAAGCTAAGAACTAANAATGAATTTTCGTCAATTCTATTTTTTACGTCTTCAATGTATTTATCGGCAAATGTGTGCCAAGCAAACTCATACAATTTTTCCGCTGCGAAATTAAAATTATATTTTTCTAAATCTTGAGTTACTTCTTCCGCCAATTTTTGTGTTTCTTCAATCATCTCTTTATCTTTTTTATTCTGGACTACCCTTAGGATGTCATTCTGAGTCCGTCGACTGACGGATGAAGAATCTAGATCCTTCACTTCGTTCAGGATTACATCTTTACGTTTCATGTCAATAAACCTTGCCATATTCCACAACTTATTGGTAAATTTCCTTGCTGCTTCCAATTTTGGAAAAGAAAGACTCTGATCATTTCCGGTCGCGTTTCCGTAAACCAAAGCAAACCTAACAGAATCTGCACCATACTTATCAACCAGCTCCAAGGGATTTATCACATTCCCCTTTGACTTACTCATCTTTTTTCCATAAGGATCGTTCACGAGCCCATGCAATAGAATATGCTTAAAGGGTACATCACCTGTTATGTACAGTCCTACCATAACCATTCTCGAAACCCAAGCTTTAAGGATGTCATAACCTGTTTCCATAACATCTGTTGGATAAAACTTTTTATAATCATTCGGAAAATTCTCTAATTCTTTTAATGGGTGAGATTCGTATGTATAAAGGTAGGCTTTAGATTGAGGGGTCACTATTTTATCTGGATTTCTAAGCTTAAATGCAACAATGAGCTCGCCAAGTGATTCATAAGTTTTAAAATGAGTTTTATCTTTGTAGTCAATCTTCTCAACTGTTGTCTCTTCGACTTGCTTTATAACACCATAACCGAATAGTTTTTGAGACTGTGTGTTTTCAAACAATACCTTGTCTCCTGCTTTAAATCCGTAATCTCTTAATCTATAAGTCTTTGTTTTACCTTTAAGCACCTGAGGAACCACATCTTCATGGAATCCCATGGTCAGTGGCGTTAAAGTCGCAAACGGCCATTGAGCTGAAGAAAACCACGTGTCAAAGGTGTCTGTATCTTGTTCTAGTTTTTTTGAACCACAATTTGGACATTTTTCAGGTTTGCTACCATCAGTTACAATCCACTCGTTTTTGTCACGATGACAATGCGAGCACTTCCAGGCAGGAATTCGTATTCCCCAAACAATCTGCCTTGAGATATTCCAATCCTCTAAATTTTCAAGCCATTGAAAATACTGATTCTCAAAATTTTTGGGGTAAGCTTTTATTTTTCCCTTCTTTATTACATCTATCGCTTTTTTCCTCAAGCCGTCCACTTTTACAAACCACTGTTCAAGCGGCAGCGGCTCCAAAACATTTTTACATTTATAACAAGTTCTTAAAACCATCTTGTGCTTTTCTTCTTTTTCAAGCAGGTTTTTTTCTCTCAAAATTTCCAAAGTTTTTAATCTTGCCTGCTTTACATAAAGACCATCTAAAACACCCGCGTTTTGCATTTTCCCATCCATTCCAATGATCGGAGGAAAGTTAAGATTGTGCCTCTTCGCTATTTCAAAATCATTAAAATCATGAGAAGGAGTAACCTTTACGGCACCTGTGCCGAATTTCATATCTACATACTCATCCCCGATTACGGGAATTTCTCTATCAACCATAGGCAGTATTGCTGTTTTTCCAACAAATTCTTTATATCTCTTGTCTTTTGGATTAACCATCACAGCCACGTCGCCAACCATTGTCTCTGGTCTTGTTGTCGCGATGGTAATATAACCTCCAGTTTTTATAGGAAATTTAATATAGTAAAGGAGACCCTCTGCTTCTGTATTAACAACTTCCAAATCAGAAAAACTCGTGCCATCAAAAGTGCAATAATTAACCAGTCTGTAACCCCTATAAACAAGCCCCTCGTCATGCATTTTTTTAAATGTTTTATAGACAAGCCTTACAATACCCGGATCAAGAGTGTATTTTTCCCTGCTCCAATCAAGAGAGAATCCAAGACGCTTCAGTTGAGACTCTATCCCTCCCCTATGCTCATCTACGTATTCTCTGATCATTTTATAAAGAGTATCGCGGTCAAAATCCAGTCTTGACTTCCCTTCGGCTTTCAACTTCTTCTCAAAAACGAATTGAGTCTCAATGCCCGCGTGATCTGTTCCAGGAAGCCAAAGAGCGGAAAATCCACGCATTCGATGATAACGAATCAATATATCTTCAATTGTAAACATCGCGTGGCCGAAATGAAGAGCGCCGTTTGCGTTTGGAGGCGGCAAGATTACGCAATATGGCTTTCCTTTTGGATTTATCTCAGGCTTAAAGTATCCCTTTTTCTCCCACTCGCTATAAATTCTCTCCTCAACATCTTTATGGTTGTAAACTTTATCCATATATTATATTTCCCGATAAATTACCGATTTTTAACCGAAGGACACCTATTATGAAGAAACCAGCTTGTAACCTCTTGTTCTAACGGTCTGAATTTCAAGATTGTTTTTTTGAAGCTTAAGCTTACTTCTTACTCTGGCTACCAATCTATCAATTGCCCAATCTGAAACCCCCAAAGCCTCAACCTCAGACCAAACCTTCTCAATAATCTGTTCGCGTTCACAGACTGTATTTAAATTCGAATTAAGAAAGTTAAAAAGGAGGTTCTCTTTTTTCGTAAATTCGGTTATGTTATTTGATGATTTCTTCTCTGCTTCTTTTATATAATGCTCGAAAAGTGGGCTAAAAATAGTAGACTTGCTACTATCCTCAAGCAAGAAACCAGTATCCCACAAATATTTTGATCTTTCCCTCTCCTCCTGACTAATCTTCTCATTTTTTATAAGCTTTTTAAGTGTGTTTTTTTCGGAGTTTTCTAAACTTTCCCAAAGTTCTTCTGACTGAAGCATGATCTCTTCATCTTTGGATAATACTTCAAAAAGCTCGTTTTTATCTCTTGGCTTATTCTCCTGCTCTTGAAGATGAATCAGAGAAAGCTGTAAATACTGCACATAGCCATCAACCATGTCCAACAAAGCTTGCTCAATTTCTGAGGAAAGCTTGAGCTTATAACGGTCTTTATATGTTTCAAGTATTATTTTTGTATCTGTTTCCTCGGCAGGCTTTATATTTAAATCCTTTGAAAAAACAGACAAAGATGCTCTGGTAAAAACGCTTGGAGAAAGCGCATCCAAACTTCTGTAGCTTGTAAATACATAAGACAGCTTGTGATGTGCGGCATCTTTTAAGCCCTGTAGGTTGGCAAAAAACTCAGGAGTTGCTGCGTCTTTCATGCGGTCGAAGCGCAAGAAAAAAATTGTTGGCAAAAATCCATTCTCAGTAAGTTCTACGAGAGATTTTCTGACGCTGTCTATAGTCAAGAAAAGATCCTGCGACTGTATACTGTCTAAAAAAAGAGTCTCAATTTTTTGCTTTACTTTTTTATTTAAAGACGACCTTGAAACAACATCAGATATTCTTTTCAAAGTAAGTGTCCAAAATGGGCCAACTTCCTTCTCAACAAGGTCGTTAAGATCGACCGGAATAAAAAGATGGGTGGTTCCATCCTGAATGTAGGTTTTGGCTATATCTTTATTGTTTAGAAAAAAACGCAGGAAATTACTAATCCCAACACGCTTCATTCCGATCAAAACCACAGAGCCTCGATCCTTTAAATGAGCTCCAAGGGATACAGCATCCTCTTTCCTAAATGTTATTGGGTAGCCTGCCTCAATCACCGAGTTTTCCATCTGCTGCCATATTTTAACGGATTTCGTCTACTCTTAGCAACAGCCAATCCTGGAATTCTTGAAGATGGATACTCTGACTATATTGATCTTGATTTCTCGAAACCTTGATATCTTGAAAGTATTGATTCAAAAACTCAAGGCATCAATTATTCAAAATCAAAAATGTCCAACTTCCAACATCAAGAATTCCAATAGGGGTTTACCGAAAATTCTGCCAGTTATTTTTGAGATTTGTAAGTTTTTTACAAAGCCTTGTATACCTCTCTATCAATTCGTATGCGTATCCCAATTTCTTTATATACCGCTTGTGCTTTGACAAAAGAAGGTGATTGATCATTTCATTTGACTCTCCAGTACAATCTCTAATGTATCTTTGAAAATCTTTTATAGACTCTCGTCGTGCGTAACCCTCTGCGATCTGCGCCGGAATTGATCTTGAAGCTCGCTTCATCTGATCACTTAGAAGAAATTTTTCCGAGGATGGGTAGCTTTTGAGCAATTCTTCAATCTCGATCGACAATTGAAAGGATTCTTTATAAACTTCAAGATCCAAGAAACTTTTAATCACATTTTTATTCTAGCTTACGAGAATCTGTCCATCAAGATATCAAAGCAATCAAAAGTTCAAGTTCAAGAAAATCCAACTTCCAACATCAAGAACTCTAAACCTTTGTCAGGTTAGCGTCAGAAAAAAAGTCAAGCTGGTTAATAACCAAAAATATATAATTTTTAACGTTATGATACGAGTTCTTGTTTCAATGGAAGCAGTTAGGCAAAATGGGCAGAAGTCAATTCCTGCCTATGGTGCATACGCCTCATATATTCAAAAGCTAAGCAGGTATAATATTGCCCCTCTTTTCGTTTGCCCAACAATGACCAAAGATGCTATTAATTACCTATATAACCTTGCTGATGGAGTATACTTTATGGGCGGCAGTGACTTTGATCCAAGCCACTATAAAGAAAAAAAGCATAAAAAAACAATAGTTACCGAGGCACCCCGTGATCAATTAGAATTAGACTTACTAAAACGAACCCTTGAAGACAAAAAGCCATTTTTAGGAATTTGTCGTGGCTGCCAAGCTCTTGCCATAGCTTCAGGAGGAACACTTATCCAACATATTCCCGACATGGTCGGGCACGGACGCCATAGCTTAGAAAATGGTCAGCCATATGAAGCATTAGCCACAAACGGACACCATGTTATTGTTGAAAAAACAAGCAGAATTTATAAGATCTTAAAGAAAGAAAGAATCACTGTAGCCTCAGGGCACCATCAAGCTGCTTCTTCTGTTGGCAAGAATTTTAAGATTACTGGCAATTCTGAAGATGGAATTGCTGAAATTATTGAACATACTGATCCGACTTACTTTTGCTTTGCCACACAGTCTCATCCCGAGGTCGAAACGAAGGGAAACATGGAGCCTCTCTTTGCTGCATTTTCTCGTGCCGCAAGCGCATACAACAAAAACAGGAAAAATAAACTTATCCCAAGGCCTAGTATCCTTAGTCATTAGGTATAATGTCAGATTTATGTCATTTTTAATGTCAAGCGTAAAGAACTGTTATCGTATAGTATTTAGTCTTTAATATCTAAATTACACTTTTATAATTATGAGCTTAAATAGAATCGAGAACATTACTTCCACAGCACAACTTATAGGCGTTGATAGAAATGTAGTCGAGTGTCGAATTCCGCCGCTTGAGCAGGGTTCCGTGTGGAGGCAGTTTGAAAAACGAGGCGGTTCTCTGCCAAACGGCAAGTTTGGGTATGCGGCAAGAGACGGGTTGGAGGCTATTGGCAACCCTACCGCAAGAGACGTAATTGTACCTGATCCTGTTGACAAAGAATTCCTTGCATATGTAAAAGACATGTTTGGAAACATCCCAAATCTTCACTCTGTTGATCTCACTAAGTTTACAGAAAGAACAATTCGGGATATTATGGAGCGGTACAATAAAGCAGGTAAAGCGGTATTTTATGGCTGGTGGGAAACAGATGCCTTACCTGATGAACACCAATTGGTATCACCGGATGCTCAACGTTGGGGAAACGCAAAGGCTTCGCTTGGTCAGATCTATTCAAAAAATGTCCTTGCCGGTCAAATTATCCTAGAAGATCCTCAGCATAATTCTGGTGGACGAACGATTCATAATATCTCACAGGATGAAGTTACGCAATTAAAAAACGGTTCAGATCAAATATGGATTAAGGCTTCTAAGTGGGGATTGGCGGGACATGGTGTTAGACGAAGCCAAGGCGCATCTGATGATATAGTTAATGAAGTATTAAACTTTTATACAGAATTAAAACGCACAGGAGTAGGAGATGCGTCGATTATTCTTGAAGAAGATCTTCCAGGCGAAGGAGGAAGTTTTACGCTGATAAGAAGAGTCGATGGCAAAGTCCTATTCAGCCACGTAACAAAACAGCTTAATGTAAACGGAGCACGTGTGGGCAATATTATCCACAGCATTGATGCTACTTCTCCTAAAATGCGCGAACTTATAGATCTTACAGCTGAGCGCATGACTAATTCTTCTGCATTTGAAGAAAAACCGGGAATATATGCATATGACACAATTGATGATTCAGCCAGAACACCCAAGCCAAATGACATAGCAAATAGATCAACTGGAACATGGACATCTGCGTATCAAAGAATCCACTTGATTAACCAATTTCAGCTACCTGAAAAAGATACCGTGACGATGACAGATAGATTGTATTTGGGAGAAAATACGTCGTTTAGTCAATTGATGCGAGCGCTTGATGCAAAAAAACTCGGAGATTTTGTTGGAGGCAGGATAGTTACAGTCCGCCAATATTTTAACGGCTACAACATGCCTTCAATCTGGCTTGCTTTAACAACCACAGATCAAGATAAACTACCTGCAATTCAGCAAGAAGTTCAAACCGCTTTAAGCACAGCCAATATAGATAATTCTCCTAAGCCATTAAGATAATACAATAGAACAAAAGCCTAAATTATAAACATTATGGAATCAATTAAGCCAAAACCAGAATTACACAGTATTCAGCCTTCAAAACGTGGCATACAGGGATTAGTGGATGCGCTTTCTCCAGAATCATCCTACACAAAACCTATCCTTATGACTGATCTTGACGACACTATCATTGAACCAGAAAAATTATTGTGGACTGACGGTAAATACCATAGAGTGTTCCCCGAAACAGCAGCAGCATTAATGGCTGTTAATCGATCAGGAGTAAGCCTCGGCGTTGTTACCGAGCAATCCTTTACTCAACTTGAACCAACCCTTTATGACGTTGCAAAGATTGCCCTTGGAGAAGGTGCAAGTATTTACGATTTATACAATGGGCCAGTCATAGGTGAAGGTGGCGGAGTTGGCCGCCGCGGGAGTGGAAGAAAACAAGGAGAGTTGGTCGTAATGACTCCTCCTCAAGCTAGAGAAGATCGTAAAAAAATACTTAAATGGCTCAAGATAAATATAACAAAGGGTAACCCAAATGATTCGTGGGGACATCTTTCTGGTGTAAACCCTGAAATAGGCACTCAAGTTCAACTCCCTGATGCAGCTCAAGGAATAGCAACCATTACCCTTTGGGAAAAAGGACCTCATGTAACAAAAGACCCAAGTTATATTGTTCGTTACAATAATGTGCAAACGAGAGTAAACGAAGCATTAAATGAATTTGGAATTACTTCTTTGGAAACTTATGAAGCCGGAATCGGCTCGCTTAGAATAGTCCCAAAAGGAATGAATAAAGCAAGAACCGTTGGTTTGCTAGCAGGAATTGGGGCATTCGACAGAAATAGAATGGGATTTGCCTGCGACGGTCCAAATGATGTTAAGTTTGCTCGTGAACTAAGAGCAAAGGGCGGAGCAGTTATAGCTGTTGGAAATGCTGTTCCAGAACTTCATGAAATAGCAGATTACTCAGCAAAAGAACATTCTGGACGAGGGTTTGCTGAAGCTATTTCACAGATTTTTCCTCAGCAATATGAACAATCTATTCGGGATTTACATAAAAGAGGTCTAAGTCTTATAGAATAGGTTTTTAGTGACTCAAGATTTGACAAATATTTTAAGTACCATACAATATAGAATATGAAAAAAGAAAATGGGGAAACATCAAGTGCTAAAGCAACATGTTTTGGAGAGCTTCTTGTTGACATGATCGCCACAAATACAGGATCCCTGGAAAACTCAGAGGGGTTTCTAAAGAAGTTTGGCGGAGCTCCGGCTAATACTGCTGCTGATCTTGCGAAATTGGGCGTTCCAGTCAGATTTATGGGCAAAGTTGGAGACGATCCTTTTGGACATTTTCTCAAAGGCGTTTTAGATGAAAATGGCGTAGACACAGATTCGCTAATTCTAAGTAAAACCGAAAAAACAACCTTGGCATTTGTTTCTTTGACAGAGTCTGGAGAACGAGATTTCACTTTCTATAAAGGCGCGCACGAAGCCATAGGCCCATCTGAAGTTAATCTACCAGAGAATACTTCCCTGTTTCACTTTGGCAGCCTTACTCAAACGAATGAAGCTGCAAATCAAGCGACAAATAAACTCATTGATCAGGCTCGCGCTGTGAATGCAATAATTTCCTATGATCCCAATATTCGGGAATCTTTGTGGGGAGATCTCAATAAAGCCACAGAAATTATTCTTGCTACCGCTAAAAAAGTCGATATTTTAAAACTAAACGAAGATGAAGCAAGAATTTTATCGGGCAAAAATGATATATCTGAGGCGGGAAAATCCCTTTTTACTGATAATCTTGAAGCGATATTTGTTACCGTTGGGAAAGAAGGATGTTACTACAAAACAAAACAAAATGAAGGATTCGTTCCCGTTCCTATTAAGGTCGATCCAATAGATACAACAGGCGCTGGAGATGCTTTCAACGCAGGGTATATTTTTGCAATTAACGAGTCACAAAAAAGAGTTTCGCAAATGTCAAAAGACGAATTAGAAACGGCTCTTAAAAGAGCTAATATAATAGCCGCTTTAACTACAACCAAAAAGGGAGCAATTGATGCGTGTCCCAGCCCTGAAGACCTCAAGCAATACATATAACTTATGAAATATTTTTTAAACTCTGGTGGTTTTGCTTCAAGAGAAGTAAACTCGTATGTTAAAACAATTAAGTCCATCGCGACAACCAGTCAATACGACAATATTGTCAAAAAGTTAATATCACTTTTTAAAAATAAATCTTTAGATTCTGCCAAATTTACCTTATTTTATAAAGAAAAAGTTGCTATCTCAAAATCTAAACCCTTAACTGAAAAGACGCCTTGGGGTGGGGTTGCGCTTAAAAAAGTTGATGTGGGAAAAAATTATATAAGAAAACTTTTGGTTATTAAAAAACATGGTGTATTAGGATTTGAGATCCATAAATTAAAACATGAAAAATTAAAGATCGTTGAAGGAACCTGCATAGTTCTATATTCTAGTCATTCTAAACCTGGTTGGAAACCCGGAAAAGTTTCAGTAAAAATTGCAAGCACAGGGGACAAATTCGAATTTTTACCAAACGACGAACACGGAATCATCGCTCTCACCAATTGCGTCATCGAAGAAACATCCACAAATCACCTAGACGACCTAGTATATATTTTCAAGGCAGAGCAAGCGAAATAATAATAACTCACTAAGAAATAATTTTGTGTGTTAAAATTCTAACAACAAAATTCTTCTGTTAAAAACATCTTATTGTAGTAGAATATAATTGTTGGAGATGGATATTGCTACCCTTAAAACCATTAAAAGCAACTTTGTTAAAGAGCTTCAAGACTCAGCCTCAGGCAAAAAAACCAGCCTTCCTTTTATCATTAACCAAATTCCTACAACGCCATTAGTAAATAACGGAGAAATTTTCCAGGCATTGGTAATCGGCGGAAGCATTTATAAAAAGGCTATTTTAAAAAAAGTCAAGAAAAAGTTATCTATACTTGAAATTGAAAACGGTGAACAACCTCTTTTCAAAACAGCCGAAGATTTATTTTTGTTTGTAGGCAAAATAGCAAACCCTAATATTAATATAATTTCTATAAATTTCGCACACCGTATAAAAGCTACCGTTAGAAAAAACTCAGGAAATTCAAGCAAATCCAGAATTGACGGTATTTTAATCGGAGGGTCTAAAGAAAGCACGTTACATGGCCTAATAGACAAAAAGGTGGGAGAAGAAATTGAGCGATATTTTAGAAAAAATAAAAAGGACGCGCTTGTTGCGGTTGCTAACGATACTATTTGCCTGCTGCTTGCAGGTTTAACGCAATACAAGCCTATCATTCTTGCGGGCGGAGCCGATGGCACTGGCACAAATTTTGCATTTTTTCTAGACAAAAAGAATGCTGTAAACCTAGAATCAGCAAACTTTGATAAGTTTCCACAATCAAAAGAAGGCAAAATAATAGATTCAACATCTTCTAACCGCGGCGGGTGGATTTTTGAAAAAGAGACATCTGGAGCATATCTTTATAAACACTTTAATTTAATTATTAAAGAAAGAAATATTGATTATCCACAAATATCATCTACCGAAGAATTGGATCTTGTAAGCCGCAAAAATATTCCTCAGGTCTCCGAAATAGCAAATAACCTCCTAAAACGGTCCGCCCAGCTGGTCTCGTGTCAAATAGCCGGAATTACGGAATTTAAAAAGAGAGGTATGGTTTTTAATATGGAAGGAAGTTTATTTTGGAAAGCAAATGGATATAAAGAAACAGTTGAGGAAACCGTAAAGCAGCTGATTCCACAATATAAAGTTAAATTTGTAGAAATAAAAGACAGCGGGATTCTTGGTGCTGCAAAACTCGTATCCTAAGCATTTACTTTTGGGAAAGACTTGCTTTAATTTCTTTGTCCCCCTCAAGTGTCCCAGAGAATGAATTCACTCCGTCAATAAGCTTTAAATTTTCTGGATAGATTAGCGAAAATGAATAAGGATAATTATCAGTACCAGGCTGCTTAAAGACTTCAAGGCTGTAAGAGAAATCATCTTTATCGAAAGAAATTTTTTGTGAAAGCTCATATTCAATTTCTATTGACTTATTCTTTCCAGCCTCAACGGAAATAAGAAATCCATAAATTGTTTTTCCGTCTTGGTCATATCTTTCAACTTCAAGTCCAATTGGAGGAACAAAATCTTCTTCTTCATAAATCGTAAAATCTGTAACCGCGGGTATTATATCTTGATAGACTCCATCGAAAGAGACTGACAAAAGCGACGCATTAAGAGGCAAAATAACCCGTAAATAATTCACATAATCCCCGCCCGGCCAGCTGTTGCTTGAATTATGATACTTAATCCCGACCTTCCCTACTACCCTACCCTCCTCATCTACATTAACCTCCTGCGATAATTTTCTCTCAACAAAAAAGTTTGCTTTATTTACTCCTAAATTCGCCTCGTTTATTCCCAAAAAATCACTCACAATCTCTACATCCTCGCTCATGCTCCCCAAAACATTAGTGCTTTTTGCCGCTTTTGAGAGCGATGAAGACCACCCGCTTGCTCTAAAAATGTCTTGAACATCTTTATCATCAAACGCGAATAAAATATGTTTTTGGTATATTGAGTCCGAGATTTTTTCTGCCAACTGAAGATACGCAATATTGTCCCTCAATGTTATGCTTGACTGCATTGAGTTGAAAAGCGAAGTTAAGAAATTTTTCTTTTGCCTCGACCCCGGGAAAAAATTTTTCTCTGCATGGGATTGTGTAATCTGATAAAAATTATCAGCTGTTACTATTTGCTTGTAGTCAGAAACATAAACCTCCCCCATTGCCTCCAAAATATTTTTAACAAAATATAAATCTATTCCAATTACCCCGTCTACCTCTGTACCAAGCTCCTTGTCAAGAAGAAGCGCTGCTGATGAAGCAGCCTTTTCAAAATCAACATCAAAATTGCTGTCTCTTAAATACCAATGCGGCAATTCAAGATGCCGTCTTAGGGCATATGGCGGCTCTACGTGCTCTTTTAATTGCCCGTCCGCATCATATACATCATGTATCGAAAAATCAGCTATCCTGCCCCCTTCTAGCGCCAAAAGAGCGTACGAGCCGATAAATCCACCTCCCGGCCGAAGCTCAGCGCTGTTTTGAAAAAGTACCAGATATGTTTTTTTACCATCAAAGCCAAAAAGACCTGGTAAGATATCTGTTGTGTCTTCCGCGATTTTTATAAGCTCATCAAGGCTCTTTGCTTTTGCCAAAAAATCCTGCGGAATTTGTCCTTCTGCCTCATTTTTTCTATAAATAATAATTGCTTTTTTTAAAAGCTCTACTCCTTTCTCAAAATCCGCTTTAGAGTTGCCCCTGCCTATAAAAAATTCTGAAAAAATCTCAGAAGCTTCCAATACAGAGTGGAAGGCTAAAGATAGATCTTCTCCCAAGCTTACTTTTTTTAGAACTCCAGAAAGGATATTTTCCGCTCCGACAAATTTAGCCTCCATTAAAAGAACTTCTGATGATTTCCCTGCCAAAGCGAAAAATGTTTTTGAAATATACACTGAGTTTTTAGCGCCTGATAAGCTTCCTTGCTCGATTGCTGTTTTTGCCCCTCCCAAGCTTAAAAATCCAAAAAAAGAAAAAAACGCGGTTGCAATTAATGGCATTAAGGCCAATAAAAACAAAAATCTAAAAAACCAAGAAAAAGGCAAGCGCCTTTTCTTTTTGGAGAAAAACTTAGTACCGCGCTTTTTCTCTTTGTTTTCAAGAGCTAATTCTTCAATACCAAGCTCTCCAATTCTTCTCTCCAAAGGATAATCTTCGGAAAGTAAGTGCGTGCCGCCTAGCGGAAAATTTATTTGTTCTTTTGGAGAAGAAAGAGTAAAGTCTATGGCAACGCCGGGGCTTGCTTTTTGAATCATCCTAGCATATGAAATTTCTGTTAGGGTTGTTTTGGGAAAAAGATAGAAAAGAGAATTTGTGGAGTTTTGACTAAAAGCCAAGTCGATTAGCTTTAAAACCGCATCATCTAAAAAAATTGAGTACGCCTTAGAAAGCCCGTTCCCTTTGACTCGGATTAATTCTTGCTCTATTGCTGTTTTTATAAAATCAGGATGGTTTTCTTTGTCAAAAATGTCTCCAAAAATTATTACTCTTGCGGAATTTCTAGGACTTATCTTGTTGTAGATTTTAAAAAACAATTTACTGTCGGACAGAGAGACGAGGAAAAAAAGATGGGAATTATCTTTTACTGCTTTCTTAACAAAGCTGGAAACAAAGTCTTTTTTCCAAATAACATTATATACTACAAAAATATGTGAATATTTTTGATTGGGAATAACAGGAGCATTTTTTTTGTACTCTGAAAAAAAAATATTATCTGTGTTATAGGAGCCTGATCTCTTTTTGCTCACATATACAACGAGATCATCTTCAGCTAACTTTTCTGTTAGTTTTTTTCCAAAAGCTCCGTTAATATCAACTGTCAAAATTGACTTTTGGATTGGTTTGGAAATGCTATTCATCAAAAATAGTGTAATTTAAATAGTTTGTATTTTCCATTATTTTCCAGCAAAATAAATTTTATTTAAACTTGGACTGTATCCAAAACTTTGTCCAACTTTGGTCTAATTTATTTAAAAAACGCCATCCAAGGCTTGATTTACCAAAAAATCTGCCTTTTTATTTTTTTCACGCGGAATATGACTATAATAAATTGGAAGATTTATCTCCTGTTCTTTTTGCCTTACCTTAAAAAGCAAATCTCTTAGCTTGGCATCTTTAACTTTAAAAAAGCCTCTTATCTGAGAGCAAACGAGATTTGAATCAAGAAAAAAATTAATCCTTTCAATTTCTTCCAAACTTTTTTTATTTTCAATTATAAAAGATAATGCTTCCAAAACACCCATGTATTCAGCGACATTGTTTGTGGCAATTCCAATTTTTTTTCCTAATGCCGCAACTTGATTGCCTTTTTCATCAACAATATAAACTCCCACTGCTGACTCCCCGGGATTTCCCCTTGCCCCACCGTCTGTAAAAACATTAAGCAAATTATACTTCATTATCTTCTATAAAAATTCTAGCAGAAATAATATTTTTTTCAATGGATTTAAACGTTTGTGTAAAATTTACTTATACTATAAGACTTCTGAGGCAAGTGTTTCACAAAATTAAAAATAGGGGTACCCCAAAGAATGAATTAAGACTGCTTAATCCAGCATAAACCTAATGTAAATGAAAAAATCAATTGCCCCTGCTGAAGAGTTAAAAAATAATGATCAAACAAGCCCAGGATAAGAATAGAAGAAAGAATAATGATTAATGATGAAGAATTAATGAAGTAAAGATTTTTTTGAAGTTTTGAATTTTGAGTCGTATTTTTGATTCTTTGATAGGTTTTAAAAATAAACCAAATAAAAAATGCCAAACCCACAATTCCCGTCTGAGCTGCTACAAGAAAATATATGTTGTGAACTGGCTGCAAATCAGTAAAATAATTATTTATCCTTTGATAGTAGGGAAGTTGATCCAGATAATTATTTATTCCTACTCCAAAAATGGGATTTTCTTTTATCATGAAAACAGAGCTTTTAATCAGCTCTTGCCTAATGGTTACTGATTCATCAGTAAGCTTAAGATCTGTAAATCTAGAATGAAGAGGAGAGAGAAATAAAACAGATGCAACTAATACCAATGTCAGAATTTTTAATTTGAAGTTTGAAATTTTCATTGAATTTTTATTTATTAAATTTTTATATTTCATTTTAAATTTTAAATTGAAAACTGAAAATTGAATAAACCATAAGCCTACTATTAACATCCACAAAACTATTGCAATTCTGCTCATAGTTAGAAAAAGCGCAATTGTACCAAATGTTAATGATCCAAGAAAAAGAATCTTTATTAACTTTGATTTTTGTTCTCCTGTCCTGAGTTTTGTCGAAGGATTGAATTTTGATATTATCATCGTCATAACGACGATAAGGTATCCTGCCAGTACATTGGGGTGGGGGAATGTACCATATGGTCTTAAAAATAACTCTCCGCCTATGGAAGCATTTGCTATACCTGGAGTTTGTCCGTTAAATGTCCTCTCTCCAAAAAAATAGAAAATTCCGTCAACAGAACTTTGCTGCAGATATTGGACGGTTGCCAAAAAAGATTCAAAGATTAGTCCAACAGAAAGTAAAATCAAAACAATATTAATTTTTATTTTTTTAATATTGATAGCAGTATAAAAACCTAAAAAAATAAGCTCCACAAGTTTTAATAAACCATACCAACCGGCAGCTTGATTTTTGGAAAAGAGAATGCCAAGGATTAGAAATACTACCAGCGCTGAAAAAACCATGAATTTTGAATCATGAATTATAACTTCTTTTTTCTTGCTTCTGATTTTATTTATTAACCAAAAAACAAAAAGAAGAAAAATTAATATGTCTGTCAAGTATAAAGCGGGGGACAGGTAGTCTATTCTTATTCCAGCTATATAGGAAAAATCTGGCCAAAAATGTCGGCCAAATTGGGTGGGGAGAAATAGTATTAGAAGATAAAATATTATATTAGAAATTCGAATATCGAACTTCATTATTTAGGACTGATAACCAAAACTCTTTCCCTGCCTTCGCCCTGAGACTCTGAGGATACTTCTTTGTCATCCTGGAGCATAAGATGTATAACTCTTCTTTCCCAAGACTTAAGCTCCGGAAGGACAATCTCCTGTTTTTGACTGACAACTTTTTCTTTGGTTGTCAGGGCTAAATTTCTCAGCCAATCCATCCGCTTTTTTTTGTATTCTCCAACTTCTATAGAGACTCGAATAAATCTTCCAACTTTTTTTGCAATACAAAGAGATAATATTAATTGGAGCGATTCAAGAGTATCACCATGATAACCAATAACAAGCCCGCTGTCTTTGGTATCTAAAACTACATCTATTCCTTCCTCCTTGCCTATGACCTCAAAAGTCCCATCAATGCCAAGCATTCCTAAAAGCTCTGAGATTACCTTGTCTATAATTTTTTCTTCTTTTTTATCCATTTATTTTGCTTAACCAAGACCGCAGTCCCCCGGGTCCTGATATCCTATGCTGCTGTATAATACCAAAAATCGTAAAGGTATTCCAATAAAGGGAAAGCGCTATTGGAAAAGTGTAAGAGAAAAACCCAATCATAATTGGAAATATATAAAGGGATTGCTGCTGGAATGCTGTCGCAAAATCATCCTTCTTTTCCACTTTTGGAGCAGGGGATTTTTTTGTATCCTTATGCGGCATCATCATTTTGGATTGGATGAATTGAAAAAAACCAGTCGCAAAAGGAATTAAAAATATTGCGACGCCAACGCTTGAAAGAAGAGTAGAAGGATTTTGTCCAAGGGGTAGTCCAAAAAAGGTGGCATCCCAAGCTTTATCTATTTTAAGAAAGTCAAAATAAACAATTCTATTAACTTCCGACACCACAGAGTTTGAACTTAACGCGGAAAATTTCTGAAGAACTAAATAAAGAGCCCATATTACCGGTATCTGAATTAATATAGGCAAACATCCTGCCGCAGGGTTTACACCATGCTCTTTATAAAGCCTCATGGTTTCACTTTGAATCCTCTTGGCATCCCCTTTATGCCTTTCTTTGACTTTGGACAAATGGGGGCTTAGCTCCTGCATTTTTTTTGCCGCTTTTATCTGAGTCGACATTAGGGGATACATGGCAAAACGAATTATTATCGTCAAGATCACAATTGAAAACCCCAGGGTGTAGGGAATACTAAAAAACAAAAGAGCATTGTAAACCCCAATCAATATGTTGGCAATTGGATTAATAAGAATAACGTCAAAAAATCCCATATTATAAATTCAAAACCCTCTCTATCTCTTTGCAAAGCTGGGTTCTCTTTGCAAAAGCTGTATTTTTCTTTACAGTAATAATCATATCATAGCCCTGTTTTAATCCACCGTATAATTCCATCAGGCAAGAATAAACAAGTCTCCTTACTCTATTTCTGACAACAGATCTCTTATCAACCTTTTTGGAAACAACGGTCGAAAATCTATTAAAAAGAAGTCCGTTTTCCTTGATTTTTACTGTAAAAAGCGGGGATGCACCCAAACGACTTTTTCCAAACCTAGTCCCTTTTGGAACACGGTGTTTTCTTTTAAACATTAATTTTTTTTCGTCTTTTGGCAATTCTTCTTTTAATAATCTTTTTGCTTGAGTGCTTCTTTGTTCTTTTTAAAAATCCGTGTTTTCTTTTTCTTTTTAATTTTTTAAGTTTTACAAATTTTTCCATATATAAACATGAGATCCTTCGGTCTGCCGACCCTCAGGATGAGTGCGGGAACTTTCTCCCTTGCTCAATTATACATTAAAGGTTTGCTAAAAAAAAGATACAGTTTTATGCATATTATCCTCTTGACAAAAAGTTATCCACACAACTACACTGCTTTGTATGAATAACGATTATGAATTATTGTGGAAAAGGATTTTAGGAGAAATAGAAACAGAAGTATCAAAGGGAAGTTTTTTTACCCTTTTTAAAACAACTCGTTTATTATCAATTGAAAACAGCATGGTCACCATTGCCGCCCCCTCAACGATGATTATAGATCTCATCCAAAAAAAATTCTATCAGGTAATCAAAAAAGTTGTAGATAAATATACAGGCTTTGACACAAAAATAATTTTTGTTCCTAAAACCATTGACATTGGAACAAAAAACAACAACATTAAAACTCCTCTTTTTGAAGACGTTGTTGACAAACCGGTTCAAGTCGGTCATCTTCCAAGAGTAAGGGCTGACTACACATTTCAAACATTGGCAGTTTCTTCCAGCAATCAGCTTGCATATGTCGCGGCAACGGCTGTTGCTAAAAAACCTGGACAATCTTACAATCCGCTCTTTATTTATGGCCCTGTGGGTGTTGGAAAAACCCACCTCTCCCAAGCGATAGCCAACGAAATATACAAAAAAACACCATCTAAAAAAATTATTTACATAACAAGCGAGGAATTTACAAACGAGGTGGTTGAAGCAATAAGAAACGGGGATACTTCGCGAATGAAAAATAAGTTTAGAAACGTGAATTTTCTCGCAATTGATGACGTTCAATTTTTTGCGGGAAAAGAAAGGGTTCAGGAAGAACTTTTTCACACATTTAATATACTCATTGATAGGGGAGCTCAGATAATTCTTTCCTCTGATAGACCGCCTTCTGAGATAAGAAAAATTGAAAAAAGGCTTTCATCCAGATTTGCCGGTGGATTAATTGTGGATATTGAGCCCCCAGACTTTGAGCTAAGAGCTGCTATAATTCTTATTAAGGCAAAAAAATATAATATTGACCTTCCCATTGAGGTTGCCAAAAAAATCGCGGAAAAATCCCAAGACGCAAGACAACTAGAGGGATATCTTCTAAGAATAATTACAGAAGCAAAAACAAAAAATTCCCAAATTACAGACAATCTTATATATAGTTCTTTAAATAATTATCAGGATGAAAAAAAAATTTTTCATCCTGATGAAATTATAAAAACAGTGTGTAATTTTTATAATATTAAACCAACACAGATAAAAGGTCCAAAAAGAAACGCTTCTCTTGTTCGGGCTCGTCAAATAACAATGTTTTTATTAAAAAAAGAGCTTAATTTAAGCCTGGCCGAAATAGGAAATGTTTTAGGAGGAAGAGATCATACAACCGTGATGCATGGGTTGGGGAAAATAGAAAAGTTAACGTCTATAGAATCTTTTTCAACAGAATTAAAAAACCTAACAACTCATCTAAAAAATTATTAACTTTATAAACACGTTTTTTCAACATTTTATCAACATTCTTAAGAGGCTCATCCCTTGCTTTTTTCCACTTTTCCATATACACTACTACAACTACAAATATAATATTTAAAGATGAGAACATCTCTTTTATCTGAAAAGCTTCAGGAAAAACTTCAACTCGTAAACCATGCTATCTCAAATAAAAACCAACTTCCTATTCTGCTTAATTTTTTAATAAAAGCTCAAAAAGGTAGTTTAACCATAAGCGCTACAGATCTTGAAATAGGAATAAAAGTAGAAATACCAGCAAATACAGAAGAGAATGGAGAAACAACAGTGCCGGCAAAAACATTTTTAGAACTGATAAACACTATTCCTGCAGGAAAAATTATTCTGGGTACAAAGAAAGAAGGACTAGAACTATTGGGAGAGAAAATAAAAACTATTTTTCAGACAGTCTCTTCTGATGAGTTCCCAAAATTATATGAAGAAAGAGGAGGGGAGGCGTTGACAATAAGCAAAAACATTATAAAAAAAGACCTGCCAAAAATCGTTTTTGCCACAAGTCAGGACTTAACCAGACCAGCTCTTTCTGGAGTTTTGATAAGAAATGATCCCCAGAAGGATGAGGGGTTGTTAATGGTTGCCACAGATGGTTACAGACTGTCTATTAAAAAATACAACTCTTCTGGAAAAGATAAAATAAAAGAGAGCATCTCGGTTATAATCCCAGGAAAGGTTTTAAGAGAACTTATTCTAATAAACAAAGGCAATGATGAGATAAAAACTTATGTTTCAAAAGAAATTAATCAGGTTGTATTTTTTCAAAACGACACAACCTTGGTGGGAAGGCTTATAGAAGGTGAGTTTCCTGCTTTTGAAAAAATAATTCCGCAAGGTTTTTCTGTCAAAACAATATTTGACAAAGAAGACTTAGAAAGAGCTGTTAAAGCATGTTATATTTTTGCCAGGAACGCGGCCAATATTGTCAAGCTTTCTATTCAAAAAGATAAAATGATAGCCTCAGCCAGTACGCCTTCTCTTGGACAGAATACTATTGAGATAGAAGCCAAAACGACTGGGGAGGAAAATGAAATAGCATTTAACTGTCGATATCTTTTAGACTTTCTTTCAAACATAGGAGAGGAGACTTTGTCCTTTGAGATGACGGGACCTCTTAATCCCGGAGTTTTTAAGATATCTGGAGACGATTCGTTCCTTCACCTAATAATGCCAATACGAATTCAAGAAGAGACTTAGTGTTTCTAATTATGGTGCGGGGATTGGCGTCACAGGATTACCCAGAAGGTCTATTGTACCAGTCGGATCGGTTACACTAGGGGCAAGACTGGTTTTTCCATCAGGGTCGTTTATATCAGCTATTAGAGAGGTTCCATCAGTGAAGAATATTTGCACACGTCCTAGTAGTCCAGAGCGGTTGAAGCCCTGAATCCGCTTCAGTTTTCCGTTAACCAATATTATATCACCTACATCGTAGATAAATCCCACAGATGCGGCAGTTATAGGGTTGACGATTGTAAGAGCAGGGTTTACTGGAGGAGGAGTTGGTCCAAGGCTTGGAGGTAGCGTAGTGCTTACAATAGCGGAAGGTATGGTAATTATTACTTAATTATTACTTGTCCATGCCCTAGTCTTACCCCTCGCTGGCTAGTGGTGGGACCAATAAAGACAGTTGGGTCAGAGGTTACCCAGTTTGAACCACCTCCACCGGCCGCCGATCCCACATTAGCGCCACTGCCACGAGCGCAGTTGTCGGAACTGCCACCTCCTCCGCCTCCAAAATATCCACCACCCCCACCACCACCGGCTATCCCACTTTGACTAGTGCCGGCGGTGGAAAGAGGAGCTGCGTCACCACCCTTACCTCCGATGCCCAGAGATCCTTGTTGCCCATCACCCCCCGGAGGGGTTGCTTTGTTGGAAGCAGAGCCACCAGCTCCGCCGGCAGAATCAGTTCCACCCATGCCTCCTTGCGGCAGTTCTCCTGGGGCGCCGGTACTGCACCAAAAGGAGACATATCCATCTTCACCATCTTCGCCCTTAGTTGCTCCTCCGCCTCCGCCAAAAGATTCTAGACCAACGAGGTTTGCTATACCAGCGCCGCCTCCGCCGCCGGCAATCGCGACACGATTGGAAAAAGCTGTGCCGCCTATACGAATGTCTGAAGCGCCACCGCCTCCAAAACCCCATACTCCG
>C687J35174_10001774_pt1 | contig 31011 bp, 39 predicted proteins | sample RifCSPhighO2_01_FD_35174 | JGI IMG/M metagenome (IMG submission 35174) | reverse complement strand
TTGAACAAGTATTTACATATATAGAAAATCAATCGTTGCACCACGCGACGCAATAAGACTAACTGGACGCCTAGCCCTTTAGGGCTAGGAGGATGTCACAAGATAAAAATAGTTTAACTGAACATTATCTGATTCCCCATAGCCTGCTATAAGGTAGTTCACTAATCTTCTGTGCTTAGAGATTCTCTTTGCAGTCTTTGCTCTTCTACCAAGACTTCTAGGTATTTTCTTGTGAATGGGGCCAGATTTTTCGGAAGATTACTTAGTGGAAAATATCTTATTTCTTTTATTTTTTCAGGGTGGTTATTTCTAGGTTCCTCTTCCAAGATTTCAACCAAATATCCCGTGAAAACACCCCTTAATTTATTGTCGACTATGTGGAGATAATCATCAAGCCTTTTCAGTACTCTCGTTTTTACTCCAAGTTCCTCTTCCAATTCTCTAACTGCTGTCTGTTCTGGAGATTCATCACCTTCTGGACTGCCGCCAGGATTTGCCCACATATCATTAAAAGTTGAACAATTCTGTCTTAGTACAAGAAGAGTTTCATTATCTTTAAGGATTATCCCTCCAACGCCTAATTTCATGTTTACATTNTGTTTTTTTAGTTTATAATTTTATGCTTAGAAAGATATATATAATGAATTTATTGAATAAACTTATGTTCGGCGGATTAGACCCTAAAAAAATGCAGGGCTTGATGAAGCAGATGGGAATAAAGCAGGAAGAAGTAGATGCAGAGAGAGTTATAATTGAGGGAAAGGAGAAAAGAATTATTATTGAACCTACAAATGTGGTTAAAATGACCATGCAAGGACAGGCAAATTATCAAGTAACAGGAGAGGTAAGGGAAGAGACTCTGGAAGTTAAGATTAGCGAGGAAGATATTAAGATGGTAATGGAAAAAACAGGAGCAAGCAGAGAGAAGGCGGGGAAGGCTCTTGAAGAGACTGGAGATATTGCAGAGGCAATAATAAAATTAAGTTAAAATGACGGAAAGAAAAGTATATACAAAGGAAGAGATTCAGGAAATTCTTAATAAAACGGATTGGAATCTATATCATGAGAGCATTAACTGGACTCTACAGAGACCTAATTGCAATTGTGAATTTTGCCCAGCATATGATAACTGGAAAGAATGGGGCTTAGATTTGTTTACAAGAGATAATGATCTTTCTAGGTGTGAACTGGAAATTAAGGAAGAGGATGCGAGAAGAGCTGGAGTAAGGGCATCAAAGGAGTTTGATAATCAAAAGAGGAGTTCTGATTTATCAGCATTTGTTAATGCTTAGTTTGCAATATCATAAAAGTTAAATAGGTTTCTTGTTGTGATAAAATATAGAATGTAATAAGAATTATGTTTGATAAGGTTTTCTGAATCCAAAACTTAATAAGCCTTGAAATCATATCTTTTTAGAGGTTAAAATGCTGGTAGTAAATTTTAAAAATTACAAAGTTGGAAAAGAAGTCCTTGATCTTGTCAGGACTATTGATATTTATTGCAATAAGGCAATTGTTGCCATTCCTGCCCCTTATTTGAAAGAGGTTTCTAAAGAAATTAATATTCCAGTTTTTGCGCAGGCAGTTGATTTGCCTGAAAGGGGTCACGGCACCGGAAAGATAATCCCTGAATATGTTCTTGATTCTGGAGCCAAGGGAAGTTTGCTGAATCATTCTGAAAATAAACTTAGCCTGCAGATGATGAAGAAGATAGCTGAAAGATGCAATGAGCTTGGCTTGAAATTAATAGTATGCGTAGCTACATTAAAAGAGACAGATAGGATAAAAAAGCTTAGTCCATATGCAATTGCCTTTGAAGATCCCAAATTAATTGCTACAGGAAAAAGTATAACTAAGAACAGAATTAATAGTGTTAAGAAGTTCGTTGATTTATTGAAAGGAACAGATATTCTGCCTTTATGCGGTGCGGGAATATCTACTCCGGAAGATGTCGCGCAGGCTTTGCTTTTAGGATGCAAGGGAATTTTAGTTTCAAGTGTAGTGGCAAATTCCCAACATCCAGAAAAATTTTTGAAAGAGGTTTCTGGATTGCTTTAAATGGCAAAGAACGTTGAAACAAGAATTATACCAAGAGTTTTATTAGATTCTGCAGAATTAATGAAAAATGCCAAACCTTCAAGTTTATTTAAACATCAGGGGAATATGGAGAAAAGTTATGTTGATAATAGTTTGAGGCAGGACTATCAGGATGCTTCTATTCTTATGCATCAGGTAGTTGGCGCCGAAAGATTTTGAAATGCAATTTCCAGAACATTATATAAAAAGAGGCAGTTTTGGGTTGCATAGCGGAGGGATTTCTGATAAGTTATACGATGTGAATGCATTATTAACAGATAAGAATTATTTTGATATGATTATTAACTCAATTCCACTTGGAAGATTTACATATGTTGGCATTGCTACAGCTGGAGCTATTATTGCAGGCCACTTTAGGCAATTTGCAATGATAAAAGACAAAGAACTTAAAGGAAAAATAAATGGAAANTATTGTTTAATAGATGATGTTTGCATTACAGAAAGAAGCTTAAGAGANGCAATAAAGATAATTGGATTTGAACCAGAGCATATTTTTGTTGTTTTGGACAGAAGAAAGACAAAGAATTTAAAGCTTGAATCTTTGTTTGAAGAATAGTAAAATGAAAAGAGAGGAGATATCTATTGTGTTTCTTGGGGCAGACCATGCAGGATTTGTTTTAAAGAGCTATGTGAAGAAATATCTTCAGAATAGGAAAATAAAATATCTTGATTTTTCTTCAGAGTTCAAGGAAGGAGATGATTATCCTGATGTTGCCTTTAAAGTAGCTGAAAAAGTTGCAAGATTCAAGAATTCACGAGGAGTGCTTTTGTGCGGGACCGGCACAGGGATGGCTATTGCTGCCAACAAAGTCAGGGGAATAAGGGCAGTTGATGCCTCCGATGTTATTGGAGCTAAGCTTTCCAGAGAGCACAACAACACAAATATTTTGACTCTAGGGGCATGGCTAGAAGGACAGCATAAATTGAGAGAAATATTGTCTGTTTGGCTGAATACTTCATTTAGCGGAGAAATAAGGCATAAGAGAAGGCTGGCAAAGATAGCAAAATATGAGAATGGGAGAAAATGATTTGCATTCTTTAAACCAAAACATTTAAATATATAAGAAAAGTATCAATTGATATATAAAAATGATAAATAAAACGATAAGATATCCAAATTTAAGCACGGTTATAATGGTAGAAGATTTTCTTAAAAAGCATAGAGATGTTCCAATGAAATTATCTGAACTGAAAAGAAAATTACCTAAACAGATAATGCACCAAACTTTGCAGGTTATTTTAGAATATTTATGGAGAAGTGGCAAGGTAATATACGGTCCTAAAGGAATACAATGGATTTATTCTGAGCCAGAGCATCTCAAAAAGATGCTCGAGGGTTCTTTAGAGGTTTAAAATGTTTCTCGGAAAAGAGGTGAGGGTATTATTAAAGGGTCAGGCGTTAGAAAGTTTTTTGGAATTAAAAAAAAGAACTGATAGAGAATCTTTACAGTTAATAAGATCAATAGAAAGAATGATTACGATCTTAAAGGAAAATCCCCAATACGGGGATCCTGTAAAAAAGGATTTAATTCCTGAGGAACTTAAAAAAGAAGGTATAAACAATTTATATCGTGCGGAGTTATCTAATTATTGGAGAATGCTTTATACCCTGGAAGGAAATAGAATAGAGATTTTCGTTTTTATATTAACAATCACAGATCATCCCAAATATGATAAGATGTTTGGTTATAAAAAGAGGTAGAAATAAGAATGAATCGAATAATTCCCACTGTTTTTGCTACAAATAGGAAAGAATTTGACAGAAGATTCAAAGAATTGATTAAAGTTTCTGAGAAAATACAGATAGATATAATGGATGGGAAGTTTGTCAAGGCAAAATCAATCGATATCAATGATATTCCGGATTTAAAGAAATTAAAGAATATTTTTGAGGTTCATCTAATGGTTAAAAGCCCGGAAAAGATGATTAAAATCTTGAAGGATAAAGGAGCAAAGAAAATAATATTTCATTACGAATCTTATTGGAACATATTGAAATGCATCTCCTTGGCTAGTGAAATAAAGAACCTGGGAATGGAAGCCTGGCTTGCTNTGAATCCTGAAACATCAATAGCCAAGATATCCGGATTTGTAAGCGAGTTTGACGGGATTTTGCTTTTTGGGGTTCATCCTGGAAAAGAGCACCAGCCCTTGATTGCAAGAACATATAGGAAGATAAGAGAATTGAAGGGGATTGACAAGAATTTGAAAGTGCAGGTTGATGGGGGAGTTAATCCAAATGATGTGACTAAACTTGGCTTATATGGAGCAGATTATCTTAATTCAGGAAGCTTTGTTTTCAATGGCAAGAATCCGAAGAAAGCCATAAAAGAGCTTAATGATTTNATGAAGTNGATATAAAAATAAAGGCGAGGTTTTGCCCTCGCCTCGTGCAAAAAAGGTTGATTTTATTTTTTCTTTTTCTCACCCCCGTAGCCGTTTAGGTTATTTAGTTAATATAACTAAGAAAGGGGTTTATTAATAGCCTAAGAAATAAAAATCTTTATTATAAATTCATAAACTTTAAAAAGCATTTTTTTATCAAAAAAACTTTGGAAAGAGGGCATTTATTGTTTTTTTATGCCTTTTTCAATTGCCTCTATGCCTGGAAGGGTTTCTCCCGAGATAAACGCAATCAATGCTCCGCCCGAAGTCGATATATGTGTGAAATGATTTGGAATTTTGTACTTTTCTATTGTTGTGGTTAGATGCCCCCCACCGAGAAGTGAGAAGACCTTTTTTGCCTTGGCTAGTTTTGATATTAGATTTAGGATTTCAACTGTGGAGTATGAGAAATCTTCAATTTCAGAGTATCCGAGTGGGCCTTTCATGAAAATAATGTCAGACTTTTGAATTTTATATATATAAAATTCGGTTGTTTTATATCCCACATCCCAAATCTTTTCTTCTACAGGGAAATCACTGATAAGAATCTCTTTTCTTCTCGCTTTTTCTATGTTTTTATCTCCTACTGCAAAATCAATTGGAAGGAGAACTTGTTCCTTATGGTTATTGAATATTTTTTTTAGCGCTGGAATTAGCTTGTCATATCCTTTCTCCCGCGTCCAAAGATTTTCATAGCCAAGGTCTTTGCCATTTGCAATCAAAAATAGATTGGCAAGAACTCCAGAGGCAAGTATCTTGGCGTTTTTATTTTTCAAAACATTAAAAATTGGCAGATAATCTGCTACTTTCTCTCCCCCAATAAGATAAACTGCTTTTTTATCTTTTATTTTTTCCAAATTGAGATGTTCTAAGGCATTCAGTTCTTTTTCGAAACCTAATCCAATGCAACTTTCTATGATTTGAGGGGGAATGACAATGCTTCCCTGGCTTCTATGACTGACAGAAAAGGCATCATTTACATATAAATCGAACAAAGNCGAGAATGAATAAAATCTGCTATTTTCTATAATTGTTTCATCATCATANGCCCTTACATTTTTCATTAACAGGGCTTCTCCCATTTCCAATTTGTCAATTGCTTCAAGGGCTTTGTCTTCAAATAAAGCATTTTCATATTTTATTGTTTTTCCGACGTATTTAGAAAGGATTTCTGCATGCTGTGCAAGGCTTTCAAGATAATCTTTTTCATTTTTTCTTCCCTGGTGGGCAAGAATAATAACCTTGGCTTTATTTTCAAGAAGATATTTTATTGTATCACTTGCCTCTTTAAATCTGGGATTGTCCAAGACTTTATTTTTTATAATTGGGCTGTTAATATCTATTCTTAACAGGACAAGCTTGTCTTTTACATCAAAATCCTCTATTGTTTTTATTTTCATCTTAGTTCTCTTTTCATTAATGATAAAAATAAGGTTAAATATCTAACTATTCTGTTTTGGAAAGAATGAGTTTTGCTACGTCAACAAGCCTGTGAGAATAGCCTATTTCATTGTCATACCATCCTGCGATGCTGATTAAGTTGCCATTAACACTTGTTAATCCAGAGTCAAATATAACTGAACTTGGATTTCCTATTATGTCTGCGGAAACAATAGGATCACTTGTATATTCAACTATTCCCTTATATTTTGTTTCTGCAAGTTTCTTAAATAATTCATTTATTGTTTTTGGATTTGTTTTCTTTTCTACTTCTGCTATTATTGAACTGATGCTGCCATCTACAACAGGAACTCTTAATGCATATCCATCTAGCTTGCCTTTTAATTCTGGGAGAGCTTCTGTCACTGATTGACTTGCTCCACTCGTGCTGGGAACAATTTCATTTGCGGCAGCCCTTCCCCTTCTTAGGTCTTTTTTATCAATTCCATCTATCAGTCTTTGTGTGGCTGTATAGGCATGAGTTGTTATGAAAAAAGAATTTTTTATAACAAAATTGTCATTTAGAATCTTCATCATCGGAGCAACGCAATTGGTTGTGCAGCTTCCAGCGGAAATGATTGTGTGCTCTGGCAAAAGAGAGGAGTCATTTACTCTCGGGACTATTGTGATATCATTGCCTTTTGCTGGAGCAGAAATGAGAACCTTTTTTGCTCCTGCCTTTATGTGCTTCTCCGCTTCATGCCTGTTTGTGAACATTCCAGTACATTCTACTACTAAATCTACTTTTTCATTTTTCCAGGGAAGTTTTTCTGGGTCTAATTCGCTGTAAACTCTTATTTTCTTGTCTCCAAAATAGAGATGTTTTCCGTCATGCAACACTTTTTCTGTTGGGGCGGCGTGGACAGAGTCATATTTCAGCAAATAAACAATATATTCAATGTCCGATGAGTGGTTTATAACAAAGTCAAAAGGGACATTTTGCTTTATACATGCAAGAAAGAACTGTTTTCCTATTCTGCCAAAGCCATTTATTGCTACTTTAAACCTCTCCGGCTTCTCCTGCCTTGAAGCTTTTGGCTCTTTTTTGCCTTTTTTGATATTTTTGACTTTGTTTTTGGCAGACCTCTTTCTCTTTTTTGCCATTTTGGTACAATATAGAGATTTATTGGCATTACTTGTATTTAAACTTTGATGTCTATCGACGATATTTTTATCAAAACCGAATAAATAAGCTTCATTAACACGAACTTTTAGATTTGGAGTAAAGAACTATCAAAAAGTTATCTCNAGAATATATAGCCTCTTTTTTCACATTCTTTGGCTATCATATCTTTCCAATCGCCTTTTTCAAATGTATCTATGTAATAATTTTCCTTTTTGCCATTTTTTAGCTGTCTTTCGAGAGTTATTTCAGATGTTTTTTCATTTGGAAGAAGTTCAAGGGCTTCAAAAACTCTATATGCTTTGCCAAATTCCTTGACTCCTATTGAATTTCTTGCAATGTGCTTTTGCTTGTAGTATATGATTTCAAGAGTTCCAGCAGGAACAAGTCTATCATCTGCAGAAATTGGCCCTTCAATATCCAACCTGACTGTCATTCCAGAAACATTAACATTATCTATCTCTCTTTTATTTGGAGAATTCTCCAAGAGAAAGTAAAGCATGTCTATTAAATCAGAATTGATATTCATAAAAATAACACTAAGAAAATACTTTTAATGATTGTTGTTCTTGGGTGGTTTTGTTATATTAAAAGGTGCTAATTTTCTCGTGGGTATTCCATGATAATATTTTAAATGAACTTTAATAGTTTATTGTTGTTATTCTAAGATTTATCGCCCGCTGGCTTAACAGAAGCTTCTTGGCCAACAATAGCTTTTTATAGTAGAAGGGCTATTCTAACGAATGGCAGGTTATAAGGGTCCTAGAAGAGGAAGCAGTGATGGGGCATCTGGTTATAGTCGGAGTTGTGGGTGCGGACACCGGCTAGGAGAGAGACCATCCACGCTTGAGGAAGTTGTAACCATTGGGATAACTGCTGTTGCAGCGGCAGTCGTTGTTGCTGCGGCAGGATGTCTTGCTTATAGGGCTCTTCTGAAAGATAGACCGGAAGGGAAGGAAGAATAGCTATTTTAGGGCGAGTCTAAAAAACAAGTTTGCATTTCATTTATTTCTATAGCAGATTAGGAGTAAATATGCTAATTAGTTAATTTTTGTTAATTAATATGTATTATTAGAGACACCTGCTATTTTAATTCTCTGAGAAGATTGCTTTTTGCACCCAGACTGGAGATTACTGAAAGGGCTTGTTTGTGCCCGAAGTTTAAAGAAGTTTCAACGCCTTTTCCAGCCATCATACCATATACAAAACCGGAGGCAAACGCGTCTCCCGCTCCAGTTTTATCTATTGGATTTATCTTTGCTATATGCTTTGTGTAAATTATTTTTCCAGACAAGGCAGAGATTGCATCTTCTTCATTGGTTATTACAATTACCGCATTTGTATGTTCAGCAAGAGTTTCCAGCATTTGCTTTAACCTTGCTTTATCTGTCAAAATTGCTGCTTCTTCCTTGTTTAAAATAAAAATATCAACTATTTTTAGAATCCTTTTCAATTTGTTTAATCCTTGTTTTGCCAGATACTCTCCGATGTTTAATGCTATTTTGATTCCCTGTTTCTTTCCTTCTAGGGCAATTTTTTCTATTGCTTCAAAGCTTTCTTCTGGGAGAGATGAAATATAGAGCCATTTTGTTTCCAATGGAAAATGAATATCCTGAAACAAGAGAGAATTGTTTACTCCCTTATATCTTAGTATTGTGCTTTCATTTCTTCCTGGAATGATGACTGAATAGCCTGTTTGGCCTTGTTTGACCTTGCCAAGGAATTCAACATTTTCTTTTTTTAGTTCTTTGGCAACAAATTCCCCATTCATATCGTTGGCAATGCATCCTACGAAAGCCGTTTTTAATCCTAATCTTGAGAAAGCTATTGCAGAATTTGTTCCTCCGCCGCTTGTTGTAAACAACAAGTCTTCTATGAGTAATTTTTCTCCTAAATGGTGGGCTATGTCGTGGTGCTTTTTATTCTCAATTTTTTTGATAGGGCCTTTAGTTTTTACTATTACATCAACTCTTGCGCTCCCAATTGTTATTATATCGTACATTTTATGCTATTAGGTTTACAGGTTTATTTTTTATAAATGCTATTATGTTTTGCATTGTTACTTCAAGGATTCTTTGGACGGCTTCTTCTGAATAAAATGCTATATGGGGGGTAAAGACAACCTTTTCATTGCCTAATAAATCATGGTCTGTTGCAAGTTGCCTCATTTTTTTTAAGTCAAGTTTCTTTATATCATGAAGAAGCTCTTTTTCTTCTTTGATTAATTCTTCTCCTTCCAGAACATCTATTCCAAGTCCGGAAAGCTTGCCCGACTTGAGAGCAGCGACAACGGCTTTTGTGTCTACAATTGGGCCTCTTGAAGTGTTAATTAAAATCGCTCCCGTTTTCATTTTTTCAATCGTTTTTGCATTAATTAAATGGTGATTTTCCTTGTTGTAGGGAACATGCAAAGTGATAATATCTGAGTTCTTTAATAAATAGTCTAAGGAGACATATTTGCATTTTCTCTTTATTTCCTTATTTGGGTGGTGGTCATTTGCCAATATATTCATCTCGAAGCCAGAGGCTATTTTTACTACATGAGAGCCTATTCTCCCTACACCTATCACTCCGAGTGTTTTTCCTTTTATGTCAAAGCCTTTTAATCCTTCAATTGAATAGTTTTTATTCACAGTGCGCAAATAGGCCTTGTGAATGTTTCTTGACAGAGCCAGGATAAGTCCAAAAGTATGCTCTGCAACAGAATTATCTCCATAATGCGGCGCTGTTGCTACTTTTATCTTTCTTTTCTTGCATTTCTTTAAGTCAATATGGTCAAATCCCATTGATCTTGTTGCAAGGAATTTAAGATTTGGTAGTTTGGAAAGAACCCCCTTATCTATTTTTGAATAAATAAAGATGGAAATAATTTCGCAGTTTTTTGCTTTTCCGGCATTTTCGTTATTTAATTCTTCTTTGAAGAAAAGCAGTTCTTCTTCTCTGAATATTGCTTTTAATATTTCTATTTCCCAATCATGAATTTCAAAGAAGGCTATTTTCATTTTCTCTTTTTGTTCCAGTTTCACCTCTTTAAGTTAGTAAAATGAGATATAAAAAGCTATCTTGCAGATCTTTTTATGGGTTATAACCTAAAAGAAGTTAATAATTATATTTGATTTTAACCAACATTGTTATCTTATTTATCGAATATATTTCATAGTACTAAGTTCTGTCAATATATTTTATCATTTTTGTATATGCAGATTATGGGACACATCTTCTGCAATCATCTGTAAATCGGGTTATTAGAAAAGCTTTAAATAGTGTTTAAACATTGTATAAACATGAAGAGTGAGCAAATTTTAGAAGTAAGGAAATGGGGGAATAGCGCAGGCATACTTGTCCCGAGAGAATGGCTTAATGGAATGGCTCGGGTAGAATTGATAACTAAGCCATTAAACATTAAAAAAGAGGTTATGAAGATTCTAGACCCCTATTTAGAAGAGATAATCGGGATTTACTTAGTTGGAAGTTATGCAAGAGGGGAACAGGAAGAGGACTCTGATATAGATATAATAGCCATCGCGAATAAAATTCAAAAAATTATTAAGCTCGGCAAGTATAATATTCAGATTTTAACAATGTCCGGACTACAAAATATGCTCTTAAGATATCCGATTACGATTATGCCGAGCATGACTGAGGCAAAAACAATTCTCAATGGCTCTCTTTTAGAAAAAATAAGAAGACTGCCTTTTGTCGGAAAGGATTTTTTACCATATTTAAGGGAGACTGGAAAAATGATAAAAAAACATAAAGAATTAATTGAATTAGATTCAAAGAAAAGTAATGAAATTTTACATTCGGGGGTTATTTACTCGGTAATTCTCAGATTGAGAGGAGTTTACATAATCAAGTGTTATCTTGATAAAAAAAGACATTCCAAATCTGGATTTTTAAGATGGCTTAAATTAAAAGCCATGCTTTCAGATGAGAAGTTTGAAACAGCTTATTCAATGTATAAGGAAGTCAGAGATGACAAAAAGGTTAAAACATCTGTTTCATTAGATGTTGCAAGGAAATTAGTAGATGCTTTGGAAAAAGAGGTAAACAAATTTGAAAAGAGAAAAAAGACTTAAAAAAGGAATAGACTCATTGGAAAAGCAAAAAGAGATTTATGAAGAGAAATTTGAGCGGGCTTTGACAGATAAAAATTATGAAAGAGCAGCATATTATACAAAGGAAATAAAAAGCATAGAAATTGCTGGAGATGACAAAGAAGCTAAGTTGCATAGGAAAGATAAAAAGAAACACATTTTAAATAACAAGGAGGTTAATTAAAAATATGTTGATTGCGGCTTTTCCGGATGTAAAAGGGATAGGCATGAAAGTAGCAAAAGCGCTAAAGGCAGATTATACAACTATTGATGTAAGGGATTTTCCTGATGGAGAATTTAATCTTAAACTTAGAAAGAATCCGGGGCATAAGAAAGTTGTCATAATAAATAGTTTGATAAAAGACCCCGATGAGAAGATAATTGAGACTGTTCTGGCTGGCGGGATTGTTAGAGATTATGGCGCGAAAAAGGCCATCCTTGTTGCGACATATTTCCCATATATGAGGCAGGACAAGCATTTTAAGAAGTTTGACTCTTTCTCAAGCAAACATGTTGTCGGGTTGTTCAGGGATTTTGACAAGATAATTGCCATTGACCCCCATTTGCACAGNATACATAATCTTTCTCAATTATCAGGAAAGGCAAAAAGCATATCAGTGAATAATNTAATTGTTAATTATATAAAAAAGAAATTTAAGGGAGATTTTGAAATAATTGGCCCCGACCATGAAAGCAAACAGTGGGCGAGAGTTATCGCTAAAGGATTGAAGAAAAAGGTTATAATTCTGAAAAAGACAAGACTTGGAGACAAGAATATAAGACAGAATTATGCAAAATTCCAAAAAAGCAATTTAATAATTATTGATGACATCATATCAACAGGTAGGACATTAGTGGGGGTTATTAAAATGGCTAAAAAACAAGGGGCAAGAAGAAAAATAACTTGCATAGGCATTCATGGAATTCTTGTAGGGAATGCCGATAAATTAATCAGAAAGCATGCCGAGTTGATTACAACTAATACAATACCTAATAAATATGCTAAAATAAATATTTCCCCCAGGATAGTTGAAGAGTTGAAGAAGGAAAGATGAAGAGAGTAGTTGTCAATTATAGTTAAAGACTTTAATTTCCAACCATAATTGTGATTATCACTTTAAGCAACATTGGATTTTGTCTTTGATAAAATATCTAATTAAATAAATATATTATCATGGCAATTTATTCCTAGTAAATTATTTATCTCGTGCACTATATTTTAGGCAAAAGAATCGACATATGTCCAATGATATTAAGTTGTTCTAAGGGATAGTTATTTTATGTACGGTTATTTCTTGTTTTTCTTTTCTGCTTCTTGTTCTTTTTGGATTTCTTCTATTAACTGACGAAAGGCATTTGCGTAGATTTCTGCTCTTTCCATTAACTGGATTCTTGCTTCTTTCAATCTTGATAGCTGGGATTCTATGACTTTTATTGTTTCTTCAGGAGATTTTTTGACAAAGATATTTGCCCCGACTCCGACAAAAAGGTCTTTTTCTTTTGTTTCAGTTTTAGCATAAACCCCTTTTCCTAGAAGAGAGAGCATCTCATTGCTCTTTTTCTTGTCAAAGTCTTCCAGGGTTTCCTTGAATTTGTCCAATTCATCTAATTGCTGATTGATTAACTGCAGGTTCTGCTCTATTTCATTTGACTGCTGTTCAATCATCTGCGCTTTCAATATGACTTCTTCGTCCATCTTTATCTTTAATATAGAAGGGTTTTAAATCTTGGGATTTATAGGTTTTTCATAATCTTCCAGACTTCGAGCTCTTCAAATGCGAGTTTTTTTGAGGAAAGAACTGTTTTTGAAAAATCTTGTCTGTGCAAAGTCCAAAATATTTTGTCCTTTGGAGTCAATGAGGAAACAATCAGAAGAATGATTCCATTTTCAGTCAGATGTTCTTTTGCTTCTTTTAAAAATTTAATAGTCAGCTCATCTCCTCTTTTGCCTCCAGAGGTTGTCAAGGAAGATTGTTTGTCTTCTCTTCTGTCTTCCGGAAGATAAGGAGGATTGAAAATTATCAGGTCAAATTGCCCAGCAATATTTGAGAATAAATCTGATCGGATTGTATAAAGTCCTAAACTTATAAGATGATTGACTGCTTCTTGGTTGATATCTGAAGCCAGGACTGATTTTGCTCCTGCAACTACTGCTGTTCTAGCTTGAATTCCTGATCCAGAGCCCAGATCAAGCACAGATTTATCCTTTGCTAACTTTCTAATCTCTTCCTGCAAGAGATGTGAATCCTCTCTAGGCTGATATACCATAAATAATAAAGGGGTTAATAGTAAATAAATTTATGCAAATTTTTTAAGGAGGTTAATTTAATCATCAAATAAAGACCAATATCTAATTCAACTAAAATTTATCGTTTCTAGAAATAATATTTTTTTATGATTTATAAACCTTTATAACTTCTTTTTAAAAGTTCTTAATAAAATCTAGTATTTGCGGTTTGAAAACTAAAGAAAGAATCAATAAAGCTAATAAAATTATTAATATTACTACAAGAGTAATCACAATTCCTTTTCCTTTGTGCCCTTCCTTTTTTGGGATGTAGGCTGTGCCTGGTTCTAATTGAAAAGGCGTTTGACTTTGCGGGACAGATACGGGCGTTTGGATTGTTTGGGCTGATTGGGATATCGTGGGATTTTTTGTATCCCCATTATCTGACTGGATAATTGGCCTTTGGCTCTGATTTGATCTTACTTGTTTTTGATTCACTATAATTGAATTATCTATTGTCAGTGTTGAGGCGCCTGTTGTTAATGAATTTGCGGCATCCCTGACTTCTAGGGCATTATATCCTGCATTGATGAAACTTTGTATTGCCTGCTCCAAACTAGATCCTCTCTCAATGGCATTTCTCAATCCAGATAATATCTCTTCATTCATAATGTAACAAAGGTTCCGTTATTTAATAAATGAATGGTTTTGTTCATTTTGTATCCAAGTTCTTCTGCTAGAGTTCCTCCAGCGGTTCTTTTCTTTAAATCTCCGTGGCTTGGAATAACGTGTTCTGGGCTTGTCAACTTTAATAAGTCTCTTAAGTCTTCCCTTCCTCCGTGTCCAGAAACATGAACATTGTCAAATATACGCACATTTAATTTTTTGAGTCTTTTTGCCATTTGTTCTTTATTAAGTTCATTTATCGGTGTTGGAATTGTTTTTGAAGAAAATATGACCTGGTCATCTTTTCCCAGTTTTAATGGTATTTTGTCTCTTGAAATTCTATCCAATACACTTCCCGGCTCGCCCTGATGTCCGGTACAAACAACTATAAAGTCTTTTTTATTTTTGCTTACTCTTCCCAGTGTTTTTTCAAGATGTTTTCTAAATGTTAAGATTTGAATATCTTTTGCAAAATCGGCTTTGCCTACATTTCTTGCTGCTTCCATGTATTTGCTCAGGCTTCTCCCGACAAAAATTACCTCCCTGTTCAATCTTTTTCCAAATTCAGCTATTGTCTTCAATCTAGCTATATGCGAGGAGAAAGTCGTAATCACTAGTCCGGATTTCCTGTTATCTGTTGTAAATAAAACATCTTCCAAAAGACCGCGAGCTATTTTTTCGCTCGGAGTTTTTCTATCATCTGGAGCGTAGAGGCAATCTGCAACTATTGCTTTTATTCCAATTCTTGATAATTCTTTCAGTCTTTTATAATTCGGCCTGTCTCCGGCTATAGGAGTGTTATCTAATTTATAATCATTGGTGTAAAGAACAATTCCTTCTGGTGTGTGAATTGCAACAACCGCACTTTGAATTGTAGAATGTGTCATATTGACAAACTCTATTTTATATGCATTTTTCTTTCCATGAATTATTGTGTGTCCATCAACTGGAACAGATATTATTTTATTTGGGATTCTTTGGTTTGAATCTCTCATTAAAACTTTTAGAACTTCCATTGTAAATGGTGTGCCTATAACCGGGCAATTATATCTTGGAGCATTGTAAGGAATTGCGCCAACGTGGTCCAGGTGCGCATGTGAAATTATCATGGCTATGACTTTATTTTTCAGTCCTTTTTTTTCCAAATATAAATCATCGGGCAGAGCTCCAAGAGTTCGCATTCCTCTTTCAGTTGGAATTTTTTCTCTTTCTGCTACGCCTACAATTGCTGGAAGGAATAATCCGCAGTCAAGAAGGATAATATCATCGCCAATCTCAATCGCAGTCATATTTTTTCCAACCTCGTTATAACCTCCTATTGCATGTATTTTCATATTTTTCTCCTATTTTATCATTATTGAATTTAGATTTATAAAGTGTTCGTCTCCTGTGACAACTTTTCCATTTACTAGTTTTGCTGTTGCAAGTATTATTGCGTCAGCCATACCAAAGTCTTTTATTTTTTTCTTATTTTCAAAGTTCAATTTCCCGGCCTCTAAGGCAATATCAGAAGTCAGATTTATTATTTTTGTCTTGAAAATCATGAAGCTTAATCTTTCCTGAAAATCTTTTTTTTCCTTTAGATATTTCTCAGATAATTCTGCAATGCTTATCACTGAAGTAGCAGCTTTTTCGCTTTCAATAAATCTGCTTGCAGCCTCTCCCTGCTTGCTGCCCTTAAAATATTCTATCCAGGCATAGGAATCTATTACATAATCATAATTCATGGAATTTTGCCCTATCTTTTCTTGAAAATGATTTTATATCTCTATCCGCTCCGAATTGCGATTTAGGTATTTCACTGCCTTTCTTTAGGATGGTTATTATCACTTCATCCATGCTTCTGGCTTTCATTCTTTCTCTAAGCCTTGCCAGTATCTGAGCCGTGCTTTCTTTAACAGCTATTGTTGTTTCCATATCTATAGCTATAGTTATATCTATATATAAATCTTTCTATGCCTCTTGTTATTATGTATCGGGTATTCCAAAAGTTATCAAATAGGTTTTTAAAAACAAATTTGTTAGTATAAATATGAAACTTAAAAGCAAACCAAGCTCCAGAATGAAGAAAAGATATCTTCTTTTAGAAGGAAAGAAGGAAGATGCGGAAAGGGCAATAATTGATTACATAGGTGTTTTGGGATATACTCAGGCAAATCCTATTTTTGTTGGGCATAAAGGGGAGAAGTTGATTTTATCTATTGATAGAAAGAAGATTAATAATGTAAGAGCAGCCTTTGAGCTTTATGGGAGGATAAAAGTGTTAGGTGTTTCTGGAACCATAAAAGGACTTGATTAAAAACAGAAACCTTTAATATCCTCTGCTCTTTATTGGATTTATGGACAAAGGAAGAGGCAAAAGAGCGCAGATAGAACTTTCATTTGGGTTTATTTTTGGGATAATTGTTATTGTTGCTACAATTGCTGTCGCTTTTTTTGTTATAAGTTATTTTCTTAAATTGGGAAGATGTTTTGATACGGGATTGATGTACAAAGATATTGAAGGCGAGGTAAATAATGCATGGGCTGCTTCTGGATTAACGCAGAAGCCTTTCTCGGAAAAGGCTCCTTCTGGAGTGAGTGCTGTCTGCTTTGGAAGTTTTAATGGCAATCCCGTAGCTGATTCAAAAGAAGCTTATGATGTTCTATCTATCAAATATAAAAATTTGGATAAAAATGTATTTCTTTATCCTAGTATCAAGGCTTGCAATTCCGGATTGGCAAGCTATAAACTTGAACATATAAAAGTTAATAGATTTTTCTGCGCATTTGTTAAGAATGGGAGGATTTCTATCACTTTGAACAAAACAAGCACAGAGCAATTAGTAACTATAGGAAAATGAAGAATAAAAAAGCTTTTGAAATGAATTTTGCCTGGATATTTGCGATAGTTGTCGGTGCAGCCATCATATTTCTTGCGATTTTTGCAGCTGTGAAACTAATAGGAACAGAGAGAAAGGCCCAGAATGCCCAGCTTGGAAGCGATTTCGAAACCATTCTAAGTCCAGTTGAAACCACTCTTGAAGTTAGCAGTTCTTTTCCGCCAATCAGTTTTCCAAGCAAGACAAGGATTTATAATGATTGCAAAACTCAGGGCAATTTTGGGGTTCAGGAAATAGGAACCAGCATTTCTTCCACTATAGGTGAGAAATGGGTTAAACCAAACAATCCTGACAGGTTTTTCAATAAATATTTGTTTTCATCGAGCGTAATAGAAGGGAAGAAGATTTTTGTTTTTACAGAGAGATTTGATATGCCTTACAAAGTAGCTGATTTGATTTTTATCATAGGAGAAAAGGAAAAATACTGCTTTGTTAACTCTCCAATTGAAGTTAGGAATGAAATCACCGCTCTTGGCATCCAGAATATTAATGTAACTGACTCCCCGGCCAAGTGTTCCAAAAATTCTACAATTGTGTGCTTTGCCTCTTCTGGATGCGATGTAGATATTAATATTAACAGCAAGTCTGTTAAGAGAATAGCACAGAAGACTGTTTATTATGATGATACTTTTGGAAATAGCCTGCTTTTTGGGGCAATATTAGCAGAACCGGCAGTTTATGAGTGCCAGTTAACCAGATTAATGAAGAGAAGCTCTTCGCTTGCATTGATTTATTCTTCCAAGTCTGCATTTTTGCAAGCCAGCGACTGTGGAAGCTCGACTCTTCAGGCTTTGCTGAACAGTTATTCTGCTTTGGCATTAAGTTTGAATAATTCTCTTGACATAAGAAGAATAGCTGGGAATGCTCAAATGATAGAGGAGGAGAACAAGCATTTAGCTTGTCAGTTATTCTAAAATGGAGAATAAAAAGGCACAATTAAAAATACAGCAAATGGCTTTTGTTTTAATTGCATTAGTAATCTTTTTTGCCATTGTTGCATTGATTTATTTGACTGTCAGGCTTAACACTTTAAAGAAAGATGTTCAAGCATCAGAGAATGATAAAGCCAGAGAATTATTAAGAAAGTTGTCTGGAATTCCGGAGCTGAAATGGACTGGAGATTGTGATTCCTGCATCGATATGGATAAAGCCCTGGTTTTGAAAAGTTACAATAAAACTTACAATGGGTTTTTTGGACTTGATTATCTAAGCTTCCAGGTTATTTATCCAAAAAAGACCGATAAGGAGTGTGTTGTCGGAAATTATCCTAATTGCAACAAGATAACCCTTATTCAAACCAGCAATTTCGGCAATGCTCCCAAGGCATATGTATCTTTATGCAGGTGGGACCAAAATATGGGAAGTGAAAAATGCGAGCTGGGCGCAGTTTATGCTGCAGGGAAGGCAATAAAATGATAAATAATTTTATTAAAGGGAATTTTAAAGACAAAGAAATATTAATTAGTAATATGTTATGTGATAATAATTTGCTAAATAATAATATGTCATTTAGCGGTGCTTGGCTTTTTGTCAGGGGGTTTAAATGTTGAAAAGATTAAAAGGCAAGAAAGCACAGGAAGAAATGGTTGGCTTTGTCCTGGTTGTTATCTTGGTAGCTGTCGTGTTCTTAGTTTTTCTCGGGGTAATGATAAGGCAGAAGCCAGCAAAGACACTTGAGAGCAAGGATATGGAGCATTTTCTTTCCAGCTTATTAGATTACACCTCTAATTGCTCGATTTCGGCAGATTATAAAAAAATGAGCGACCTGATAGGATATTGCTATGAGTTCAGGGAATGTGATTCAGGAATTAGTGTATGTGCCGTTGCGAATGAAACAATGAAAAATATGCTGGATGTAAGTTTTCCTATAAGCCAAGATAGTGTTGCCAAGGGGTATCTTTTTACAGCAATTTACAGTGAGAATGCCTCAAATAGCAAGAAAGAATCTATTTTGAGAATAGAAAAAGGAAATTGCTCATCAACTCAAGAAGGTGCAGATATTCCTTATTCCCATAGGAATGGAATTATAAATAACGAGATAAAGATCTGCTATTAAATATTATTCAAAATTAACTGGATATTCGATTCTTTTTAATTGTTTTTCTAAATCTGATTAGATTTTTGCTTTTGTTTTTTCATTTCTTGTTAATTTCTGCCAGACTTTGCAACCAAAATAGTGATTGGTTCCTTTCGCAATATCGACGATCCCATCTGTAATTCCGAGGGCAGAGATAGGAGCAAAAGCAGCAAAAGCTCCCAAATAGGCTACTCCGATTAATTTATGTTCAATTGGGTGGTCTTCAAGGAAAAAATTATAATTTGCATTGGAGAGCATTTTATAGCAAATAGATGCTGCAAAACTCCAAACAGCAACATCAACTGCCCCCACTATTCTTTCAACTTGTTTAAGCTTCATGAATAAGGCTGCTTTATCATATTATATAAAGTTATCGGCGCACTTTTTTTCTTAGCCAATTAAGAAAAAAGAATTCTCTTCTGTATAAATAACCCTTATATTGAATTGAAATTAGGTCCATTATTGAATGGAACAGCATTCCAAGGAAAATAAAGAAGAAACTTGTCCATAAAAATCCTAAAAGCAGAACAAGAAGGTGAAATTCAATTGTATGGAATGGGTGGAAATCTCCTTTTCTTCTTAATCCTTTTTTATGCTCTTCTTTTTCAATCTCTCCGAGAATTTTATGGTATTCAAATGCATTTCTTAATCCAAGTTTATTGGTTTTCATGGCAGCATTGGCATAATGGTCAAAGTCTATTAGAAATGATGAGAGAAAAAATAATAGCAGATAAAGCATGCTTGTGTTTGGGAAAACTAAAGTTATCAATATTGTGGAAATTAGTCCTAAAAAGATATGCCATCTTGGTAACATAAACTTATTCATTAATCTTCATTTTTAACCTTTATGGATTAATCCTGTGACAAATCTCAATAATTGTTTAAGGCAATATATTGATTTTAAAGATGGTAAAATTATTGTTATCCAATGTTTAATTAATTTTGATAGTTGTAAAATAATGATATGATAATTGGTTTTTGATTTTATCTGTTATTATTTATAACTTTAAATTATTCTGACATCTTCTTTATCATGTCTGAGAATGCAGGTCTTGTTATTAGAACTCCCGCAGTTATGCCTATGAAAGTTGTTATTACAAATCCCTTGAATAATCCTGCAGCAGCCCATCCAAGAGGCAATAGAGAGGCAACTGCTGTTGCATAGACGCTTACTACTATGAACAATGCCCTCTTCATTCTTTCTATGATGCTCAATGCTTTATTCTTGCTTGCTTCATCAAGGATAACTATCTGCTGGTCTACGCCAGTTCCTATTGTGGCAAGAATTCCAGCAATGCTTGGAAGATCTAAGTTCCACTTTATCAATGCTGCAACTCCCAAAATGATGACTATTTCCGAGAATGATGTTAATAATAATGCCAGGGAAGCTTTTATTTTTTTATATCTCACAAGAATTATCAGTGCAACTGCCAACATTGAAAAGAGTCCAGAAAGAAGAATTAGTTTTATGAATTTACTTCCAAGGATAGGCGATATTGTGTCTAATTTTACTATGTTTAATTTATATGGCAAACTTCCCGTAATAAGGATTGTCTGCAATCTTTTCATATTTTCCCTAGATGTTTTCAGTGCTTCTTCCTCTGTTGCTCCATTTCCAGGACCTTGTATGGAAATTTGAGTTGTTACTTTGCCCCTTAATTCTGCTCCAACAAGAAGCGAATCAACTTCTTTGTCATCAACATATAAGAATAATTTTTCTGAAAGATACTTTCCAGTTGGGTCTAGTGAAATATTTTTAGTTATATCTGCGTGCTTTTCTGCCGCATTTTCAGTCAGGTAAACTGTAAACCTGAAATTGCAGAAGAATGTACCATCTTGGCTTGGATTGCAGGCTTCTATTCCTGCGCATTTAGCATCATTTCTGCAGACATCTGCAATGTCCTGTTTTCCACCGCCGAAAACAGTTATGTTCTTTATTTTTGCTTCAAACTTGCCCTGCTGTGCAATTAAATCCTCAAGGTCTCTTGGGGTCGCTCCTGCAATCTCTATCAGCATGTATTTGTTTCCAGAGGAATCAGATATTGGTTTTATATTGATATCTTTTAATCCATATTCATTCAGCCTGTTTCTGCTTATTGCTATCAAGTCATCCAATTGCGCATCTGTGATTTTAGTATCTGGCTGAACTAATGCCCTCGCCCCACCCCTTAAATCTAATCCGGTTTGAATTCTTGTGCTTGGAATATTATCTATCGTGATTTCAAGCGTTTGATTTGTCAGGACAGTGTATTCATTAGTTGTTGTTTTGATGTCAACTCTTTTTTCTTTTCCATCTAAGAATAATGAACTCACAACTCTTGAGTAATCATCTTTTGCTTTTATTTCCTGATTGTTAATTTGTTTTATTATTTCTCCTGTTTTTAGTCCTGCATTTGCAATGCTTGTATTGAATTCAATTGAATTAACCACAACCCCAGATTGGAAGTTTGGCTTTATTGCAAGAACTGAGAGAAGCAATGCTATGATTAATATCCAGACTCTCAATGTTAATTTTATTTTCATTCTAATTTCTTAACCTCCATATACCATTTCAATAAAGATGCGTTTGTCACCCAGGTGTTGAATATGTCAAAACCAAGACCTATCAAAACTATTGTGAATATTTGATGAAGTGTTTCTGAAAGATTTCTGATTATTAACAGAGATATTCCTACTGCTGCTATGGACGTCAATGTCATCATGATTCCTGTTTTGAATGCATCCCATATTCTTTTGTTTACTGTTCCTTCTTTTTCTTTGAGCAATCTGGAAGTCATAAGAATGTCTGTGTCTACAGAATATCCTATAAGCATAAGGAAGGCAATTATTCCCGCAATTGATAATTTCATTCCTATCAAATCTACAACTGCTATTGTCATTACTATGTCTGCGAAAGCGCAAACAGTTACCATGAAACTGGGCATTGAATTCCTTATGTATATGTAAAAGAGGGCAAGGAAGATAAGCGGAATGAATATTATGTAATCAAATTTGAATAATATAAGGGACAATATCAGAAGTCCCAAAATCGAATAATAGTGCAATTTCTTTTTCTCTTTTCCAGACATTAGTCCATAAACTAAACCAGCAATTATCAGGGCTATTGAAATGAAGGTAAATATAGAAACATTTGGAAGCAGTATTCTAAGTCCTATACCGCCAAGCATCAGAACAATGCCCTTCATAAATNTTGATTGGGAAAATGTTATGAAAACCACGCAGGACATTAACAGGAAGGCGGCGAAAATGGNATTTCTTAACTGCTGGTAGAATCCCTGGGAAATAGTTGAGCCGGTGAATTCAATTGATGAGTTGTCGCTCGTCAATTTATAATTAAGAATTTTTTCCAATTCCAGCCTTATTTGATCTATGCTGGATTTTGTTTCTATGATTACTCCTATTTGTTTTCCGGTTTGAATATCTGAAATTCCCCTTATAGATATTTCCGGGAATTTTTCTTGCAATGCAGCCGTTATCTCATCAATTTTTATGTTTGAATCATAAACGCTTATCGTTGTTCCTCCCGTAAGGGAAACATCTTTGTTTATAATATCCCTGTTTTTTGCGTTGAAATTGTACAAGTAAAGAACAGAAAGCAAGAGCAATATTGCAGGAATTATCAGGATGATTTTATAATATTTGTCATAAAAATTCTTGCTTCCAGTTTCTGCTTTGTGTTGTATCTGCGTTTGCTCTTTTTGACTTTGCTGTTCCATTTTTAATACAAAGTTATAATTATCGGCTCTTTTAAACCTTCACTCATGGATTCTGGCGAATCTTATCTTTCCATGAGCTTTTTTAAAGGTCATTTTAAACCTAATTATGATGCATGCGCGATACGGGAATCGAACCCGTGTCCGCTGGTCATTTCGATATGAACAACGGGCGCTAGTCATATCATGGAAACCAGCTATTCTGCCATTTAACTAATCGCGCTTGAAATCCATAGTTTGAAATGGGTTTTAAACTTTATTATTACGCTCTCGGAAGGATTTGAACCTTCAACCTTTGGGTTAGGATCCCAATGCGCTATCCGGGTTGCGCCACGAGAGCACATTTCTAGTTATTGAAATTCGTATTAAAACCTTTCCCATTCAAGAATCTGAGTCAATAAACAAGAAATAATTTAATTAAAAATTACGCAAAATCGTGCTTTTCATCGTAATATTTTCCAATAAAGAACAAGACTATAACTNTCAGCAAAACAATCGGCGTTGCCCAGTTAACTCNGTAAAGATTCTTCACAGCCAAATATATGCTTACAAAAAATGAAATTGCTAAAACTAAAATTGCAGGAGATTCATAGAGCCAGGCTTTTGACTTATTCTTCATATATTTGTATGCCAATTAGACTATTAAAAATTAACGTTTTTTGGCATTTGTAGTGTTAGACCTAATTTTTCTATATACTATTTTGATAGATTTAGAAAGATATAAATACTGGTTTTCACTTTTAAACCCTACTGTAACCTTTTTGAAAGGGTGAACTTGTTTATGGAGAAAATTATTAAGGAAAAGATTGGGGCAGACCATCTATTGTATGTGAGTTTGAAATACACAAAGACATGCGATGTAATTATAAATCTTCTTTTAAGATGGAAGGTTATGATTGAAAATTCTATGGATTTATTGGTTGAAAAGGCCAAGAAGCAAAAGAAGTGGAAGCCTGTTCCAGATGCGCCCAGAGCCAAGCTTGTGCAATTAAAGAAAATTTATGCTAATGATGCGATTATTTTCCAGACTCTTGACTTGTATGAAATGTTCAGGGACATTGAGAAGCTGGAGAAAATCAGGGAGAACGAATTCAGGAAAGGTGTTAATTTAAGGGTTAATTACAGGAACGAAGTGGTAAATGTCAATCTCGACAAGCTGAAAGAGTATACTGCCTTATTAGAAAAGTTTATAAGTGAATTGAAATAGCTCCCTTTACCGCTGTGTTTCTTTTATGAAAGAAACTCTCGGATAAGAAATAAAAAATATGGCGAAGATACTAACTATTACTTCTGGAAAAGGGGGAGTTGGAAAGACAACAACTGCAATCAATATAGGCGCCGCATTAAATTATTTCGGGAAAGATGTTATAATTGTCGACGCCAATCTCACAACTCCAAATATAGGACTGCATTTGGGAGCTCCGATAGTTCCAATTTCATTGAATCATGTTCTTCTTGGAAAAGCAGACATTGCAGATGCAATATACGAGCATGAATCTGGAACTAAAATAATTCCTTCTTCCTTATCTGTCAGGGAATTGAGAAGATTGAATTCTGGCAAGTTGAAAGATGTTGGAAAAAAATTAAGAAAGGCAACAGATTATGTCATTTATGATTCTGCTGCAGGACTTGGAGAGGAAGCGATAGCCGCAATGGAAGCAGCGGATGAATTAATTATTGTTACAAACCCGGAAATAACTGCTGTTACTGACGCATTGAAGACAAGCAAGGTTGCGGAAGAATTGGGAATAGATGTAAGAGGTATAATTGTGGCAAGAGTCAAAGGAGATAAATATGAAATGCCTATCTCTAACATAAAAGAAATGCTGGAATTGCCGATACTTGGTGTTATTCCTGAAGATAAGAATATGAGGGTTGCAATGTACAGAAAGAATGCTATTGTTTATTCACATCCGAGAAGCAAGGCAGCGAGAGCTTACAAAAGTGTAGCTGCGAGGATATGTGGCAACAATCATTACAAAGAATCTTCCTTTATGGACAAGTTATTCGGGAGATGATTCTATTGGTCATTAATCGTTATCGCTTATTACCTTTAGCTTTTATTGAAATATAAGTCAAGGCAGGAATATTGCCTGATAGATTAATATTTTAAACAGTTATACTTATCTTTTCTCTATGGCAAAAGAGTTTCACTTAATTTTGTCTTTTAACTCAGATATTTTTTTTACTTGCTCTATGTCAATGTCAAAATTTTTTTCCATAAAAACACCTTTAAAAGAATTAATAAAATTGGGATTTTTTATTGTTGCTTCTAAATTTTCCAAATTCATTTTAACTTTCTTTGTATCTCCTCGGTCTATAAAGTCTTTGATTAATTGCAAATCTGTTCCCTTAGCTAAAGCAGCTATATCCCTGAAGTCTGTTAATCTTCCAGAATGAATTTTCATCGCTATTAATAATTCTTTTACTGGAACAAGTAATGTGATTTGTTTTTCAATTCCAATTATTTTCCTTTTTTTGGAGTTTTTCAATATTGAATCAAAACCAAAAGATGCATCTGTGTTTCTTGAAGCTAAGGCATCTATTAGCATGTCCACACTTGCATTTTCTTTTTTATATCTTATAAATTTTGAAAAATATACATTTTCTAAATCCTTCGATATCGTTTTCTTGAAATTTTCTTTTTTCAAAAGCAATTTAAATTTATCTATGTCTTTACTCTGAATAACAATATCTGCATCGACTGAAAATCTATGCTTGTAGGCCGAAACAGCATACCCCCCAACAATTATGAAAGTTAAATCTTCTTCTAAAAACTCGTTTAGAATATCGAAAATTTCATTTTCTTTTCTAATTAAGTCTTCCATTTTAATTTATCATCAGAAATTATTGACTTCTTTATATTTAATTCCAAAATCTTTATGATATATTTCTTGTATCATTTCCAAGGCAGGTTCAAAATTGAATATGTTCTTCTTCATAAAATTTATTGTTTCATCCAAGGGTTCAACGCATGTGCTTTTTATTCTAGTTACTTTAAATCTCACGGATATTTCTGGAACGTAAAATATTCCTCTTTTTGCATTGATTTTTAAATCTAATCTTTTACAATACTCTAAAAATAAATTATAATCTTCCCTTTTTATCTTAATAAAAATCGGATAATAACCTTTGTACCTCGATATATTGTATCTTCCCTCAGTGTAAATATAGACTGCATCTGTTTTCGTAAAGCAATATTTAATTCCGAATAAGTCTAATACTGAATAATAAAAATTGACATTCTTGATATTTTTGATAAATTTCATAATTCTTTTGTAATTTTCATTGTTTTTCTGCAATATAATCCCTCTCCATTTTTCTTTGAAAATACCTTCTTTGATTAACTCATTAGCCCATTTGTATGTCCAGCCATATGATAATCCTATTCTCTTTGAGATGGAGCTCACGCTGTCTTCTTCTCTTGCACTAATTAAGATTTTTAATACATACGGGTTGAATAATTCCATTTTCATACTATCATTATAATGATAGTATATTTAAATCTTTCGTTTTTATTTTTTTAGTCTAAATCCTTAAGATATATTATTACTATTAGTAATATACTATAATTATATTATCTTACCTGTTTTATTATAATAATATCCTTATAATACCTTACTATAGAGATATGAGCAAAGTTTAAATACCAATATTCTTTCTTGTTCCTGATGAGAAAAAGAGGTTTTAAGTTAGCAGGCAGAGGCGTCTTTCTTTATGCTATTCTAGTGGTTTTACTCATCGCTTTAATAGGTGCTGCAACAATACAATATCAAATTCTCTCATCATCAAACCCTGCAGGATTAGACGGAAATATAACTTACGAACCAAGCAATTTCACTCATTTGAACATAAGTGACCAAGCACCATACGATTTATTACATCTTTATTATATGTCTGATTCTTATCGTTCTGGAATAAAAATATTTGATATGAGCAATAATAATTTTGACGCAAATCTGACAAATGGAGCAAATATCGCTTCTAATTGTATTTATGATAATTGTATTAATTTTGATGGAGCAAATGATTATGTTTCTCTGCCTCAATCATCTACATTAGCAGGAAAAACACAAGTAACGGTGATGGGTTGGGGTAATCTAACTAGATTGCAACTAGGAACAGGCTTCGCCGCATTATACGGAGAGGTTACATCTAGTTCAGCAACAGCTAGAGTTACCTTATTGATTAACTCTTCTGGCAATTTCCAAATGAGATGGAGGGATAGTGCTGCTGACCCTGCAGGAACAGCGGCAGTATTAGGTAATTCGACAGTTATCACTTTAGGACAATGGTATCATTATGCTTTTGTATATGACAGTGTGGGGGATTTTTACAGAATATATATAAATGGGCAATTAGCAGGAACAAGCACGACAGCTTACGCAGGATTAGGAACTTCAACAAGTGCAGGTATTTCTCTTGGACAAAACGGAGATAATGTTGCAACTAACTGGACAGGACAAATAGATGAGGTAATGGTATTCAATACAAATCTATCAGCACAGCAAGTCTTAGATATTTATAATAATCAAAGTGTAAGATTCAAAGCACAAGGTGTTCAAACATATTTACAACAAAACATTAGTTTGGCAAGTGGAGATGATAAAGTAAATGTAACTCTTGATTTCGAGAAGAATTTTGGCTCAAATGTGCAGACGAGATTGGGAATGTGGTTTTACAATAGTTCAACGGCAAGTGCGAGGAATTATCTTAATGAAAATGTTTCTGCTTATGCTAATTTCGACGGTGTTGATGATGTTATAACTACACCCATCACAACTCAATTTACAGATTTTACAGCTTGTGTATGGTTTAAAGAAATAGGGGTAACTGGGTCTAGCTATGAAAGAATAATAGATAAAAAGTTCGATACTGGCTTTTGGTTAGGAAGAAATGCAACAAATGCAAACCAGTGGGGGGGAGGCATATTAGAAAGTGCAGACCCATATGGCAATTATACAACATTGACTGATGGGGTATGGCATAATTTGTGCATGGCTAGAAGTGGAACAGTTAAAACTCTTTATGGTGATGGGGCATTAAAATCTACATCTACCGTTTCAGGAACAGCAGTGAGTACTACAAATCTCATTATCGGTAAGAGCAATAATGGGGCAGCTATTTTCAACGGCTCAATAGATGAAGTAATGATATGGAATAGAGCTTTATCTGCTTCAGAAATATTATCTATAAACAGTTCAAATAGAAATCCATTTAGCGGAAATAATACAGGATTAGTTTCATATTATTCGTTCAACACAGGAAGTACACAGGACGATTTTGGAACAAATCCTGGGACTGCTGTAAACGGAACAAATGTTTCTGTGGTTGGCGAATCTGGACTTGTTGGATATTGGCACGGAGATGGAAATGCAAATGATTATTCTGGATTGGGAAATGACGGGACATTGACTAATGGAGCAACTGCAACGGGGGCGGGAGTTTACAATCAGAGTTTTGTCTTTGATGGCGTGAATGATATTATTACTGCATCGTCATTAAGTTCACAAAATAGTCTTTCTGTTAGTGTGTGGATTAAAACTTTGGGGAATTCAACAAATGTATTAGGTTATGTGATAACAACTGGAAATGCGACTCTACATGGTTGGGGAATTGGAATAAATAAAAATTATGGTAGTATTTGCGGTGGAGCCAATACTAGACAATTATTTTTCGGTAATTACTCTGATGCAACAACTGTGTGTGGGTCAACATTGAATCTAAATCAATGGTATCATGTAGTTGCTGTGAATAACGGCACTTTTACAAGTTTATATCTTAATGGGGTTTTGAATGCTTCAATAGGTCAGGTTTTGAAATATAACTCTCCTCCATTACAAATTGGAAGCAGACATGACACTACATCACTTGGGTTCAACGGCTCAATAGATGAGGTAATGATATTCAACAGAAGTTTAACGGCATTAGAGATACAATCACTTTATGTAAAGGGAAGGGCAAATTGGACATACAATAGTTTTACGAATGTCAATGCAACAAACATGTCCTTGCTCACAACAACAACAAATATTCTTCCAGAGGTTAAGTTAATTCCCGGAAATACTACCAGTTTGTTTTACACTCCTTTAATTTTAGGGGTTGGTCCAAACCTGACTNTNACAANCTTTGCTTCTAACTTTTCATTTGTAAATCCAACAGACACAACAGGAAGCAATTTGTCAAGAGCNAATATTATCGCAAATGTAACTTATACTCCTGCTGGCGGTTTTGATACAATAATAGTTTATCTGGCTAATACCACAAATATAATAAATATCTCAAATTCCAGTTCAAGTCCATTTTATGTTAATTTCACGAATGTTCCAAATGGAGTAATTTATCTTAATGCAAGCGTGAATGATTCGCTTAATCAGTTGAAATGGACAGAGATGAGAACTTTCACAGTTGATACTGGATTGCCAAATGGAACTCTTATGTTTCCTGCCAATAATACATATAATGCGACAACCACACAGAACTTCACTGTTAATGTTAGTGATAATCTTGGAGTGAAGAATGTTACTTTGAATATTATTAATGCTTCTGCTACCGGAAACAATCAATGGCTTACATTTGACGGAGTTAATGATTATGTTAACTTGAGCAGTGTGCCTAATCCTCTGAATTGGGCTGGGATAAGTATTTCTGTTTGGATTAAAATAGTTCGGGATCAAACTTATGGAACAGTTGTCATGAGGGCAACCGGTGCAGGAAATCAGGTTTATTTCACAGTTGGACAAAATGGCGTGAATACTGATCAGCCTTGTATGATTCTTGGACAGGCTGGTTGGTTGTGCTCTGGGTCTGGGAATGCTTTGTCTTTGAACACTTGGTATCATGTTGTTGTCGAAGCAAATTCAAGCAGTAGAGTGATTTATATTAATGGAACAAATGTCGCAAGCAATGCAGACGCTTATTCCATGGCCTCTGCAAGCACAAATTGGTATATTGGAGATCAGCCTGAAGTTGCATGGGACTCGCCTTTAAATGGAAGTGTGGACGAATTGAGAATTTACAATAGAACACTATCCGCATCAGAAGTATCTTCTATTTATAATTCTGGAATGAATAGAAATTCCAGTTTGCCATCTGATAATCTTACTGCATGGTATGATTTTGAACAGACAGAGACAACACTAACAGACCAGTCTGGAAACAGCTATAGTGGTGTGCTTTATAATGGGCCTGTTTGGCAGGGAGGAAGTATTATCAATCAGACAACAACAAATGTTATCGCCGGAACTACTAATGCAGTTATTGGAACTGTTGTAACATTAATTGATGGAATTTACAATTGGTTTTATGACATATTTGACTGGGCAGGGAACAGGTTTATCACTGGAAACAGAACGCTCACTATCGATACTGTTAATCCGATAATTGCCTATGGGAATGGTGCAGAGGGGAATGTTACGAATATATCCAGGACGAACATTGTCGTAAATGTAACCGCAACAGACACTAATCTAAAGAACATAACAATTAATTTGTATAATATTACAGGAGATGTTGTCAACACGAGCAGTACTGTAACGTCCCCTAATTACATCAACTTTACCAATTTAAGGGACAGTAATTATACATTTAATGCCACTTCCTATGACTTGGCAAACAACAGCAATAAAACCGAAACAAGAATTGTTATTATTGATACTATAAATCCAATAATTAATTTTACTATAGGAACAGAAACAAATAATTCATTTGTTTCTAAGAATAATGTTGTCGTAAATGTAACCGCAACAGACACTAATCTAAAGAACATAACCGTTTATGTGTATAATTCTAGCTGGACAAATGCAACTGTCTGGACAAGTTCTCCTGCCTTTGTGAATGTGACTGGATTGGCTGATGGCAATTACAGCCTTAATTCCACTGCCTATGATTATGCGGGAAATATCAATACAACTTCATACAGAACAATAACTCTTGACACGACACTTCCAATCGTTGATTATGGAAATGGGGTAGCGGTCAATTATCTTAATGTAAGCCAAAGCTTTATCTATGTCAATATAACAGTCACAGAAACAAATGAGAAAAATGTCACCTTTAATCTTTATAACAGCAGTCTGGTCAACAGCACTATATTTACAACCACACAGAGAGTAATAAATTGGACAAATCTTTCAGATGGGATATATTATTACAACGTATCTGTTTATGATTATGCGGGAAATATCAATACAACTTCATACAGAACAATAACTCTTGATGTGACTGCGCCAAATGGAACTCTTATGTTTCCTGCCAATAATACGTTCAATGCGACAACCACACAGAACTTCACTGTTAATGTTA
>C687J35174_10001764_pt1 | contig 31113 bp, 42 predicted proteins | sample RifCSPhighO2_01_FD_35174 | JGI IMG/M metagenome (IMG submission 35174) | reverse complement strand
AAGGTTAGTTTTATGCGCGCGTAGCTCAGCCCCGACGATCTAATCGGATTAGATGTCGGGGAGCCGACCTGTCGGACAGCGTCGGCTTTGGTAGGTCATATGGTAGCTATGCGCGAAATTGATATAAAATTTAATATGCGCGCATAGCTCAGTTGGTAGAGCACATCACTGATACTGATGGGGTCCTAGGTTCGAATCCTAGTGCGCGCACAACTTAAGCAAATCGCATGATGAACAAAAAAGTTTTTATAATTCATGGTTTGGAGACAAGTCCCAACGGCGGATGGAGGCCGTGGCTTATGGCCGAACTTGAAAAGCGGGATGTTTATGCTTGTGCTCTGCCAATGCCCGAACCGGACAATCCAGTGTGCAAAGAGTGGATAGATGAAATATCCAGGAATGTAAACAGAAATACCAATGACGAAATATATTTGGTCGGGCATTCTCTCGGTGTACCGGCGGTGTTGAGGTATTTAGAAAAAGATCCGGGTGGGGTAATGATTCGCGCTTCTGTTTTGGTCGCTGGACCGTATGCAAATACTGGAAACAAAAAACTGGACAGTTTTTTTGAAAAAGAATTTGATTTTGAGAAAATTAAATCGCGATGCGAGCACTTTGCCGTGATCCATGGTAGCAATGATCCTCTGGTTCCACCAGAGGACGCGAAATCATTGTCCAAATGTTTAAATGCCGAACTTACAATAATTAAAAACGGCGGGCATTTGAACGGTTCAGCGGGAATTTATTCACTGCCTGAATGTCTTCATGTTTTAGAAAAAACAATGCACTTATTCACAGGGTAGACAGACATGGATATATAATGTGTTACAATATAAAAATTAACAGTCACATTCTCAATAACTAACTTAAATGAAAGAATTCATAAAGAAAAATTTTGCCATTATTTTGGCTTTTGTATTGCCGGTGGCACTCATAGTCGTGATCGCTCTAAGCTCATATCTTCCGTCGCTTTTTCTTTCTACCGATTACAATTTTGTGTATGCTTCTTGTTCAGACAATAATTATTCATATCGATGCAGCAATTATCTACAAAGCCGTTACTCGGTGGTAAATGGCAAATTGGTTATAAACTCAATAGATCCGGTGCAGGATACAGACAGGGATGGCGTACCGGACATAAATGAAAACTACACCGTACGTTTTTTTATTCATGACACAGCAAATAACGAAAGCAGGGAAATTACTTCGGAGGAAGTACAATCCTTAAATCTCAGCGGTCTTCTAACTTCTCCCGATGGGGTCACTGTTTCCAGCGATTATGACAGAGGGGGAGATTTTTTTCCTTTTTTCGATGGTAATTCTTCATATGGTTATTATTTAACGAAAGGCAGAAGTAGGACGAAGCTCAATCTCATAAACACCGATAAAAACGGATATTATTATCAAGGGAATTTTCGTTTCATGGGATGGATAATACCGGGGAGGAATTAGTATATAAATTCTAAAATATGAACAAAGAAGAATTATTGCAAGAACTTTCGGTGAAGCTAAATAATGGAGAGATAAGCCGAGACGAAATAGCAAATCGTTTCAATTTACAAGGAGCGAGTTCGGTAGAAAGGGTTGAAACGGTCAAAAAGCCCTGGCAATTTTCAACGACCAAGGCGCTTTATGCTTTAGGGGCGGCGATTGTCATTATCGGTGTAGTCATTTTCGTTGGTCAAATTTGGGACGATGTAGGTTCTTTTGGACGCATATCGGTTACACTCGGGTTGGGTATTCTAATGGCGGCAATCGGTTCTATTCTTCTAAAACAAAAACCTCATGATCTCATAGGCTCGATATTCCATCTTATTGGAGGGGTATTGATTCCGAGTGGAGTTGCTGTTGCTCTTTTTGAATTCCGGGTTGATGGCGATTGGACTATCGCTTTAGTCTTCGGCCTAGTTTCTGTTTTTTACTTATTACTTACCATTGCGCACAAGCAAGCCATTTTGACTTTTTTTGCTATAGCCAATGGTACGGCAACCATTTACCTTGTACTTAATGCTATTGTCGGCAGTCCGTTCAGAGCGAATGGCATCAGGGAAATATATCAGTACATAACCATGGTGATAGGAGTAAGTTATCTCTTGTTGGGCTACTCATTTCACGGCAGTTGGAACAAACATCTTACTGGTATTCTTTACTTTCTTGGCAGTCTGGCTTTTCTTGGTTCAGCGTTTTCCCAAGTGTTTGATTCTTCGGCTTGGCGCTTGTCCTACGTTCTGCTAGTTATTGGAGGAGTACTATTATCAGTGTACTTGAGAAGCCGCGGTATCTTGGCTGTGAGTACGATTTTCCTTATAGCTTATGTTTCTTATATCACCAGCAAATATTTTGCCAATTCTCTTGGCTGGCCCATATCGCTCGTCATACTCGGATTTGTTTTCATCGGACTTGGGTATATATCAATAGCCATTAATAAAAAATACATTAAAAATGTCTAATTAATAAAACGCATGGAAAATGATCAAGAAGGTATTCCTTCCACAAATACTGATTACTTAAAAAAAGAAGGATTGAAAGAAGCTCACAGAAATACTGAGATGTACGATTTTTTTGTGAAGAATAATGTTGCAGATACTTTTGATACTTTGTTCGCCGTCGGTTGTTTAGATACGGGCGAGGAATATTTTTTCGGAGCTCCAAAATCAGTATGGGAGGGCATGGTGGAAGAATTAAATAAATTGAAAAGCAACCCTCAGGCAGATAAAAGCCAGAAGAAAGCTGTGGCGGACAAGCTCATGGAGCTCCGCGATGCGGAATAGACCGGGAATCACTAATGGTTTAGAATGGTCACCTTTGGTTTAGAATGGTCACCTTTCTACAGCGTGAATTTTAGCCATTGTTATGATAGTCAGACTATCACATACTCACACGAACGTGTGAGTCTTTTGTTGACAAGAGTGAATGCAACTCTTATTGAATCAAACTCACGTATAATATTTTCGTCCGACATTGTTAACCAGTTTTTTTGCTATAATTGAATTATCAATGGCGTTTTTGTTCGGATTATCTTTTTTTGAATTTTAAATTTTTCGAATTTCGCCCGCCTGCTCTTCTTCGGAAGGGTCAGCCTCCTCCGGACCAACGGGAGGGCTGGCAGGCGAGCAGGTGCTCTCCTAAAAAGCCATAAGCTTCCCTTTAGAAATTAGTAATTAGATATTAGAAATTTCTTAACATATGAAGTGGTTCCAAAAAAGCGTCGTATATGAAATCTATCCGCGAAGTTTCAAAGATACCAATCATGATGGAGTGGGAGATCTGCGGGGCGTGATTCAAAAACTTGATTATTTTAAAGAGCTTGGAATTGGAGCGCTTTGGCTTGCACCAGTATATACGTCGCCGATGGCTGATTTTGGTTATGATGTGGCAGATTATTGCGGTGTTGATCCTATCTTCGGCACAATACGCGAACTTGACGATCTCATAAACAAAGCACACGAGAAAGAGATTAAAGTAATAATGGACTTTGTGCCCAACCACACCTCAGACAAGCATCCATGGTTTGAGGCGTCTAGGTCGTCAGAAGACGACCCGAAACGCTCGTGGTACATTTGGAAAAAAGGAAAAAAGGATGGGTCCCCGAATAACTGGCTTTCCACTTTNGGCGGATCTGGCTGGGAATACGACGATAAAACTCAAAGTTATTATTACCACAGTTTTCTCAAGGAACAGCCGGATTTAAACTGGAGAAATCCCGAGGTGAAAGAAGCCATGAAGAACGTCCTTCGATTTTGGCTTGATAGGGGAGTTGATGGCTTTCGGGTTGACGTCGTCTACTATATTTTCAAAGACGCGGAGTTTAAAGATAACCCGCTGAATCCTCAGTTTGTGCCAGGAACGGACAATCCATATATGGAACAAATACATGTATATGACAAAGGTTTGCCGGAGACGTTGGGCGTTGTTAAAGAGTTTTGTCATGTTTTGGAGGAGTATAAAGACAAATGTTTGATAAGTGAAATATACGCGCCGTTTGAAAAATTAAAACCTTATTACGCCGCGTGCGACACCAAGATACACTTTCCGTTTAATATGAATCTTATAGGTTTAAACTGGAGCGCGGAAGATTATCGTTCTCTTGTGGAAGAAGTGGAGAGTAATCTGAGAGAAGACGACGTGCCTAACTATATTCTCGGCAATCATGATAAGTCCCGTGTGGTATCAAGGGTTGGTAAGCCAAGAGCCCGCTTGTTGGCAATGTTGCAGATGACGCTTCGCAGTACCCCATTCATTTATTATGGAGAGGAGCTCGGCATGGAAAATGGCGATATACATGAGGACGAAATAAGGGACAATTTTGAAAAGCATGTGCCGGGAATGGGTCTGGGCAGGGATCCTATGAGGACACCGATGCAGTGGACGGCTGAGCAGTATAGCGGATTCAGCGAAGCGAGGCCGTGGCTCCCCGTCGCTTCTGGTTACGCTGAGTGCAATGTGGTATCGGAGCGCGGCGACCCGGCTTCCTTTTTGAATTTATACAAAAAATTGATACACACGCGAAATACTTCAGACGCTTTGCTTAAAGGGAAATACGAAACGGTGGATGTGGATAATGAGGAGGTTTATGCTTATAGTCGCGCGTATGAAAAAGAAAAGTTTATCGTATTACTCAATTTTTCCGATCAGGAGCAAAAAATTCTTTTGCGAGGTAGATATGTTCTTGTTTGCAGCAGCTTTATGGACAAGGCAAAAGAGGGAAACGTTGACTCAAGAAGGGTGACTTTGAGGCCGAACGAAGGGCAGCTTTTGAGAGTTGAGGTATGACCTTACCCCCCCCTTTTTTTTCAGGGTTTGTGGGAATGCGGCCATATTGAGCCGTATTTTTGCTTGACAATTGTACCAGACGTGATATAATTAAAAAAGAATCATTTAGGGCTTGTTCATAAATAACTCCCCCGTCTTGAATCCACTGCATCACCGGCTATGGCCGCTACTCAATCACAAAATCTCTCATCGTACTTATAGTACGCCTTGAGATTTTGTTCAATCGTAGCGACCATATCCGGCGCGCATTGAACGCAATCTGACCGTGTCCCGCCGAAGCTTCTTAGCGAAGGAGGAGGAAGTTATTTATGAACGAGCCCTTAGTACGTTGAAAATGATTATTACCGGCTCTTGGGGCGGATTCTTTTATTTATTTTCCCCAACAGTCGGTAATAATCTCAAAAACAAAAAAAGGAAAGGCAGTATGCAAATAAAAATCAACGGCGCGCCGGTTGAAATCTCGGTTTTTACAGACCGTGATACGCGGTTTGAGGTTCCTGTTACTCGTCTCAACGGGGAGCATGGGGCAATCGAAAATGTCCCGGATGGCACGCGAGAGCTCACCATTCAGGTGAAGCTGTCACCGGAGGTGAGCATGGTAGCGTATATCATGCAATATGGAAAGAACCAGATCCTCACACGACTCGAGGATCTGGACTCATATAAACAGGGCAGTCGGTTTCTCTACTATTTGCCTCTATGGAAGTCCGGAGGCAGATTGTTGCCGAACCCGAACGGCAAGAGTTTCAGACTATTCGCCATTTCGCTCGCCGGTCGTCTGAAAGAGGTGGTGGTCAGTGTGGTCCAACAAGGAGGGACTCTTTTTCTCATCGCGCAGGAGACCTACGACGAACAGCTCTATCGAGCTGGCGACGTCGTGGATTGTCCAACCATGAGGAAGACCAAGCATTATACACTGGCCATGGCCAGGGACCTTTTAGATGGCCAAGATGAGTTCATTTCCGGCCTTCCGGAAATGTCCCAGTATGTAAAGCCGGACACAAAAAAACAGCAACTCGAGCTGCGTTACGGAGAGGGCCTTGTCCTTTGGTATTCAAAGGGCAAACAGCTGGGTGCGGTTTTGACCACGGGCGGTGTTTGCCGTTGCCATTGGTCAGCGATATTGACCACTCGAGATCGTCTCAAGTACCTGGTGCGTGGGGAGAAGATTCTCTTTCTCGACACGAGAGTGACGGAAGGAACAACTCAATTTAAACGCGAACTCGTGGACGTTCAAGTTGAGGGGGCAATGCCGGGCCTTCTTGACCTCAAACTTGAGCTGGACGAGAAAGATTTCGAGGTTTGTTGATTTCCGGTATTCACGGACCCCGCTCACATTTGTTTTGTGGCGGGGTCTTTTCTATACAAAAAAAGTATTTTCTAATACAATTAATCCAAATGAAAAACTCATGGCTAGAAACCATAATTCAAACTAGAGCTTGCTACACAGGCGCTTTTTTAGATGAGGAAGAGAAAGTAAAAATTTTAAAACAATTCCCGCCAAGCTTTCAAAATATTTTTACGGATCATCTGACTATTAAATACAAACCTTCTCAGGAGGAAATGTCGGATCTGGCGCTTGGAGAGAAAGTTCTTCTGACAGCTGTTGCTCTTGCAAAGGATGAAAAAGCGGAAGCATTGCTTATTCAGACGGATATTTCCGCTAATTCTCATCCGCACATTACCATATCAACAGCTCCGGGTATTGAGCCCTCTTATTCTAATCAATTATTAGAGAAAGCTAACTTCAAAGAGATCCCTCCTTTTGATATAAATGCTCGGATAGGATTATCGGCGGGAAAAAAAATCTTTTTTGAGGAACCTGATTTTATTTTTAAAAAAATTATTCTTCCGACTCGTCCTCAAGCGGATACTTTGGTTGCCATTTACATTTTACGGAAATTCGGCAACTCTTTTTTTAAAAATATTGATAAAGCGGAAATTGAGATAGCCCCGACTCTACCGGCGGGTAAGGATGTTCAAACATTAGAGGATGAAGGTGTATTGGCAATAGACATAGGTGGAGGAAAATTTGATCATCACGGCAGGGAGCCCAAAATTACAGCGTCAGAGCTTATTGCCGACTATTTGGGTATGAGAAACAATCCGGCGCTTTCAAAGCTTATAGAATACGCTCGTAGAGACGATATCCATGGGCAGGGAACAATATCAAACGATCCTTTAGATAGGGCTTTCGGTTTGTCGGGGCTAATAGTGGCGCTCAACAAAGACAAATCTGTTAAACCTGAGAAAATATCCGAAATGATTTCTCCCTTACTTGATGCTCATTACAAGGAAGAGCTTCGTCGCACGGAAGAGTTGCCTAGAGAATTTGAACAAAAGACGAAAGAGGGCAGAGTGGAGATATTTCAAGTGAAGCAAAGAGATAAAAAGCTTAAGGTTGTAATAGTGGATTCAGATAACCCAAGTCTTCCTGGGTTCCTAAGATCACAAATTGGAGGAAGGTTTGACGTGGTTGCTCAAAAGCACAGTTCGGGGCATATCAATATTTTAACTCGGCCGACAAAAAGGGTAGATCTTCGCTCTTTGATAGGACTGATTCGAAAGTCAGAAGCCATGGTTAAAGGTGTAGATTTGGCTGTTTCAATGAATGAGCTTTCTCGATCGGGCAGATTGGAAGCAGTGCCGGAATGGTATTATGATCCCGCGACCAATTCTATACAAAATGGCGGTATTAATCCCAAAGATATTTTGTCGACAAAAATTTCTAAAGAACAATTAAAAAAAATAATAGAATTAGGGCTATCTGAATCGCTCTGGAGTCCGCTGAGGTAATTTTTATATAAGAATTTTTTCGTATTCATATTTTGTACTTTTACGTCTAGTAAGCTAGAAAGCGATAAGTTTTTACATTTGTAGCATTCGTTCTCATCCCCGACGCTACGGTCGGGGCTCCGACCGTAGCGTCGGAGTTGTAGATTTGGCGTTATTTCCCAAGCAAGCTGAAAATCTAATAGCTGACAGTTATAAACTATCCTCACTTTCCCGTTATCAGGCACAAGACCGAACCAGTCCAATTTTTGCCTGATTTTTTTGCTTTTATGAGGCCGGCTACGGAAAGGGCGCTGTTTGCTGAGATATCCAGTCCCGAGCATTCTTTCACAACTTTTTGCGCGCTTCTTATCNCGTTGTCATTTGCCGTCCACCCGCGACCTCCGCTTTTTCTTATAATCTCCAATACTTTTTCTTTTCTGTGGACTATCTTATCCACTATGGCATCGGCTATTGAGGGAGAATTAACGGAGCCGTTTTTGTCAAAATCTCCTGAGATAGGATGGCAGGCGGTCGTCTGGATGGCGTGAATTTCAATATTTTTGCCCAACTTGGCAAATTGCTCGCCCAGAGCTTCGGCTGTTGTGCCTGACGACGTTGGGATAAATACAGAGTTCAGGTCGGGAATTTCACAGAGTTCACGCGCCAGCTCGTAATATCCCCGAAGCGCAGTGTCGTCCGTGGATTGTCTCAAGCTTTTGACGGAGGGAATCTTTAAATATTCAAAGAGTTTTTGGAGGGGTCTCATCGTCTGTTCAACTCGTATGTATTCATCAGACAGCTCTTGCAAATTTCTCTTCTTTATCTTATTTACTTTGTTTCCGATAAGGACATCAAGAAAAATCTTTTTTTCGCCGAGAGTATTCCTTTCTCCGATATAAAGAGCGGCCGCAATCGCGGCGTTGCCCGAAGAAGATATGGCGAAGTGTCTATAACCCCGACTTTCATAATTGTCTATCATTTTGGGAATGGACCTGCCTTTGTGAGAGCCATAAGGGTGGAGATCTTCTCGTTTAAAATATAGATTTTGAAGCCCCAGCTTTTCAGCCAGTTTGGGCTGTTTTTCGTTCCACGTTAACATGTTTGTATAGTATCGTATTTCGGGTAGAATATGAAGATTATTAAGTAAGCACGAAATACGAAGCGCGAAATACGAAAAAAGCGTAAATTTAAATATTTAAAATTTTGAATTTTTTCGAATTTCGAATTTCGGTTTTCGAATTTACATATGAGGCTTATTTGTCCAGAGTGTAAAAATGAGGTTGACTTGAAATCGTATTCCAAGTTGAAAGAAGGGGATGTCATAGAATGCAATCATTGCGGCATTACGTTGTCTATATCAGCTATTTATGAAGATGGCGGCATTACCACGGAAATTGTGGATGAAGGGAAGTAGGGTTGTTAGATGCCAGATATTTCTTCTACTGTTTCTTCAATCATACCTCTGAATCCGTGCGATCCGAGAAAGACGATACAATCACCCGGTTTTGACGTTTCAACGGCGTAACTCACAAGTTCGTCATCGTTTCCCATGTATTTTGTGTTTTTGTGAAAATTTCCAATTATCTCGGCCAATTTTTCCCCTTCAATAAATTCATCTTTAGTTTCAGCGTTGTTTCTTTTCAATTTAGTTAATCTGGGTATGATCACCATATCCGCGTCCTTGAAGCAGTTTTCATAAGAGGCGACTGATGCTTTTTTGCGACCGCCGGTATTTGGCTCAAATATGGCTATGATTTTTCCGTCATAAATATTTTTTAATTCAGCGAGAGTGTGTCTGACTTTATCCGCTGAGTGAGCTATGTCATCTATTATCGCCACTTTGTTCTCATGACGTTTCTCCATTCTTCTTTTCAATCCTTGAAATTCAGAAATGGACTTAACGATGGTTTCCTCTTGTATTCCGAGTTCTCTTGCTAGTGTGTAGCATGCAGTTATGTTTTCAGCTTGGAAAGTTCCTAAAAGTGGAGACAGAATACGCGTGCCGTTGATCATAAAATCAAGACCATCCTTTGTTTGTTTTACTCCGCTATAAACATAATCCGGCATAGGGGTATCCATCTTCCCCTCTTTAGAGGGGAAGTGCCTCGTCTTCGAGGCGATGGGGTGCATCTTTGCCTCATCACCGTCTTCAAGTTTTCCGTACCATATTACTTTTTTGTCTCCGGTAGTTTTTCTCACTCCATCACTGTCTTTGCATGCAACTATGAAATCAACTTTTGAAATCAATCGCTCAAAAACTCTAAAGTAAGATTCTTCGGTCGGATAAAGGTCGGCATGATCCCATGCCACAGATGTCAGAAGTAGATGTGTTGGATTGTAGTAATGAAACTTTGGATTCTTGTCCCATATTGCCGACTGGTATTCGTCGCCCTCCACGACGCTCCAATTACTTTCAGAAATTTTGCCGTTGGGATGCGAAAGGGAAAGCCCGCCGAAGAAATAGCTTGGGTCGTATCCCGCTTCACTCAATATGTATGACAACAATGCCGCTGAAGATGTTTTGCCCCAAGTACCGGCCGTCACTACGGAATGTTTTTTCACTACAAATTTTCCCACCGCTTCCGCCAAAGACATAACTTGAATCTTATTTTCTTTAGCGTGTATAAATTCGGGGTTCTGGTCGCTTGTACCGCTTCCGCCGGCTATTACTATCTCCGGCGTACCCATTTTTTCTGGATGAAAGCCGGGGTAAAATTCAATATGTGATTTTTCAAGCGCCGTTGAGACGGGAGGGAAGAATCCTTTGTCTGATCCTGTTACTTTATAGCCGGCATTATGAAGAGCGACCGCCAGCGCGCTCGTTCCCACTCCTGCTATTCCAACGATGTGTATATGTTTACTCATACAAATAAGATAAGCATCAAGCACCAAATAACAAATTACAAAAAATTACAAATTCAAAATTCAAAAATAATGTATACGAATGAAAACAATTAAACATTATAGAATTTACGCGTCTGATATCATTCCCGCTTTCGCGGGAATGACAGATGGGGAATAGTTTAAATAAACCGAATTGCGTAAGTCCTACATTAAATAAGAATAGCCGAAAAACACTATTTAATACAGTGCTTTATTTATTTCTGATCATTCCTTTTAATAAATCTATTTACCCGATCGCATGTTATAAATGTATGCCTATAATTAGCTGTGATAAAAGGCTCAAACGTACGTTTGAGCCTTTTATTGATTCTTTTCTGTCAATTGTCCATGTCAAATGTTCTTTCCTTAGCAAGCTAATAGCTGACAGCTAAAAGCTAGTGTGAAGCTTCCTTATCAAGCTAACGGCTAACTCTCGGCGGGACGGGTTTGCCGTCTTCAACTGCTACGACGACGGCCGCCTCGACAGCGTTGGAGTGTCGTCTTCCCGGAAGCAAGAGTCTTGATCTCTCGAAGACTTGTTCTCTAGATCTTTAACCCTACACCCTGTGTATTTTTTCTTCACGCCAAAGCAAGGGCGGGTTGAAAAATCCCACAGGGTTTTTTATTACTCCAAGCATTCCATTAGAAATTTGAAATTTCTTCTATCCTCTTCCCCTAAAAAGCTAACGAAGCTTATGAAACTACTGAAGCTACTGCTCCCCTTCCCATTCGTATTCATTAGTATATTCGTATTAATTTGTATATTGGTATTATTGTTTCAGTATTTTAGCAATCTCTGAAAAATCATTACTCCACGCTTTGCCATCAAACCATTCAGAACCCGAAAATTGCAGCTTGTAAGTATCTGATGGCCGTTGTAATGAGCCAAGATAAATATATTTCTTTCCGTTTTCTTTTGCCCACATTATTGCTTTAGTCATCATGCCGAGGCCAAAGGAGGGGTTTTTTTCCGACCCTTTGTAAAAAGGATAGCTGTAATGCAAAATTTTCTTCGTCTCCAACGCGACGCAATATCCCAGAGTTTCCGCTTGCTCGGCCGCGTTACCCGAGGATTCATGGATATCTTGGGTAAAGGTGATAAGCCGGTTGAAGTTGGATTTTTCAGGATCGGTAAGAAGTTCTTTTACTTTATTCGCGCTGAATATGTTGTCGCCAAATTTAGAATAAAAATCCTTTGCTAGTTTATGTATGGACCAGTGGTAATTTTCGTAGGGCAGGGGGATCAATTCCATCTTTATGTTTTCCATTTTTCTCAATATTCTCCTGTTTTCACTGGACAGCTCAAACTTGCTGAGGTCAATCCTCAAGCTTCTTGTTTGAGTAAAATACCCTTTGCCGATACGAGTGAAAATATACCCCTCATCGTATAGGTTCTCCATACTCTCGTCCGAAAAATCCGGCAAAATTTTGGTATTCCAGGAAAGATATGACATACAAATATACGAATTAATACGAATATACGAATAATACTAATATTTTTTTCTTTCTTGCGTATCAATCTTGACCACTCTGTGAGGCTTTAGAAACTTATCTCTAAAGTTTACCAACAGCCCCAGTTTCAGTTGTGTCTCTTGAAGATAATGTTGTATTTGGGGAAAATCTTCAGCAAGTAATGCTTGTTTCGCTTTGAGCTCAATAATGATTTTATTTTCAATAATAAAATCAACAATATTACCGCTATTTCCAATGCACATTTCCCTCTTAAATATAATTTTTTTAGCAGCAAGGTTTCGCTCCACCATATCTCCATACTGTTTTTCTCTAGCGTACCTACCTAATTCGTTGTGTGCGGAAAATAATATTCCTGTTATCGTGTAGGACAATTCCGGGTAAAGCACTTCAATTTTTTTGTCTGCTTTATTATTCGTATCCATTTGTATATTCGTATTAATTCGTATATTAGTATTTTAATGGAGCGCTATCCAAATTCCCAAAAAGACGAATGCCAAATGTATAATCCAAAATCGCATAACGATTTTTTCTTCGCTCCATCCTCGCAGTTCAAAGTGATGGTGAATCGGCGCCATTTTAAATATTCTTCGTCCCAAAAGATATCTTCCGCCGACTTGTATCAAGACACTGGCTGCTTCCACGTAAAACATGAATCCCAGGAATGCGAGTACGGCGATATGGTTTATGACAATGGCGTTTATCGCGAGCAGCGCGCCTAATCCCAGCGATCCCACGTCTCCCATCTGGAATCTGGCCGGTTTAATATTGTAATAGGTATAGGTGATGAGCGATCCGGCGACCGTCCCGTTCAGCACAGCCACCTCGTTATAGCCGTATATCCAACTCAATAAGGCAAGCGCGCTGAATGTGGGTATGAGCATGCCTCCGGCGAGGCCATCCATACCGTCCGCTATGTTTACGGCGTTGGCAGTCAGCATGACTATGAAAATAATGAGAGGTATGAGAAGCCAGCCAATATCAATGTATCCGTCAAATGGCAAGTAAATCTCTCTCCAGTGCTGGCCGAGCTTGAAATATATCCACCATGCCGCTATGGCGCCGGCTATAAATTGCAGGAGCAGTTTCTCGTGAACATGCACTCCTTTGCCTGGATGTTTGGAGAGCCACGCCGAAGCTCTCTTGAAGATTGACCACGGGAAAGTGAGGATGTACCACAATCTCATACTGACACTGCGATGCACTCGTATTAGTCGTATTATTTGGCTGAGTTTGCGATTCCTTCTTTCTTTTCCATATATATTCAATATGTCATCTACACCTCCAAGAGCCGCGGAAAGTAACATTACGCCTATGGGTACCCAAGTAAAGCTTCTTTCCCAGTTGAAAAGAACCGTGATGAAAGCCACGGTGACAATCACGAGCAGGCCTCCCATTACGGGGACATCAATTTTATCTTTCCTGGATTCAAGGTGGAGTGTCGGATCGTAATGTCCTTTTCTCGTGATTTTATATTTGTACAAAAAATTCGTGAGAATAGGACTCCACAAAAAGCTCAAAAAACATGAAAGAATGGAAAAACCTATGATCTGCGATAATATATCTAGTGTTAGTACTGAGGTTGGCATGGTAATAAGATAGAACTTACGCAGTCGGCGCATTTCTTCTCTGCAAGCCCCGTTTGCTCCCGTAATGTATAAGCTACATTTTGGTCGCAATCCTCGCTTGCGCCTCGAACTGCATCCAACTGCGTAAGTCCTATAAGAGAATATCAGCCGTTGAATGCTTTTACAAGAACATAGGCAAATCAACCAGGATAATCAATTTGGGCAAAAAATAACCCCGTTTAATCGGGGTCTGAAATGAGCACTCCGGAGGGCTCTCCGGTTTTAGATAGCCAGATATCGCATTTCGTCCAATCAATGCAGGATTTGTTTGTATTGACGGCAAGTTTTACTAGGAACCCATCATTTTTTGTTTTAACACCCACGATTTTGCCTGTTAAGGTTTCCCACTCTCCCAGATATCGGCAGTTTACACTTATCTCTGTTTCGCTCATCATGAACGATCTCAATGCGTCTTCTGAAGGGTATGGAGGGTTTTCGTGAGCTTCTTTTTCAGCAGGGGGAATAAAAGACTTCGGGTAAATTACAATGTAGATTAGCCGACGGATTTTTTTTTCGGTGATTAGATCTTGCACTTTCGCCTTTTTTTGAGGATTTGAGCCAACTGCCTAATTAATACCTTTTTCGCGCAAAAAGTCAAAGAACCAGAACCATCTTTAATCCGCGTATCGTAAGTGTAGAATGGTGCCCATTCTACCATAAATAAATGTGGTATAATATGTTTTTTGCCAACGAGTTACGTTAGATTCAGTGGAACCAATTGAGGCGCCTGACGCTTGTCATTCCCGCCTCTATTGCTCTCCGTTGGGTTATATTTTCGTCGCCCGATTTGCTTTGTTCCGTCCAGATTTGTTTTTGTATGGGCTCTTGGACATCGGTTATTTCTATACATCCTTCTCTCACTCCATGTCCGTATTTTCCATCTTCAGGCCATGCGTATGAGTGAACGTACTTAATCTGTTTAATGTTACCATTCTCGCTCATTGTTTCCGTGAGTACGAGTATGTGATGGTAATTTTTTTCCGGGCCGGTATTCAGCATGGCTATAAAATCTCCAGGCCGAGCATCGTTAATTTTTATTTCTTTTGAGTTTTTTTCAGACGAAAAAGAAGTTACTCCCGCGCTTTCCACGGGACGTATTTTGCAGATAAGTTTTCTCAGAAAATTCGTTCCATTCACCGGGCGTAAATTCTTTTTCAGCGAGCCTAAATTTTTTGACCTGCTTTCAGCGTCCAAAATATAGTAAGCAAGCCCGGAACAATCTATTCCGATTTTACGATCAACAATAAATCTTTTTAAATCTTTCTCGTCCATACCTTTAATATTTTCCCTGCTTTTCAACGCGATCAGAATAACTTCTTCCGTAATTTCGTCTGGCGAACCTTTGCCGATGAGGGGGCGCAAGCCGGCCCTAATACCGCCCCGTCTATTGTTGTAGTAGGGGCATTGCACTTTCTTATCACCGAAAGAAAGGCCCATATAATCGGCCATAATTTTTCTGGCTTCTTCAGATAACGATAGTGTTTGTGTTGACATTTTTTTAATGAAACAGATGACGGGATTCAGGTCAGTCTAACAAATTTTTTATTTTTTCACCCAAATTATTGAGAACCTCATGATCGTCCATTAAGTATTTTTTGCTTTGTATTCTCAACAGTTCCGAATTATGAGCATTATTTTCATAAGTTACAATATTTAACCCGAGCTTGCCAAGCTCTTCCGTGACCTTGTCCGCCACGGCACTTCTTTTTTTTGTTATTCTCTGAACGATCTGAGCGCCGTCTGATAATGGAGTTAAAGATGCGTTTGGAATGTAGATTCCCATAAGCGCCGCTACATGCGCCTCAAAACATGTAATGCCAGTGACATTCCTTTTTTTATTATCGCGTTCAAGTTTTGATTCAAAAATCGCTGAAGCCGGCTGACGCGCGTTGATCTCTATAAGATGAACTCTCCCCGTTGTTTCCGAAACGGCAATGTCCAATCCGAAAAGTCCTTTCCATCCATAACCCGCTAGCTTGTGCCCGATATTTGTGACCATTTTTTTATATTGGCTGAGTTGCGTAGACGTAAGAAGCCGATGGGGCAATGAAAAATCGTTCCCGATAGTGGCGAATGGCAAATCCGTGAAAGGCGGCAGGCCTGTTATCTGATAGCTCAGGTTACCCATGAGCGCTTGCTCGCCGAGGATTACGTTATTGCTGGTGAAAACGGGCCCTGCGATATAGTCGGTTTTTCTCACCTCACGGTCCGGAAACGCGCTTGCCAGTTTGTCCAGCGTGTCACGGTCTTTTATCAGCATTGTACCTTGGCCGGAATGAGCATGATTGAACTGAAGAATAAAAGGTTTTTTNTCGTACATTATGTTTCGGAGCGGGGCTATTTCATGCGGNGGCAAATAATCGGCGTACTCTCTAAGCCATTTAACTTGTTCCAATTTTTCTTCAACTCTATTGACGAGGCGCGCCGGAGGATTGAGAAGTTTCCAATGATTTTCTTNGGCAGTCTTTTCTATCATGGCCGTGTTTTTAAAAACCATTATACCCGCGCCCTTAAGATCGGATATGTATTTTTTTGTCTGGGGGTGTCGTAACAACTCGTGCGTGTCAAGATTTCTTTCGGCTTCAACTGTGAAAATATTCTTGGGAAATTGTTTTGCCAATTTCCTGTGCGCCGATGTTCCGCTCGTAATTATGTAATAGCCGCGAACAGGCAAATCAAAGCCCAAAGCCCTTTCCGCGTCACGCGCGACGTAAATCAAAGGATGTGTTATAAGATGATCGTAAAGTTTTTCCATGAATTATTCCTTATTCAAGCGTTTTAGCCAAAGACAACCGTTTACGATATAAGTATACTATATACTAAGAGTCTGTTCATAATCTCCCTTTAGATACTTAAAACTGTTACCAAGGATGCCACGGTTCGATAATAAATAGGTTACCGTAGTCAGATATGACTATGAGAACCAAACATGAGGTCATTGAAGATGCTTTGAAGGGGTATCTTCGATCCTCCAAACAATCAAAAAAGGAGATACTGGATCGGTTAGAAAAGGTTACGCACATGCAAAGGAAGTCGATTATTCGACGTCTTAGGGTGCTTCAATTGCGCAAGGATGGTTATGATTGGCAGGATCATCGTGGCAGGCCGGTGTACTACACTCCTGATGTGGTCGCTGCCCTTCACGAGGTTTGGTTAACTTCTCATGAATTGTGTGCCGAGCGCTTGCACCCGATTCTCGGAGAATATGTGGACGTATTGATTCGCGACAACATGTGGAATCATTCCGACGAAGCCACCGGTAAGCTCCGGAAGATGAGCTTGGGGACAATGAAAGGATTCACTCAAAGCTTCGACAAGGTGATTTCTGGAGGTGGTAGGTGCATGACGAAGCCGTCTTCTTTAAAGGAAGTGATTCCAGTTAGACGTGGTCCTTGGGATAATCCTCCACCCGGATATGGCGAGGTCGACACTGTCGCACATTGCGGTAATACCTTGGAGGGAGAATTCGTCTGGACGGTGCAGTACAGCGATATTTCGCTTCTGTGGTGTTTTCTTGAAGCTCAGATGGGTAGAGGAGGTAAAGAGACGTTAGACAGCATAAAAGCAATGGTGAAGAGGTCCCCACACCGTATTCAAGGACTTGATCCTGACTCCGGCGGAGAGTTCATTAATTGGGCGACTAAAGATTGGTCTGTTGAGGAGAAGATTGAGCTCACACGCATCCGTCCCGGTATGAAAAATGATCACGGCAGAATTGAGCAGAAGAACGACAAGAATGTCAGGAAGTGGGCCGGTTACATACGCATCGATACCGAAGAAAGACTCGCTACCCTGAAGGAGATGTACAAAGTGCTCGAGGTTTACATAAATCACTTCCTGCCTTCAATGAAGTGCATCGAAAAGATCCGCTACAACATCTCCCATTCATCAAGGAAATATGATGATGCGAAGACGCCCTACCAGAGATTCATGGAGCATCCGGATATGGACAAGGACGCCAAGAAAAAGATGCTGGAATTTCATCAGACACTCAACCCGAAGGTGATACATGACCGGCTACTCATTTTGAGAAAAAAGCTTTTCGTCGGTGCAAAATTTACCAGAAATGATATATGATATGAATACTGATTTCGGTAACACCTATTTATTATCGAACAACCTGTGGATAATTAGACTGGTGTTATATATACTACATATAATATACTCTACTTATGAAGCTTCTTGAGAAAGAAAAAGCTAGAGTTTTGCGCAAAAAGGGGCACTCCATAAATCAAATTGTGAAAGAAATGAAATTTTCTAAAGCAAGCGTAAGCTTGTGGGTGCGAGATATTGTTTTAACAAAACAACAAAAGAAGATGCTCTCTGAGAGAGGAAGAAGTACGGAATCCGTAGAAAAAAGAAGAATTAATCGTCTTTTTAATGAAAATGCAAGAAGGCAAAAAATAATTGATGAAGCAAAAAAAGATTTCTATGATATTTCTTTGGAACAATTAAAATTAATTGGGGTCATTTTATATTTAGGAGAAGGCGCAAAAACTCCCAGAGGGATGGCTAGATTGTCCAATAGTGATCCTTTGATTATAAAAATCATGATGAGATTCTTTAGAGAAATTTGCGATGTTCCGGAACATAAATTCCGGGGGCATATACACACATTTGCGCATGTTGATATTAATAAAACAGAAATGTATTGGTCTAAAATAACGGGAATACCCCGCGGTCAATTCTTTAAGACATACATAAAACCAAGTTCCGCCAGCTTGCAGAAAAGAAATACTTTGCCCTTCGGAACGTTCGATGTATGCATCTGTGATACAAAACTATTTTTAACCATCAAAGGTTGGATTGAAAAGGTAAAAGAATTGATAATCAGGTAAATTGAAAACAAAATCCATCGATGTTTAATAAAATTTGGGTTGCGTTATATAATTACAACATTATAAATATAACAAAAAAGAAATGTTAAATGTAACGCAACAAGATGTAAAAAAACTGGCCGTTAGTTTGGCCGCAAAAGAGACAAGTCTGAAAGAAGAAAAGCAGAAGAGGGAGGCCTTGGCCGAAGAAGTGAAGACGATTGGGAGTGAGCTGAGTCAATTGAAGGCCAAAATAATGGAGTTGGAAAAACAACGTCAAAGAAAAATGGGCGATCTCATGGTTATGGATAGAAAAATATCTAATGATGAGAACGAGGACAGAAGGATGAAAACTGATCTGGAAAATCTGAAGCGCCAGCTTGACCAGACTCTTAAGAAAAGATAAAGATGAAAAAAAAGGCGGTGTATATTATCTCCGGCCGAGTACAGGGAGTTTCCTTCAGGTATTTCACAATGAGAAAGGCCAGAAAATTAAACTTGGCGGGATTTGTGCAAAACTTGCCCAACGGACAAGTGAAGGCCGTCGCCGAAGGCGACGAGTCTGATCTGGAAATTTTCAGGAAATATTTGGAAGAGGGGCCGATATTCGCGCGAGTAGATAGCGTTTCCGTCGATCTACTTCCTCCTACCAATGAGTTTTCGGACTTTACTGTTACTGACTCTCACTTAATTCCTTAGCGAAAAAACGGCCTGTTTCGCTAAGGAATTAAGTGAGAGTCAGTAGATATTAAATATGAATCAAGATACTTCCATCATTTTTGAGAATAAAAATTATATCGCGGTAAACAAACCAGCCGGTATTGCCGTTCACGCTGACGGCAGATCAAAAGAGTTAACGCTGGCTGATTGGATTGTCAGTAACTTCCCATACATGTCGGATGTTGGCGAGAACATTGTAACGGATGATGGGAGAATTATTTTGAAGCCGGGAATGGCTCATCGCATAGATAAGGAAACTTCGGGAATTATGCTGTTGGCAAAAAGTCAGACGGCTTATTTGCATTTGAAAGGACAGTTTCAAGCGCGGGAAGTGAGCAAGAAATATTTAGCTTTTCTACACGGGGAGACAAAAGAAGATCATGGGATAATCAATCGGCCGATCGGCAGAAGTAAAAACGACTTTCGGAAATGGACGGCGGAAAGAGGCACAAGGGGCGAATTGAGAGAGGCCGTCACAAGCTACGTGGCGCTCCTAAGAAACAAAGGTTTTACATACGCCGAGATTTCGCCTAAAACCGGCAGGACTCACCAGATAAGAGTACATTTCAAGGCGATCAATCATCCGGTAGTCTGCGACAAACTTTACGCGCCCAACAAAGCGTCCGCGCTCGGTTTTACCCGTCTCGCTCTGCACGCTTTTTGTCTGGAGTTTTCCGATCTTAGCGGTGAAAGAATGAAAGTAGAGGCGCCGTTATCGGAAGATTTTCAAAAAGCGGCGCGGGAGTTGGGATTTGAACCGCGAGTTAGTCAGATAGCATAAGTAACAGCTCACCATGAGCCAAACCCTCCCTTTGGCTGAAAATACGCTTATTTTGTCGAACATTTTAAGATGTAAGATGATGCAAGACAGAAGACGGGCAGGCGCGGGAATAACAGAAGTTGGAGACAAGACCTAAAGCCCTATCTTGAAATGAAAATTTGCGGAAAAGAGGCAGACATGATAGATTATCTGAACTTATGAACGCGACTGGAAATATACAAATTTCTCCCGTAAACATGGACGAAAGAAAGGGTTGGAATATAAAAGCGGGGGACACAATAAAAGTGTGGCAGAAGATTAAGGAAAAAGATAAGTACCGTTTACAGATGTTTGACGGGCTGGTTTTGGCTGTAAAGCATGGAACCACTGCCGGAGGTACTTTCACCGTGAGGAAAGTGGCAAGCGGAGTTGGGGTTGAGAAAATTTTTCCTTTGTATTCCCCTTTGATCGATAGAATTGAAATCACAAAAAGGGCTAAGGTGCGGCAAGCGAAGCTGTATCACATTAGACGAAAAGCCGCCAAGGAAATACAGCGAGAAATGAGGAATTTGAGAAAGGTAGAAGTCAGGTTACCAAAGGAAACTGAAGATAAGACAGAAGAAGAGAACAAAGAGACTGCATCATAGAAACAATAAAGGAGGGTGAAGCCCTCCTTTTGCTTTTAAATTATTTTTGGCATAATTGGCAAGTCTTTATGAAATGCGCAGGTGGCGGAACTGGCATACGCGCACGCTTGAGGGGCGTGTTCCTTCACCGGATTGGGGGTTCAAATCCCCCCCTGCGCACATCACAAATAGTCTGCGAAATTTTTGAAGCAGGTAGCAAAGCAGCTGCTTGCTTTGCGTGGGGATTTGAAAGGCGGAGTCATGTTCCGAAAGTCATCGGAACAGGCGAGCCAGGGTCGTGGAAATTTACAGCGACGGCGAGTAAATTATCCCTGACCAAGCCCCCTTGCGCACTGGGAAAATTTGGGTCTCTGACCGGCACAGGTCTTTAAAACCTCGCTTGTTGTAAAAGAGCGGGGTTTTCCGTTGTGTGGAGGGCTTAATTGTCTGACTGTTTAGATCATTGAAGCCTATCGGCGCGGAGGCTTCGACGACATCATAATCATCGCACCGATGTCGGTCATAGCCAAAGTAGTGGAAGCGAAAGTCTTTCCTCTTTGGTCGGAGGCGGTCATTTGTCCGCGAGGACAGCATGACTGGGAAACAAACGGGCGGTATTACAGATTCGCCCGTTTTCGCCGGATTCGACGCTTGGCGTTTGAATTCGAAGATCTCGGACCTGCCGCGATGCGGTTGTCGGGGGACACCTCAGTGGGAGTTCTTTAGGCGCTGCATCGTCTTGGTTAAATCGGATGAGTTTTTGCAGAGACTCGTCCACTTTATTGAGTCCGCAATGTTAAATGTCGCGGTACTTATTTGTTAGAGGAAATAAGCACTGGGCAAATTGCGGATTCATAGAGTTAGTTTATAAATTTTTTTATATAGCCCGCGCACCAAGAGATATTGGTGCGGGATAAATCCCCACGGGGCTAGGAGTAGTGATAGAATCAGGCAAGGAGATAGTATGAGCGATTTTTAAATCTCTCTCCTCTAAATACCATCTCTTGGTTTGTATAATTTCTGTCATTTTGCTCTTAGCCCTGTGGGGATTTTTGTTTTGAGAATGGTCAAACAGGCAAATAAAAAGGATTATACGTGCGCGTGATCCTTTTTGATTTACAATAAGAATATTCAATAGTTATGATAGTCAGACTATCATAACTGACATGTTGGTTAAAAAAAGCGAAAGCAGATGCTTTCGCTTGTCAGTAACGAAGTGAACGGTACATGCTTTCCACCCGACTATACCGACCCCATGTTGTATGAGGCGGGGGAGATATTGGCCTCCGTTCTAATGTTGGCTTCGGTAGAGCTGTTGGCTGAGGAATAGCGCAAGGTGTGCCGTTTTTCCTGCGCAACTCCACCTTTTTGGCGTATACGCTCTTGCCTGATGGTTGGATCATGCGGCGCAGTCTTTCCGCTTGCTTTTTTTCAAGCTGGAGCCGTTTTCTTGCGTCGCGATTGACTCGCATCTTGCCCATACCGATCCTTTCGTTTGAGTTGACGTTTGCAGCTTTCTTTAAATTAACAGATGAGCTTTAATTGTTCAAGTATTATGAATTAGCTTATAGCTTCTCAGCTTTCTACTAAGAGAAAACACTTGACATAGACAATTGACAGCTCACAGAGAGGATTCGTTAGCTTCTTTGTAGCTCGCTAGCAAATTTTAAATTTATAATTTTAATTTTTATAATAATTTCAAAATTTTTAATTATAAATAAAAGAAGAAAGAAAGAAAAAGAACCGCCATCCTCCGCACCTTTTATCTGATAAAAGGTGCGGAGGACCCCCTCTATTTTTATGAAAAAATAGAGGGGGGGGGGGTAAGGATTCGTTCCCGGTCGACCTTTCATTTGTCCTAAAAAATATTATACTAAAACTATGAATCTTACTGATAAAAAATGCGAGCCGTGTGAGATGGGCGGTGAACCTCTGAAAAAAGATGAGGTGGATTTTTATATGAAAGATGTTCCGGAATGGGAGGTGAAGGAGGGAAAGAAGATCGGTCGTAAATTTAAGCATAAGGATTTTTCCGAAGCCATGGCGTTTGTAAACAAGGTCGCGGATCTCGCGGAAGAGGAAGGGCATCATCCTGATTTTATAATTCATTATAACGAAGTGGAGCTTGTTTTGTGGACTCACGCGGTTGGCGGTCTTTCGGTAAATGATTTTATTATGGCGGCGAAGATCAATGGATTAGCTAATAGCTGTTAGCTGTTAGGAAGTTAGCTTAAAGAAAAGAAAATGTTATATACGAGGAAGGGAGATACGGGGACTACGAAAACTTTTGGCTGTGATCAGCGGGTGTCAAAGAGTTCAAAAATAGCCGAGGCGCTCGGCTCTCTTGATGAGGTTAATTCTTTTCTCGGTCTTATAAAAGTAGAGTCAAAAACTTTTAAAAATACTGTTCCCGGCACCGATAAAGGAATAACTCTTACCGATGTTGTGCATGAAATACAAGAGACGCTTTTTATAATCCAAGCAGAAGTCGCTGGATATCCTAAAAAGCTTGAAGCGGAAAAAGTTAAGAAAATTGAGAAAATTATTGACGATATTGAAACCGTCTTGCCCCCCATAAAATCCTTTTTTATTTCAGGCGGAACCAAGACCGCGGCTTTGTTTGACGTCGCCAGAACCATCGCAAGAAGGGCGGAGAGAAGGGTAGTAGACGCGAAAGAAGAAGGCGCCGAAATTTCCGCCTACGCTTTGTCATTTCTGAACCGATTGTCCAGCTTGCTATACGCATTGGCTAGATTCAGCAATCATGTCGCGGATATAAAAGAAAAGCCGCCAAAATATAGATAAAGTGTAGTTGACAGGCAGTAGTTGTTAGAAAGATAAGCTTAATCAGCTTCCCTAAAGCTTCTCTAGCTTCTCAGCTTTTTAGGTGAAGAAGAATTGAAAAGGGTCTGGATTCCCGCCTTCCTGTCTTTGCACAAGGCTACGACAAGGCACAGCGCGGGAATGACAGAAGATATAGGATCGACACTCAACAAATGGTGGATAACTTTTGAAAATGCATGTGCTACTATTTGAAGTAGAGAACGCTTAACGAAAATTTATAAAGATCGATTTTTTATAAAGCAATTAACAAAAAATTATGGAACTTAATAAAAACAAATTTTCACTGGCTGCCGCCGGTGCAATGGGAATAGTGTATGTGGTATGCGCGGTTTTTGTAGCTCTTTGGCCGGAGTTTTCCCTAAAACTTTTCGGATGGCTTGTCCATCTTGTTAACGTCGATAAATTTGCCGGCGACGTCGCCATAACAACGTTCGGATTTACCGCCGGTCTTGCTCAGTCGCTTATCTATACCTATGTCGGCGCGTGGATTTTCGCTTGGCTGCACAATCGTTTCATGCGACAAAAATAAGCGGTATTTGTCCAAGCGCGAAAAAATCTATTAAAATTATCATCATAAAATGTTTACACCTGAACTTTTGGAATATATAAATAACGCGAAGCGCCGCGGTGTCAATGACGATGCCATACGCCATATCCTTACGAACAATGGCTGGGACGAAAATGATCTCAATGAAGCTTACGCAAAAATCAACAAAAGCGAGCCAAAGAATACTATTCCTGTAGCTCCCGCTCCCGCTCCCGCGGTTCCTGCTTCCGAGCCGGCGACGCCTATAATTCAAAACATTCCACAAGACGTTGAAGTGCCATTGAGTACGGATCCGTCTTTCATGCAAACGACGGAGGGGGGAAAAAGGCCAAGTATTAAAACCTTACTGTTACTTATCCTCACGATCATGTTTGTTGGTGGAGGGACAGCGCTCGGCTATTATTCTTATCAAAAATATTTTGGCCAAACTCCGGAAGAGAGAATTATTCAGTCACTCATCAATCTGACAGATGTTCGGGGGGCAAGAATAAATGGCGTGTATGAGGTGGTGGACCCGGAAATAACGGTTAGTTTGAAAGCTGACACGTCCGTATTAAATCCCCAAGACGGAAATTTTAAAGAAAAAGGAGTAGTTTCAATCAGGGCTCGATATGTTTCGGAAACGCAGGAGAATGTGAGGGGTCAGTCATCTTTGCCCCCAATATCAACTCTTGATGTTCGTTTGACGATAGAGTCCATGGTCGTGGAAGAAACTCTTTATCTCAGAATAACGGAAGTCCCGTATCTTGGATTCATTTCGCTTGATGAGATTAAAGACAAGTGGATACGAATTCCTCTTAATGAAATACGGGAAACAAAAAGCTCCGAGGATTTCCAAAGCAGGATGCTGACAAAGGAGGATTTCATGATCATAGAGGAAAAATATAAAAATAAATCCAGGTTATCCGTTCAAAGTTTGGGCAAAGAAGATATAAACGGGATGGAAACAGACCATTATTCTTTTCAGTTTACAGATGAAGCGTTTGCTTACATTGAAGAAATTTTTATCACCATGCTTAAAAAAGCGGATGTCGATGAGGCCGAGTTGGAAGAAGAGATAAAGAAAACTCGACCGTCGCTAGCCAGTTTGAAAGAATTGAAAAATGAAGTCTGGCTTGGCAAAGACAACCTTCCGTATAAATTTGTAATCCAGGGAGAGATAGTGTCTCCGCCGACAGATTATACAGAAAGTCGGACAGCTGCTGTGCGTTTTGACGTGGAACTTGGCGAGTTCAATAAGGATTTTGAGGCAGTTGCTCCGAGTGAAAGCAAAACTGTTCAGGAGATATTCCAAGCGGTGATGCAATAGTTTTTACAATCATGCCGGAATCTTTTAATTTATTCGAGGATTCGCCTGATTTAAGCAGAGAAGTGATTGATCGTTTGAATGCCGTAGGAATTGAAGATGCCCAGACTCTTGAGATGGTAAATAAATATGTAGACCTATGTCATGCCGAGGCGAATGAGGAGGCGGCGGCAGATCCGCAAAGCGCCGAGGTCTCAAATAGAGCAAATATTAAAGCGGAGATTAGAATAGCACGGCTCTTTTTGGCCACTCTAAATTATAAAGATCGGGCAAAAGAGATATTACAAGATGTGCTTGAAGCAGCTTATCAAAACGAGTCAACTTTAGATTTGGCCAGCGAAATTGAAACCCTACTTCGAGATAGGGACTAAAGCCCTATCTGGTGTTAGGATGGTGCCCATTCTACACACGCCATAGCCACAGAGAAGGTTATTTTTTTTGCGCGCCCTGTGAAATATATTGCTTCAGAAGCGTCTGGTAGGGAATATTCAACTTGTTGGCACGTTCTTTCACACGGACAAGTAGGTGTTCCGGTATACGCAACGAAATTGAGCGAGTGGTCGGCTTAAGATTTGGGAACGATACATTTTTAAAATCTTTTGGCTGAAATTTTTCATTCAAATCAAAATCGCTCCAGAATTTTCGTTCAGAATTTTCATCCTTAAATTTTGTTTTTTTAGTATTCTTTTTCATACAATTTGCGTTCTTTTTTGTTAATGTCTCGCGCGGAAATAACTCGAATCCGCTCGTGCCTTATGGTAAACACTATTACCAAAAGGCGGCTCTGGGAGGTATTACCCAAAAGAAAGTAGCGGCGTTCATTTTGAGAGTGCGTTTCATCAACGGCAACTTTTTTATCCGGATCAAAAAATGCTTCTTCACACTCCTCATCGGTAACAGCGTGACTTTTCCAGTTTTTACCTGAATTGCCTGCATCCCATTCAAATCCGACCACATCTTTCATACAATAAGTGTATATACTGGCTTATACATTGTCAACAATCAAAATTAAATAAAAATGAAAAACTAAGGTTCAGACGGCAGAAGCCAGGCATCTTTGGTGTTAGGATGGTGCCCATTCTACATGCACATCTTGAAAAAACTAGTGAAATTAGTCTATTTTTTGCATATATTCACTAAAGTTTGACAATTAATAGTGAAAACCCTATAATATAAAGACTTATTAACTAAAAGCGCATATGGCTACGACCAAACCAATCAAAAATAAGATCCAGAGTTTAAAAACCAAATTTGATATTCTCCGCAAAGGCAGGGAGTCACTTTTGGTTATGGTCGATGAAGCTGAGGTTGCGGAAGCTGTCTATAATTCCAACGCGATCGAAAATTCCACGCTGACACTTAAAGAGACTGAAAAAATTCTACTGGAAATGGAGGTGGCTCGCGATGTGTCGGTCAGGGAAGTGTTTGAGGCAAAAAATCTGGCACGCGTCATTGAGTATATCAGGAAGAAAGCGAGTGAGGCGGAGATCAACAAGGAAACAATTCTTTTCTTGCACAAGATGCTTATCGGAGGCATTGATGACGGCATCGCTGGTCGCTTTAGGAAGCTTGGCGAATACGTTCGCGTGGGCACTCATGTTGCCCCGGCTCCGGAGCATGTTGAACGTATGATTGATGTCATTCTTTCGGGATACACGAGCGACATGGAGGCATATTTTATAGACAAGATCGCAAAATTCCATCTTGATTTCGAAAATATCCATCCATTTTGTGACGGCAACGGACGTATCGGCAGGGTGATTATGTGCTATCAGCTGCAGCGCCTCGGGTTCCCGGTGATCATCATCCGTGACAAGGAAAAGAAGGAATACTACAGTACCTTTGCGGAGTATCGCGATAAAAAGACCGTTAAGAAGATGGAGAAGATACTATCTTTGGCGCTCATGGAATCTCTTCATAAGCGCACAACTTATCTCAAGGGAGAAAAGATCGTCACACTTTCTGATTACGTGAGGAAAAATGGCAAGTCCGGACCGGCTCTCGCCAATGCGGCGCGTCGGCAAAATATTCCTGCATTCAGGGAGAAAGGGGTGTGGAAGATTGCCGAGAATTTTATCTACGATGGAGCCGAACGGAAATAAGATTTGTTCCATGAATAGCGCTGAAATCAAAAACCTGATCTTTGTTGACTGCGAAGCCAACGGCAAATGTCCGAGCATGGGCAAGCTCACGGAATTCGGCGCGGTCGCGTATCCGTCGCGGGTAACATTCCATGGCATCATCATTGAAGGTCATCGCTCAGCCGATAATCCGACTACACGCATATACACCGGGAAAGTGTTCAGTGAGAAAGAGGTGTTCGAGAAATTCGAGAAGTGGCTGCTGGAGATGTGCGGAAAAGAGCGGCCGAAATTCGTCAGCGATAACCCGGCGTTCGATTGGCAATGGATCAACGATAGCTTTTGGAGAACTCTCGGCCGGAATCCATTCGGGTATTCCGCACGGAGGATCGGCGATTTCTATGCCGGCCTCATCGGAGATTTCATGGACTCGTCCTCATGGAAGCATCTGCGTATCACGAAGCATGATCACAATCCGGTTCACGATGCCATGGGTAATCTCGAAGCATTCGACAGATTGCTGAAAGGGGAAAGACCAAAAAGGAAATGATTTTTGCTTTGATAGGACTTACACAGTCGGCGCATTTCTTCTCTGCAAGCTCCGTTTGCTCCCGCAATGTATAAGCATACATTTTGGTCGCAATCCTCGCTTGCGCCTCGAACTGCATCCGACTGCGTAAGTCCAAAGTTGCTGGAATTGTATGTCGGAATCTTTTAATTTGGCCAGCGAAATTGAAACCCTACTTCGAGATAGGGACTAAAGCCCTATCCGGATCCAAAAGTTATTTTCAGATAGGAACGGCTCATGCGTACGTGTGAGCCGTTCAAAATGGCTATAATGCGCTGTTTAAGATTGCTATTACGGGGCGCGGCGTGATAATGTAGAAAAGTGAAAAGAAGTATGGTGACTATAGTTTAGTGGTAAAACTCCGGTTTGTGGAACCGGTATCGAGAGTTCGATTCTCTCTAGTCACCCAAAAATGTACGATATCATCAAGTTAGTCTCACTTTGTGTAAACCAAATGATTTCGAGGACAAAACCAAATATTTTCAACAAAAAATTTGATGTTGCGGGGTGGTTTTTTTGGTTTAACAAACAAATAGGGATAAAACTCTATCTGGATGAGGGTAATATTACACCATAAAAACTCATGGTAGGATGGTGACCATCCTACATGTCCTACATATTCTGTGTAGGTACCCAGAAATATAATAAAAAGACCGCAGTACATCCTGCGATCTTCGGGGTATCCACCGTGGTATCTTGTTAATGTCTTGTCGCCCACCACACGAGTATGGCGACGCCGGCAACAATGATTATAACGCACACGTTTTGGATCCGGTGCACTTGTTCAAGAGTCAGTTCGAGTTTTTGCGCGGGCTTTTGTTCGGGGGGTTCATTCATGTTTCTTATTCTCCGTGCCGGTTTATGTTACAGCGACCAAGGTAAATTGTCGTTGTTGTGATTCTCAGTGTGCTGGTTTGGTCTATTCTTTATCTTTACCTACATTACTACGCATTGTTTTTATGTCAAAGAAGAAAAAAATTGACATTTTATTATTATTTGGTATAATTCACTTAGCGTATGAATATGGATGATGCGAAACACGAACCTTTGGTTGAGTTTACGAGCTTAACCTCTGGTCAAAATCACGAACTCTTTATCAGTTTTGGGCCCGAGCATCCGCCCTTGCTCATCCCCACGACTGAAAGCGAAATAGAAACCACTATAAGTGAATAGTGGTTTTTTTAATGATGATTCATTTTTTTATAACCTGTCATGTTACAGGGGATTTTGCTAAAAAGTTCCGGCAAGGTTCCCATTTCATTTATGGGCATGTATACTTCAAATTGGAAGGAAAAACAAAAACTGGAGCTAATCTTTGGCGGGAAGAAACCAGTTATTACCGTAAAAGATTGGAATAAGTGAGAGTCAGTAAACAGCAAAATTTTTTATATTTCTGATACAATGTTCAATATGAAAACCATACTCAACATCTCATTCAAAGCTGTTTTTTTAACTGCTGTAATAGTAATATCGGCTATTGCTTCTTCGTCCCATGCCACGGTTGGGGGTCCGACTTACATCTACGATTTCAAATATAATCCCTCGGACGAACATGTTTACTACACACAGAATTCTTTAAGCGGAAGAGGTTGTCCGCCGGAACTATATAAGATTTCACTAAATACCGGCAATTCGGAGGTCGTTTTTTCTTGCGCAGAGGGGGAGAGGATTATAAACGAAATGGGCCAAACGCAAGGGTTCTCGGTTGATGCTCAAATCCGTCGGATTACACAAGGTTTTAAAGAGCTTAGCCAAATAAATTTGAAAGAAAATGATATTTCCATAGACGTTAATTTTGTCAGAGTGGAAAATTTCGGTTCTGAAATTGACGAAGTTCTAAGAAGACATTTTTTAACCGGTGTGTATCAGAACACCGATAAACTTGCGGAGTTTTCTATCACCGGATGCAGCTTAGATCAACCCTTTACTTTTGCCGGATACGCTATTCCCGGCTTCAATAAAAAAATTGTTCTTCTTCTCTCCACAAAAGGGGATTGTTTTGAGGGGGGATATGTGGGAGAGACTTTGCATGTGGTCGGTGGTCTCAACGATCTAGATAAATCATATTTGAGCAATACTCGGAAGGGCATGCACGCCCTGGTTCCGAGCGCGGCGACGCTAGGAGTTTTTGAACAGGATGGAATCTCTATAGGCAAGGAAGATCCGCCGAAAACTCCGCCGAAAACGGAGAACGGAATTACTGCAGACACGGGCGATACTCCAGACAGCGACTCGAATGATGTTGTTTATATTGTGGTCGCGATGATAGCGGGCATTATTCTCGGTTTTATTTTTGGGAGAAACATTGGAGGACGGGGGGAGCGGAAGCTTCAGTAGCTTCATAAGCTTCCTTTGCTCCATTAGCTTATGGGGGGGGCTAGCTATTGGCTGTTAGCTTGCAGTAAAAAACACCTGACATGAACAATTGACATTTGACAGGGAAGAGAGAGAAATCCTCCGGCCTCCGGCCACCTCCTTTATGAAAGGAGGAAGAAGAGGGGAGGGAGAAATTTCAAATTTCTTACTACACTACACCATAAAAACAGAATGTAGGATGGTGCCCATTCTACATGTGGGTGGTGGGGGAATGAAAAAGCCCATGGCGGTGCCATGGGCTTGTGGTGTTGAGGATGAAGAGGTGAGAGAAGATCCGGCGTGCGCCTAGAGTCTGTCAATGCTCTCGAGATATCCGAACAGATCGAATTTCGGGGCGATCGGCGTGTCTTGTCTGATGGGTTTGCTCGCGGTTCCGGTGCCGGTGGTAACTTGCGCCATTGCCATGATCATTTTATTGAGCTGATCAACGCGCAGGAGCAGGAAGGTGATCCTGTCCCCCGCGGTTTGTAGCTGACCCTCGAGATCCTTGATTTTTTCAACGGCGACATCATTCTCCATCAAGGACGCATCCAAGGCGTTGGTTCTGTCCCGGTTTGCTTCCCCCAAGCGCGAATTATCCGCTTGCAATGTTCTGTATTGCGTTATCCAAGCCAGTAGGTCTCCCTCCACAACTTGTAAGCGTTTCTCCAACTCTTTGCGGCTGATCTTTGCAGTCGTTTGAGGTTGTTTGTTACGGCTCGCGGCGTTTCCGGCGCGGCCCCGTTTAGCTTCCTGAGATGTGCTCATACTGAGCTGAAATTATCACATTCTTGAAAATTGTCAAGGTAGCCGCTTGACAATGCTTTTATCTTTGTTATTATAGCTACATAACTTAATCTCATAGGTTTTTCTTTTTTTGGAGTCATTTTCCTAAAACCGCTAAGCTCAAGCATTATATAGAGAGCTTTATCAAAAACTAACGAGACTAGGACTTACGCA
>C687J35174_10001749_pt1 | contig 31282 bp, 27 predicted proteins | sample RifCSPhighO2_01_FD_35174 | JGI IMG/M metagenome (IMG submission 35174) | reverse complement strand
TCAATACATCCGAGGCACTTGAGAAGGTGAGGAGGGGGCAAGAAAATGGGGCGGAGCGGTGATTGAGTAAAATCATGCTATAATAATTCCGTGAATATTTTCAGGAAAATTGAAGAAATTTTATTTTATTTCCTTCTTTTTGCCATTCCGTTTCAGGCGCGGAAGATATTATGGCAGCAGAATTGGTATTTTAACGAGTGGCAGGCGATATCACTTTATCTTACCGATTTAATTTTACTTGTCTTATTTGTATTCTGGGTTTTATTTAATTTTCGCGGTAGGCAAATTTTCAATTTTCAATTTTCAATTTTCAATAAATTTCCCAATTTCCCAATTTCCAAATTTTTTCAGTCAGATTTTTTTCTTACAAGCTTTCTCATTGTAGCGGCAATTTCAATCAAAAATTCAAGCAATGCGGTCATAAGTTTATTTCAATTTGTTAAATTGGCCGAGTTTATCGCTTTTTATTTTTATCTCAAGCACTACGCTTTTTTTAGATTCAGTTTTGTCAAAGCCCTTTTAGCTGTTTTTATTGGTGGCGCCGTTCAGGCCGTTATCGCCATTGGGCAATTTATTAAACAATCTGATTTGGGATTAAGGTGGTTGGGCGAGAGTGCGCTTAGTTCGAATTTGAGCGGCGTGGCTTCGTTTTTTAACTCCGCCGGCGAAAAAATTATTCGCGCTTATGGCGCGACTCCTCATCCCAATATTTTGGCGGCGTACCTGTTCCTGGCTATTTTTATTTTTTATTTTTTGCGGCTTTATAAACCGCAAGCTCTTCGTAACCTTAGTGGAGTAGGGCTTATGATTTTCTATAGTGTTTTACTTTTGGGGCTATTTTTCTCATTTTCCCGAACCATTATTTTTTTATGGGCGGCCGGTTTTGCGGCGCGAGCGGCGTTGATATGGTTTAAAAAGGATTTCAGAACCGAATTTTGGCGGGATTCAGCCGTACGGCGCAGGCTTATCTTAATTTTAATCGCGACCATTATTACAATGGGCATCTTTGCAGTCGTCTGGTGGCCGGAAGTTTCCAGCCGGCTTAAATTATCGTCAAGCGATGAGGCGGTGCGGTTGAGAATCTTTTACGGCAAAGAAGCTTTGAAATCAGGCTCAAATTGGTTTGGCGTCGGAATCGGTAATTTCGTCAATTGGCTCTCGGCGCTTGAACCGAATTTGTCCCGCCAGCTTTACCAGCCGGTCCACAATATTTATCTTCTGATTTATTCGGAAACGGGCATGTTGGGCCTGGCGTCATTTGTTTTATTTTTGATATTTTTAATAAAAGATTTTCTAAATAGAACAAAAATGAAAGAACTTTATAATTATTCGTTTTTGCTGATTTTCGTTTCAATTTTGATTATCGGTTTCTTTGACCATTTTCTTTTTACGATTCAGCAAGGGAGATTTATCTTTTGGCTGGGAGCGGCTTTATTGACTTCTAATTTCCAGGAGATTTTGTATTATAGAAAAAATGCCTAATCGTCTAAACGACAACAGAACCGAATTGCTCAAACAAATTAGAGACGAAGTTGTTAATTTTAAAAATTCGCCGTTATATCAAGAAAGAATAAAGAACAAAGTTTTTCCGGTGATAGGCGAAGGGAGCCATTATGCCAAGATTATGTTCATTGGCGAGGCGCCGGGCCGGAATGAAGCTCAAACCGGCCGGCCATTTTGCGGCGCGGCTGGTAAAATTCTTGATGAGTTGCTTGCCTCGGCGGGCATAAAAAGAGAAGATGTTTATATCACCAACATAGTCAAAGACCGGCCGCCGTTTAATCGCGACCCCCTGCCGGAAGAAATCGAAGCCTATGCCCCTTTTCTTGCCCGCCAGATAGAAATCATTAAGCCGGAAATAATCGCTACTTTGGGCCGGTTTGCCATGGCTTACATTATGAAACGTTTCAGCTTGGAGAATAGCCTTGATTCCATAAGTCGTTTGCACGGCAGAATATTTGAAACTGAAGCGTCTTACGGTAAAATCAAGGTTATTCCTCTTTATCATCCTGCCGTTGCCGTTTATAATGCGAATACCAAAGAAGAACTGCTTCAAGATTTTCAAACATTGAGGTCCGGCATCGAATAAGTCGGATAAAAGGCAGAACTTGCGCATATGGAAGGATTATTAAATTTTTTTCAAGACAATTTCCCGTTTCTGATTTCCCACCGCTATCTTTTTCTTTTTCTTGGCGGGGCCATTGAGGGTTTAAACACGATGGTGTTGGGCGGATTTTTGGCGTCCGTCGGAGGTATCGCCCTCTTGCCGATTTTTTTCATCTTCGTGGCCGGATATACTCTCAACGGTTACATTTGGTATCTGGTTGGCTATTTGGCCGGCGCCAAGCCGATTGACAAATGGGGCCGCAAAGACCCCAAAAGCCGGAAAATCATAGAAAAAGTTGAAGAGTATTTTGAGCGATACAGCGGACGAGCCATAGTAATCACGAAATTTACCTTTTCTCTCACCATCGCGACGCTTATTATGGCCGGTTCTCTGAAATACAACTTGAAAAAATTCAGCTGGTATAATTTTTTGGGGTCAATAGGATGGGTTGCGGTGACCCTGTTTATCGGATATTTTTTCGGCCAAAGTTATAAATTCTTCCTGGTTTATCTTAGGAATCTCACTTATTTTATCGTGTTTTTGGGAGGAGCGGTGGCGCTGATTTATCTTTTAAAATTATTTTTTAAATCAACATTTGTAAGGACGCTTTTTATAAGCGAAAAAATCAAAGAATTCAGCGAAAAAATAAAGGATGGATTTGATAAGTTTCTATCTGACCGGTGAGGGGCTGTGGATTGTTTTACTTGACCGTTTGTGGTATCATTTAAATACATATGAATATTGGAAAAATTGCTCGTTTTTTCTTTGTTTTGGCGTTTATCGGAGCGGCCGGTTTTGCGCAAGCCGCCCAGGACGACACTCGTTATTTTGTTAAATCTACCGCCGGTTTTTGGAAAAAATCATTTGGAGTAAGACACGCTTTTACCGAAGGTTTTACCGCCGATTTATCGGATTTTCAGTTGAAATTGGCTAAAATATTTGGCGTGGAAATAGAACCGGTAAGAAAGTTAAGCATTTTGCCGGCGGCGGAGCCGGAGCAGCAGCAGCCTGTTCTCAAGGGAGGCAAGCCTTTCGATGCCGTTCGGGGCAAGCCATCTGTCAGACAAATGCCGTCGGAAAGCGTTCCTTGGGGCGTTAAGACTGTTTATAATGACCCGTTTCTTGCCAAATCATCGGGTGGCGCCGGCGCAAAAGTGGCTGTTTTGGATTCCGGCGTATTAAGAACTCATTTGGATTTGAAAAACCGAATTTTGGATTGCAAAGATTTTACCGCCGCGAAAACTCCGGTTGTTGACGGAAAATGTGAAGACAAAAACGGCCACGGCACTCACGTCGCCGGCATTATTGCCGCCGACGGTGGAAGCGACGGACTGGGTATTTACGGAGTTGCTCCGGAAGCGGAATTGATGATTTACAAAGTTTGCGGCAACAACGGTTCTTGCTGGGCTGATGATATTGCCGTAGCTATGAAATTGGCCGCTGACAACGGAGCCCAGATAATCAACTTAAGTTTGGGTTCAGATGCTCCAAGTCCGCTAATAACGGATGCTACCGTTTACGCCGCGCTAAAAAATGTTATGGTTGTGGCGGCCGCCGGAAACGACGGGCCGTATGCCGGCAGTATTGATTATCCGGGAGCTGACCCGAATGTAGTCGGAGTTGGCGCCTTAGACATTAATTTGTCGATTCCGGAATGGAGTTCGCGGGGCAATAATTCAATTTCTACGCCTTATGTCATGGAAGACCAAGACATTGAGTTTGCCGCTCCGGGGGTTAACGCAGAATCAACTTGGAAAGACGGCGGCTATGCCATTTTATCGGGGACGTCCATGGCCGCTCCTCATGTGGCCGGTCTAGCCGCCAAACTCTGGCAGGCCGATGCTTTAAACCCAATGGCTGCCACCCGCGACCTGCTTCATAAATATTCCATTGACCTATTGCCGTTTGGCGATGATGATTCGTCCGGTTGGGGATTGCCGAGGCTCTAAAAATATGCAAATTGAATGAAAATTAAAAAGCCGCTTTTGCGGCTTTTTAACTTCTTTGATAGAATTAAAACATGAGAATCAATCATGTGATAAAAACTTTAGTCATTTCTGATTTTTTGACTAATGCCGGTTTTAGCGTGTTTGCTCCGATAATCGCGGTTTTCGTTACAAAACAAATTGAGGGCGGCTCTCTTGAAATAATAGGTTTTGCGGCGGCTATTTTCCAGGTTTTTAAATCCGTGCTTCAAATACCGATTTCCAGATTTTTAGACAAAGACCACGGCGAATTTGACGATTTTTATTCAATGATTTTTGGAAGTTTATTGATTGCTTCAGTTCCATTTTTATATCTTTTAGCGTCACAACCTATNCATGTTTATTTAATTCAAGCGGTTTATGGCGCAGGAGCGGCATTTGCCATCCCTCCCTGGTACGCTATTTTTACCCGCCATATTGATAAACTCAAAGAAAACCAAGAATGGTCATTGGACTCGATAGCTATTGGCATCGGAGCGGCGACCTCTGCCGCTTTAGGCGGAATTCTGGCGAACCGTTACGGGTTTCAAACAGTTTTTATTATCGGCGGGTTTTTGGCAGTTCTCGGAGCAATACAGCAAATGAGAATTTATAAAGATTTGCGCGAAAAAGTTGCTCATGACGAAGTAAAACCCCAGCCGGACAAAGTTCCCGGCAGTTAAGTTATTCTTTATTTGTCTGATTCTCAAAACTCTTTCTCGGCACGTCCTTTTTGGGGTTAACCGACAGTTATTATTTTAATTAATGAATCAAAATCTTGCGAAAATATTGCGTGAGATATCGGTGCTTCTTGAAATAAAAGGAGTCGAATTTAAGCCTCAAGCTTATGAAAAAGTTGCCCATTCGATTGAAATGCTTGAAGAAGACGTCAAAGATATTTATCAAAAAGGCGGCCTCAAGGCTCTTGAAGAAATTTCTGGTGTCGGCCGGGGGATTGCCGAGAAAATTGAAGAATATATCAAGAACCGCCGCATTAAAGACCATGCATTGTTAAAAAAAGAAATCCCCGTTGACATAGACGAATTATCGACAGTTGAAGGNGTCGGCCCCAAAATGATACTTAGGCTGTATGAGGAATTGAAAATAAAAACCCGCGACCAGCTGGAGAAAGCGGCCCGAGCCGGAAAATTACGCGGTCTTGAAGGTTTTGGCCAAAAAACGGANGAAAACATTCTGCGAAGTATTGATTTTTTNAAAAAAGAACACGGCCGCTTTATTCTCGGTTTCGTAATGCCGGAGATGCGGGCGATTGTGGAAAAAATAAGAAAGGTGCCNGGAGTGGAAAGAGCTGAATTTGCAGGTTCAATCAGGCGGATGCAGGAAACCGTAGGCGACCTGGACATTTTGGTTATCTCTAAAAAACCTTCGTTGGCGATGGATTTTTTTGTTACCATGCCGGAAGTGGCGGCGATTTACGCCAAAGGCAATACTAAATCCTCGGTAAGACTGAAAATGGGCATGGATGCAGATTTGAGAGTTCTGCCGCCGGAATCTTTCGGCGCCGCTTTGCAGTATTTCACCGGCGATAAATATCACAATGTTCAGCTTCGCCAAATTGCCATAAAACAAGGTTATAAGCTGAACGAGTACGGCTTATATAAAGGGAAAAAACTGGTGGCCGGCCGAACCGAAGAAGAAATATACGAAAAATTAGGGTTGGCCTGGATGCCGCCGGAATTGCGTACCAACGGGGGCGAACTTGTGGCTGCTCTTCGGCCAGTTCGACAAGCTTGTGGCGAGCAAGCTCAAGGTAAACCGGATGGATTGCCTAAACTTGTTGAGTACGGCGACCTGATGGGCGATTTGCAGATACAGACCGATTGGACCGACGGAGAAAACTCCATAAGGGAAATGGCGGAAGCCGCCAAAAAACAGGGTCTGAAATACATTTGCATAACTGACCACACTAAAACGCTTGCTATGACCGGCGGAAGCGATGAAAAAAAATTGTTGCGCCAGATGGCCGCGATTGACGAAGTCAATCGCAAATTTAAAGGTTCTGGTTTTAAAGTTCTAAAGGGCGCGGAGGTTAATATAATGAAGGACGGGACTTTGGATATTAATGATGAGACATTGGCCAAGCTTGATGTCGTGGGCGCTTCGGTTCATTCCAATTTTAATATGCCCGAGAAAGACATGACGGCAAGAATAATCAGAGCGATGGAAAATCCCAATGTGGACATAATTTTTCATCCTACCGGAAGAGTGATAAAAAGACGCGAGGCCTATAAAGTTAATATGGATGAATTGCTAAAATCAGCCAAACGCACTAAGACGGTTATGGAAATAGACGCCTTTCCCGACCGGCTGGATTTGAAAGATGAATATATAAGAAAAGCTGTTGAACTTGGCGTAAAATTAGCCATAGATTCCGACGCCCATTCCGTCGCTCATTTCTCATATCTTGAATTTGGCGTTGCTCAAGCGCGCCGCGGCTGGGCTGAAAAGTCAGATATTATTAACACAAGGGACTGGCAAGAAATGCTTAAACAGTTAAAATAACATCAAATGGCTTATCGAATTTTACTTGCAGGAGGAGGCACGGGCGGGCATGTTTTTCCTTTAATGGCCGTGGCTGATGCGTTAAAAGAGAAAGCCGGACAGAACGGGGTTGATTTGGAATTATTAGTCATCGGTGGGGGTCAATTTTTTGAACAAGCAGCCGTTGAACGGGGATTGGCGTTCAAAGAAATATTGGCCGGCAAATTAAGACGCTATGTCAGCCCGCTTACGATTTTAGATATTCTAAAAATGCCGGTAGGTTTTTGTCAGTCATTGTGGCATGTTTTTCGATTTATGCCCGACGCAATTCTTGCCAAAGGGGGATATGCTTCTTTGGCGCCGGCTCTTATCGGCAGACTGTTTTTTATTCCTTTGTTCATTCACGAATCCGATTCCGTGCCCGGTTTAACCAATAAGATATTGGGCAAACTTGCCAAGACGGTTTTCGTTTCTTTTCAATCAACGGAAAAATATTTCAAAGTCGGCAAAGCGGTTTTAACCGGCAATCCCGTCAGAAAAGAAGTCTTGGGCGGCAATCATGAAGAAGGATTGAATTTTTTCAAACTAAAACCGGAAATGAAGACGGTTCTAATTTTGGGCGGCAGCCAAGGCGCCCAAACCGTCAACAGGATAATTTTTGATTCATTGGTAATGTTGACGAAAAATTTTCAAATTATTCACCAATGCGGCGCCGGCCAAGAGCAGTCGGTAAGAACGGAAACGGAAAAAATCATCAAGGAGGGCGAGGGCAAATATGCCGATGCCATTCGCTCTAATTATCGGCTGTTTCCTTTTCTTGAAGCCGAACAAATAAAATCGGCTTATGCGGCCTGCGATGTCGTGATTTCGCGGGCCGGCGCCGGTTCAATATTTGAAATTGCCGCAGTCGGCAAACCGGCGATTCTTATTCCGATTGCCAATTCCAGCTCCGACCACCAATTGGCCAATGCTCGGGAATTTTCCGCCTTCGGCGCGGTGGTTGTGGAAGAAGACAATTTGACGCCGCATATTTTGCTCAATCAAGCTCAGTCGCTGCTCGAAGATGGAAATTACAAAAAAATCAGTGAGAAGATTAAAAGTTTTGCCAAACCCGATGCGGCTGTTCAAATCACCAAAATGATGCTATCACACATAACGTAATATTCTTAATTCTAAATTCTTTTCATAATGTGGTCGGCCATCGGACACGAGAAAAACAAAAAATATTTTGAAAATATCATTAACAATGGTTTTTTGTCGCACGCTTATCTTTTTACCGGCCAAGAAATGACCGGAAAGAAGAAATTTGCCGAAGATTTATGCGCTGCCCTAAACAATCGGCCGAATTCAAATAATCCGGATTTCAAAGGGGTTTATCCGCGTTTTTCCGAAGGGGAAACAAAAATTTACATTGAAGACATGCGAGAGATAAAATCTTTCTTGTCTTTGAGGCCCTATTACGGTCCGTATAAATTCGTTTTGATTGACGATGCCGACCGGCTTACCGATGAGGCCGCCAACGCGTTTTTGAAAACACTGGAAGAACCACTCGGCAATTCTATTTTGTTTTTGATAACTTCAAAACCGGATTCCCTTTTGCCGACTATATCGTCTCGCTGTCAGCCGGTCAGATTTTTTCCGCAGACCGACAAGCAAATTGCCGATTTTATCTCCGCCAATTATGAACTTAACGGAAACGATGCCGATTTTGTCCGTAAGCTGGCCGGAGGCCGCCTTGGCTGGATAAAGAATGTTCTGGGCGGCGGCAACCTGGAAACAATCAAAAAAAACATAGACGATTTTCAAAAAATTTTAAAACAGGGGATTTTTGAAAAAATCCAGTTTGCCAAGAAAATTCACGAGAACGGGAATTATGTTGCCTTGGCCGGTCAGTGGCTTGATTGGGCTTATTCGTTTGGCGCCGGCAAGAAAACGCTTAGGGGACTTTTAAAATTAAACCGTTTTCTCTCCCAGCCCCAATTCAATCATCGCCTCGTGTTGGAAAATTTCTTGGTGAATATATAATTATTACAGTTATTACAGGTCGGACCTGTACAGGTCCGACCTGTAATAGAGACCTGTAATAGACAGAAAAATTTGCGTTTTTATCCATTATTGGTTACACTGGTGATTAATTCGTTGTTTGTCAAAAAGGAGATTAATTGTGAATAAGAAAAGTATCACAAGAAATATCAAAAAAACGAAAAATCTCGGAAAAACGCTGAAACAAAAAGACCTTAAAGTTATAATAGAATTAGTCAGGCGGGTCGTTGAATTCAAGAAATTGCAGAAGGAATTGAGGCAGGCAGGCAAAAAGCCGAAAACATAGTATCCCGAAGGGGATATTTTTTATTCAGTTATCTATTGCCCATTAGCCATCGGTGTTTTTTTATGCTACCCTATCATCATGGCTTATAAAGATTTAATCAACCGGCGAAAAAAAGATTTTGACGGTGTTTTAGAATTCGCCAAAAATGAAGCGGCGGGGATAAGGACCAGCCGGGCCAGCTCATCATTGGTTGAAGACATTCAGGTTGATTATCTCGGTTCGCGGTTAAAAATTAAGGAATTGGCCGCGATAAACATTCCCGAACCGCGGTCAATTTTAATCCAGCCGTGGGACAAGGGTGCCATTCCGGCAATAGAAAAAGGAATCAGAGATAGCTCATTGGGTTTAAATCCCATTATTGATTCCGGCGGCATCAGATTAAATTTGCCGATGCTTACCGAGGAAAGACGGCAGGAATTCATAAAGCTGTTGAAACAGAAAATGGAGGAAGCCCGGATTAAAATCCGTCAAATCAGGGAAGATATTCTGAAAAAGGTTCAATCGGAAATCCGCGAGAAAAAAGCCGCCGAAGACGATGTTTTCCGGGCCAAAGACGAGTTGCAGAAAATCATTGATGACTTAAATAAAAAAATAGACGAACTGTTCAAGAAAAAAGAACAAGAGTTGCTTCAGTAATGATTACCGCTGTTATTTTCATAATCGTCATAAGTATTCTGATTTTTGTCCACGAGTTTGGGCATTTTCTTTTTGCCAAAAGAGCCGGAATGAGAGTAGAGGAATTCGGATTCGGTTTTCCGCCCCGGCTGTTTGGAATTAAAAAAGGCGGAACCGTTTATTCCATAAATCTGATTCCGTTCGGAGGATTCGTAAAAATTTTGGGCGAGGGCGGAGAACGGGCGGATGACCCGGAAAGTTTTGCCGCCAAGCCGATTCGGTCGCGTTTGGCCGTCGTGGTTGCCGGCGTGACGATGAATTTTCTTTTGGCCGCCGTCCTTTTGATGTTCGGCAATTTTCTGGGCTTGAGAATCGGTCTTATTGACGGCCTGTTTGCCGCCGATAAAGTCAGCGATAAGAAAATCCAGATAATTCAAATTGCCCAGAACAGTCCGGCTCAAAAGGCCGACCTTCGCTTGCTTGACGAAATCACCGGCTTTAAAAAAGACGGCGCCGCCGGCCCATTTTCTTCGGTAAAAGAAGTTCAGGATTTCGTTTCAGCCAGCGCCGGCGGCCGGGCAGTTCTTCTGCTCAAGCGCGGCGGACAGATTCTGGAAAAAGAAATTGAACCACGGGCCAATCCTCCGGAAGGAGAAGGGGCTTTGGGTATTTCTTTGGCCATGACCGGCGTCGTGTCCTATCCCTGGTATGAATCGGTCTGGCGGGGGATTTACGATGCGGTGATACTTACCTTGAATACGGCGCTTGGGTATTGGTCTTTAATTAAAAACTTGTTGTTCAACGGCAAGTTGATGGCTGACGTTTCGGGGCCGCTCGGCATTGCTTCGCTGACCGGCCAGGCCGCCAGAATAGGCTTTAATTATTTGCTCCAGTTTGTCGCCATGATTTCCGTTAATTTAGCCGTTTTGAATCTTATTCCGTTTCCGGCGCTGGACGGCGGCCGGGCTTTGTTTTTGATTTTAGAAAAAATAAAAGGTACGGCCCTTAACCGGAAAATTGAAAATATGGCTAACGCAATCGGTTTCACCCTTTTGATTGCCTTAATGATTTATGTGACAATTAAAGACATAATCAGGTTTTTATAAAAATGCGTTTTTCCGGTCTTTTCACCAAAACACTGCGCGAAATTCCCGCCGAGGAAACGGCAAAAAACGCCCAACTTTTGTTGCGGGGAGGTTTTGTGTTTAAAAACTCCGCCGGCGTTTATTCTTTTCTGCCTTTAGGCTGGCGGGTGATGTCCAAGGTCATCAAAATTATCCGAGAAGAAATGAATGCCATCGGCGGACAAGAAATGTTTATGCCGGCTCTGGTGGAGAAAAAATATTTGGAAGCGACCAATCGCTGGAATCTTGATGTCGGATTTGATGTAGTAACCAAAAAGAATCCGGATGCCGATTCGACGGGCTCACGGCAAGCCGGTTTTGCTCTCGGTTGGACGCATGAAGAAGTTTTAACGGCCATTGCTTCCAAATACGTCAGTTCTTACAAAGACCTGCCTTTTGCCGCTTATCAGCTTCAAACGAAATTCAGGAACGAAGCGCGGGCCAAATCCGGCCTTTTGCGCGGTCGGGAGTTTATGATGAAAGATTTGTACAGTTTTCACGCCGATGAAAAAGACCTGTTTGATTACTACGAAAAGGTCAAAGAAGCTTATATGAAGATTTTTGAACGCTGCCATCTGCGGGCGATTTATACCGTAGCCGGCGGCGGAGCCTTTACCATAAGCAATACCCACGAGTTTCAAATTTTGTCGGATGTGGGCGAAGACACGATTTTAATCTGCTCCCAATGCGAGTATGCCGAAAATAGCGAGATTACAAAATTAAAAGAGAAAGACGAATGTCCAAAATGTGGCGGCGGCATGTTTGAAGCAAAGGCGATTGAGGCGGGAAATATTTTTCCCTTGGGAACCAAATATTCCGAAGCGATGGATTTGAAGTTTGTTGATGAAAAAGGAGAAAAGAAATATGTCGTAATGGGTTCTTATGGTATCGGCGTGAGCCGTTTGATGGCAGTGATAGCGGAAATCCACAATGACGAGAAGGGCATTATCTGGCCGGAAAATGTTGCTCCGTTCAACGCCCACTTGATAACATTATTTGGCAAAGATAATGACTTTCAAGAAGATGTTAAGAAGAAAGCCGAAAAACTTTATGAAGATTTAAATAAAAACGGCATAGAAGTTTTATTTGATGACCGGAAAGACAAAAGTCCGGGAGAAAAATTAGCTGATGCAGATTTAATTGGCTGCCCGTACAGATTAATAGTCAGTCCAAATACCATAAGTGCGGCTTTATGCGAAGTGAAAAAACGCGCGAATAAAAAACCGGAGAAGCTCTCAGATTTTCAAAACGTCGAACAATTAATAAAATATATGAAGTAAATCAAAAATCCCCTCAGGGGATTTTTGATTGTTGACAATGATTTTGCTATGTTAGTATATCAATTAGTATATCAATATGTTTAATAAATTTTTCGGTTTTTGGTCAAAAGACATAGGAATTGATTTGGGTACGGCAAACACCCTTGTTTATGTTCGCGGCAAAGGAATAGTCATCAATGAGCCGTCCATAGTCGCCGTTAACCAAAAAACCGGCAAAATTTTAGCAATCGGAAAAGAAGCCAAAGCGATGGTCGGCCGCACCCCGGGTTATATCGCCATTTTCCGCCCTCTTGTTTCCGGCGTTGTTTCTGATTTCGAAGTGACCGAACAGATGCTCAAATATTTTATCGATAAAGTTCATCAGGACGGTTTTGCCCTTATTCCCCGGCCGCGGGTGGTGATAGGCGTGCCGTCGGGCGTGACGGAAGTGGAGAAAAGAGCGGTGGAAGACGCGGCTTACAATGCCGGCGCGCGGGAGGTATATCTTATAGAAGAGCCGATGGCGGCGGCAATCGGAGCTCGTTTGCCGGTGCATGAAGCGGTGGCCAACGTCATCGTGGATATCGGCGGGGGCACGACTGAAGTGGCGGTAATCTCAATGGGCGGGGTAATCGCTTCACGGTCTTTGCGGATTGCCGGCGACAAACTTAACGAAGACATTCTGCGCTATATGCGGGAAGAAAAAAAATTATTAATCGGCGAAGCCACTGCCGAGCAGCTTAAATGTTCTCTTGGTTCGGCGTTTGCTTTGGACGAAGAACTTGAGGGCCGTGTTCGGGGGCGGGATTTGATTTCCGGTCTGCCAAAAGAAATGACGGTGTCTTCCGAAGAATTGCGGGAAGCGATGGAAAGGTCGGTCGGCGCCATAGTTTTAGCCGTTAAAAACACTATCGAAGAAACTCCGCCGGAACTTACGGCCGACCTGTTCAATAGACACATTTTTCTTGCCGGCGGGGGAGCGCTGTTGAGGGGACTGGATAAACATATCGCCGAAGAAACCAAATTATTCGTTAAAATTGTCGATGACCCCTTGGCGGCGGTGGCGCGAGGCTGCGGTTTTGTCCTTGAAAATGTCGGTCAATTAAAGTCGGTTCTTGTTTCAACCCAAAAAGACGAATTCATATGAGTCGTTTTTCCGCCGGAAACCAAACTTTTTTTTATTTGTTTGCAACTGCAACGGCAGTTATTTTTTTAATCAAATTTATTTTCGGCGGATATGATTTTTTGTATCCTGATTTCGCAGAGGGATATTTTTCGGCGGCTTGGAGCAAGCTGGAAATTTTTAAAAAAATTTCAACCGAAGCTCTGAAATGGCGGGAACTGGCAAATGAAAACGAAGAATTGCGGAAACAAAATAAAGAATTGACGCAAAAAACGACGTTAGCCGGCGCGCTGGAAGAGGAAAATAAATTTTTAAGGCGGACGGTCGGGATAACCGCTAAAATTCCGGGCCGGTTTGTTTTGGGCGGCATATATAATTTAAACTTAACCCCGTCGGATTATAATGTTTTGCTGAATCGGGGTTCAAAAAACGGGGTTTCGGAAGGCGATATTGTTATTACGGCTGAAGGAATTTTAGTGGGACAAGTAAAACAAGTTTTTGGCGCTTTCTCAAAACTTTTGTTTATCACCGACCCAGCTTTTAAAATAAGCGGAAAGATTTCCCGTTCGACCAACTCACGGCAAGCCGGCTCTGAAACTAAGGGGCTGGTTAAGGGCCGGCTCAATGAGGAGCTTTATTTTGACCTTATAACCAGAAAGGATACCGTAAAAGAAGGCGATTTGGTGGTTTCTTCCGGCGATGACACGTTCCCGCCGGCGTTAATTATCGGAACGGTTTCTTTCGTTGCGGCAAATGAAACCGGAGTTTTTCAAACCGTTAAAATCAGGCCCGCGGTGAATGGAGAGTCATTAGCCAAAATTTTGATAATGATGAGATGAAAAATATAAAAATTTTTATTTTGTTTTTTGCCGTCTTTATTCTTGATACGGTCGTAATGCCTGCGCTTTTCAATTTTAAAGAAAATATTGCCGTGTTTCTGTTGATTTCGGCCTGGCTTGCGGCTAACGCCGGTAGCACTGGAATTTTGGCCGGAGTTTTTATGAGTTTTGGGGCGGAAATCCTGTCCGGAGCCAATCCGGGCGTTTTTGTCTTATCTTTTTTAGCGGCGGCCCTTATTTTTTTTATTGCGGTCAAGTTCATAATTCTCGGACAAGATGGAATTTTTTCGCATTCCGCCAGGGTTTATTTTCAAAAATTAATCGTTACTATCGGGATATTTATTGTATTTGCCCTGTTGTCAATTTTAATAAACAACCTGCTTTATGCCGCCAATGGTTATTTTTTATTGATATCCGCAATGGCGGTTAACGCCAAAATGATTGTTTACATTATCGTTTGGAGCGCGATTTTTACGGTCTTATTAAACAGAAAGAAGCCAAATGCCGAATCTCGCTTTCTTAATTCTTTATTCTAAATTGTATTCCGCTCATGTTTTTAAAACGTTCAACTTATTCACTCGAAATAAATCAGGACGATTGGGCCTCGCCGGAAGAAACCCTGCTTGATGCCGGCAGTGATTATGCCGACCTGGAAAAACCGATTCCCGATTTTTATTTTAAGTTCATCGCCGTTGCCACTCTGATTCTTTTCTTCGCGGTTGCGGCTTTGTCTTTTAATTTAAGCGTTTTCAAACATGATAATTTTGAAAAAATTGCCGCTCAAAATAAATCGGTAAGTTTTGCCGTATCTCCTCCGCGCGGCGCAATTTTTGACCGGCTTGGTCGGTCTCTTACGGAAAATGTTCCAAGTTTTGGTCTCTTGGCGGTTTCCCGCGAATTAAAAAATTCTGTTCCGGAAGAGGCCAATCTTGAAAAATTGGCCCAAATATTAAAATTTTCCGCGGAAAATTTTGAAAAGACGATTTCTGACGGCAGTAAAACCAACTCTGTCTTTTTTGTCGCCGCCGACCTTAATAAAGAACAAATTTTAGCCGTTGAAAACGGAATTTTTAAAGGATTTCATATTATTCCCGACTTAAAACGCCGATATGTTGACGGCAAGCAATTTGCCCACATTATTGGTTATGTCGGAAAGGTTAATGGAAATGACCTGCGCCGGGACGCTTACTATGAATCGGTTGATTTTATGGGCCGGACCGGGATTGAAGCGGAATATGAAAAAATTCTGCGGGGCGAACATGGCCGGCTTCTTTTTGACGGCGGCGTGGAGAACGGAAAAATAGTAAATCGGGAAACCTCTGCCGGCAGCAATTTGGTGTTGAATATAGATTACGCTTTGCAGAAAAAACTTTATAACGAGACCTATAATATTTTAGCGGCTAACGGCTTGGCTAAAGCGGCAGCCGTAATTCAAAACCCGCAAAACGGAGCGGTGCTGGCCCTGGTCAGTTTTCCGGATTACGATAATAATGATTTTGCGGCCGGCCTTTCTGACCGGGAAGCGGACAGTATTTTAAAAAACAAGAATCAGCCTCTTTTTAACAGGGTTATCGGCGGATTGTACAATCCCGGCTCGACAATAAAACCCTTAATGGGTTTAATGGCGCTTGAAGAAAAGATTTTCGCGCCGCAAGACAATATCAGAGATTGCGTCAGCCTTACCGTTCCCAATCCTTTTGACGCCGATTCTCCTTACGTCTTTAAAAATTGGCGCTCGGAATCGGGTCTTTTTAACTTGCGCAAAGCGATTGCCAATTCCTGCAACATTTATTTTTTCATTGCCGGCGGAGGCCATAAAAGCATAAAAGGTTTGGGCGTGGAAAGAATCACAAAATATTTAACAGCCAGTCTGGCGGCCCAACAACTCGGCATTGATTTGCCGGGCGAGGAAGCCGGTTTTATTCCCGGTCCCGATTGGAAATTGGCCGAAAAACGCGAAAGCTGGTATTTGGGAGACACCTACAATATTTCAATAGGTCAGGGCGACCTGTTGATTTCACCTCTCTGGCTAAACAGTTATATTTCGGCCATTGGCAACGGGGGCACTTTTTATAAACCGCAAACGGCCCAACGGATTCTTGATGCCAACAAAAATACAATTCAGATTTTCCAACCGGAGAAAATAGGTCAGCTTCAGTTTAAACAGGACAATATCCTGGAAATTAAAAGCGATATGGAAGAAACGGTTCTTTCCGGAACGGCCAAAGCGCTTCGTGATTTGCCGGTGCGGGCCGGCGCCAAAACCGGCACGGCCGAAGTGGTGAAAAATAAAAAAATCAATTCTTTGTTTTCCGCGTTTGCTCCGTGGGAAAATCCGGAAATTGCCATTACGGTCCTCGTTGAAGATGCCGCCTCAAACCAGGGTTTAGCGGTTCAGATAGCCCACAATGTTTTGAAATGGTATTTCGGGCAATTCTTACCGCAACCGGTTGAATCCTCACCGGTCTCGGAATCCCATTAAATTTGCGCTTCCATTCCGTTTGTGTTAAATTAACTTCTTATTATCTGCCGGAACTGTGCTTGGGCTGCCGGGCAGATGCCAAATAAAACAAAACCATGGATAATCAATATTTTAGTCGCGAAGGGCTTGAAAAATTAAAAAACGAGCTTGAGGAAAGATTGACTGTTATCAGGCCGGAAATTGCCAGCCGCATTAAAGAGGCCAAAGAACTCGGCGATTTGTCGGAAAGCGCCGAATATGAATCGGCCAAAGAGGCCCAGGCGGCAAACGAGGGGAGAATCGAAGAAATTAAAGAGATTCTGGAAAACGCCGTAATTGTCACCGGCTCAAGCGGCAGCGGCATTGCCGACGTAGGTTCATGCGTAAAAACCGAATCCAAAAACGGTTCGCAGGAATTCGTAATTGTCGGCGCGTCGGAATCAAATCCCGGACAGGGATTTATCTCAAACGAATCTCCTTTGGGCAGAGCTTTTTTGGGTCACAAAAAAGGGGATAGCGTTGAAGTTAAAACTCCCAAGGGCGTTGTGGAATATAAAATCACGGAAATACGATAACGCCCCCATGTCTTTTTAGAATGAAGGTTTTGTATCGCCGTTTTTTTTGTTATGATTGACTTGTCCCCTCACTCACTTAATAGATATTTCTGTGAGCTGTCGGGGATTATAAAGCTAATTACGCAACAAGTTGCAGCTTATCAAACTATAAAAAGTGGGGTAAGAAATAACAAAGCAACTATTAAGTGAGTGTGGGGATGGCCCTGGAAGAGATACGTAAAACTAAAATTGAAAAAGTTGAAGCCGCAATAAATGCCGGTCTGGACCCTTATCCGGCTGTTTGCAACCGAACGCATAAAATATCCGAAGCTCTGGCTGATTTTGAACGATTAAGTCAAGACAAGAAAATTATTACTCTGGCCGGCAGAGTAATGGCCATGCGTGAACACGGCGGTTCCGTCTTTTTTGACATTGACGACGGTTCTGAAACCGACGCCGCAAACCGCTTGTCTTCGGATGGGCAGATTCAGGTCCATGTGAAAGAAGACGTTATCGGCAAAGAAAAATTTGGATTATTCAAAACCTTAGTCGATATTGGAGATTTCCTCGAAATCCGTGGTTTTTTGTTTAAAACCAAAAAAGAAGAAAGAACTCTGGAAACGGAGGATTTTCGCCTGTTATCCAAAGCCCTTCTACCGCTTCCGGAAAAATGGCACGGCCTTCAGGATGTGGAAGAAAGATACCGAAAAAGATATCTGGACATGCTTTTCAACAAAGAAATTAAGCATAAATTTATGCTTCGCTTTAAAATCATCGGCTTGTTGCGTGATTTTTTCAAAGACAACGGATTTTTGGAAGTCGAAACACCCATTCTCCAGCCGCTTGCCGGCGGCGCCAGCGCCAGGCCCTTCAAAACCCACATGAATGACCTGAATGTCGACTTATATTTGAGGATAGCTCCCGAATTGTATTTAAAGCGTCTTTTGGTGGGAGGCATGGAAAAAGTTTTTGAAATAGCCAAGAATTTNCGCAATGAGGGCATGGANCGCGAACATAATCCGGAATTCAATATGCTTGAAGCCTACGCCGCCTATAAAGATTACCGATGGATGATGGAGCTGACGGAAAAGATGATGGAATTTTTAACCCGAGAAATATTCGGTAAAACGGAAGTCGAGTACGGAGGCGCGAAAATTGATTTTAAGAAACCTTATAAACGTCTGCAATTCAACGATATCATCAAGNAATATGCCGGTCTGGATTACGATACGGCCGATGGAGGCGATTTTAAAAAAAGGGCCGGGGAACTGGGCCTTAAAATAGAAAAAACGGCGACTAAGGAAAATATCGCCGACGAGATTTACAAGAAGCTGGCCCGGCCGCAAATCATCAACCCCGTCTTTGTGGTTGACCACCCTCTGGAGCTTTCGCCGTTAGCCAAGAAACTGCCGGAGAACGCCGGCCATGTCGCCAGATTTCAGCTTTTGGCCGCCGGTTTTGAATTGACAAACGCGTTTTCCGAACTCAACGACCCCCAAGACCAGCTTGAGCGGTTCCGGCTCCAGGAGCAGAAAAGAAAAAAGGGCGACGAAGAAGCACAACGCCTGGACAAGGATTTTGTCGAAGCGTTGGAATACGGCATGCCTCCGGCGGCCGGCATCGGCATCGGCATTGACCGGCTGGTCGCGCTTTTGACCGATTCTCACTCACTTAGGGAAATTCTGCTGTTTCCGATTATGAAACAAAAAGAATAATATGCTCGACATTAAATTTATCCGTCAAAATCCGGAGGCCTTAAAAGAAGCGGTGCGCAAAAAACACGTTGATTTTGACGTGGAGCATTTGCTGGCCGTCGACTCAAGAAGGCGGGAATTGCTTGAATCGTCGGAATCTTTGAAAGCGGAGCAGAATAAGAGGTCAAAAGGCCCGCAATCGCCCAAAGACCTTGAAGAGCTTAAAGGCATCAAGGAAAAAATAAAAATTTTGGAAACCGAGCTGACGGTAGTGGAAAATGAATTTCAGAGCTTAATGCTTCTTGCGCCGAACATACCGGACGAAACCGTGCCGGAAGGCAAGTCCGACGCCGACAATAAAGAAATAAGAAACTGGGGCAAAATTCCGAAGTTTGATTTTAAGCCGAAAGACCACATTGAACTGATGAAAGAACTTGACCTTCTGGACATTGAACGCGGGGCCAAAGTTTCCGGTTTCCGTGGCTACTTCCTGAAAAACGAGGCCGTCCTCTTGTCTTTTGCTTTATGGCAATTTGCCGCGGAGCGGCTTTTAAAAAAGGGTTTCCAGCCGTTGTTTGCGCCCGCCATTGCGAAAGAATTTAATTTTGTGGGAACCGGCTGGCTGCCGCAAAGCAAAGACGAAGTTTATAAAGTCGGCAACGATGAATATTTAACGGGCACTGCGGAAGTTTCGGTAATGGGCTATCGCGCCGATGAAATTTTAAACGAGAAGGCCTTGCCCCAAAAGTATGTCGCCTTTTCACCATGTTTCAGGTCCGAGGCCGGTTCGTACGGAAAAGACACAAAAGGCATTTTGCGAGTCCATGAATTTTACAAACTGGAACAAGTTGTTTTGTGTCGAAACAGCCGCGAGGAATCGGTAAAATGGCACGAAGAGCTGACCAAAAACGCGGAAACGCTTCTCCAAGAACTCAAACTGCCGTACCGAGTGGTGATAAACTGCTCCGGAGATTTAGGACTGGGCCAGGTTAAAAAATACGATATTGAAACCTGGATGCCCTCACAGGAAAAATACCGCGAGACTCACTCCTCGTCGTATTTTTATGATTTTCAATCGCGCCGCTTAAATATCAAGTATCGCGACGATGAAGGAAAAACTCATTTTGTCCATTCTTTGAACAATACCGCCTTGGCGACTCCGCGTCTTCTGGCGAATTTAGTTGAAAATTATCAGACCAAAAAGGGGACTGTAATTATACCCAAGGTTTTAAGGAAATACATGGGCGGGGTTAAAGAAATTAAAAAGAAGTAGTTGAAGGTTGATTTCTTATGCGTCCGGCTGACATCAAAACCATACGTGAAAGGAGTGATTTTGGGCGCCGCGCAAGGCGTCCGTTTATTTTTTGGCTCGCGGCAGTCGGAGCTTTGGCGCTGGCCGCCTCCGCGGTTCATATTCTTTTCTTTGCCGATATCCTGCGGATACAAACAGTTTCAATATCGGAAAACGGCCGGATATCAGAAAGCTCCGACGGTAAAGCCATTTTGGCTGCGATAAATTCGGTTCTGGAAGAAAAAAAAATCGGCTTTTTAAAAATTGCGGAAAACATCCTGTTTTTTGACAGGTCGGCAACGGAGAAACAATTATCGGAAGACTTGCTCTTTATAAAAAACATAAAAATAAACAAGCTATTTCCGCATGGGTTGGCCGTTGAGTTTTCTAAAAAAATTCCAATTGGCGTCTGGTGTTTTAAAGATGGCGGCTGCCGGTATTTTGACGCGGCCGGCTCAATGTGGGGAGAAGCAGAAAAATCTTCAGGATTTCTCCTGTTGTCGGTAGATGATTTGCGAAACGGCGGCAATACCGCAAAAAGCGCCGCGGTCGATGCCGCTTTTTTTATGCCGCTTCTTAAAATTAATGAATATTTGCCGGCGGTGAACCTTAAAATTAAAAATGCGGAGATTCCGGAAAATTCACTTGGCGAATTTAAGGTTTTTACCGACAAAAATTATTTTCTGTTTTTTGATGCCGGTTCGACCAACTCACGGCAAGCCGGTTCGACCAACTCACGGCAAGCCGGTTCGACCAACTCACGGCAAGCCGGTTCCGACATCGCCGGCCAGCTGGAAAGTTTAAAGATGTTGCTGGAAGAGCGGGGAAAAGACACCGGTTTCAACCCTCAATATATAGACTTAAGGATTGGGGGAAGAATTTATGTAAAATGAACCCCCCTCATTATTGCTTTTTATTTGGTTTTGTGGTATAATTAAAAGCAGGGTGGAATCGTAACAACAAGGAGGTGAACGGTGGCTGTTGCGAAGATTGACTCGCGGGAGTATCGGGTAGAACATGTTGAACGTCCTGATGGGATAGCCGTAAGGGTTGACATCAGGGTTTACAACCGATTGTACGAGTTTCGCTTGGCGGAAAAACTGCCGATACTGACCTTTTCAACGAAAATAGTCGGCAAGTTTGATGACTATTACGCCGGCGGAAAGGTGGATTTGGACGGTCTGTATCACAGGGCGCGTAAACAAGCCCTGGGTATCTTAAAGGATTGCAGGCGTCAACGCGCCGATTGAGGTCCCTTCTCGGGGCCTCTTGATTTTTTATACGGCGGGAGTATGGCGCGAAGGCCTTTTCCATTTTAAAGAGAGGGATTGATTTTCCAAACAAAGATAGAATTGCCGATGATGGCGGCGGGCTTGCGGCCCAAAAGCCAAATGTAATTCTGGTCCGGTTTATTGATTGTTCCCATAAAAAATGTAGCCGAAACGGCGATATGTCCGCCATCGGGATATTCTTTCAAAAAATCCTCTGCGCTTTTATATTTTCCGGCCGACATCCAGACATATTTGTCTTTTAAGTAATAATACGGGTCGGCCCAGCCGAAATAATCAAAGTTAATTTTAGAAATATTATTCTTATTCACCCAATCGCCAAGGCGTTTTAGGTCTTGTCCCCAATCAATATTGGAGTCAACCACATACCAATGTCCTCCGGGAATATGGCCGACTTGTCCTTCCGAAGCCCAAGACGGGCGAAGGAGGGCAACTTGATTAAAATAGGTGAGATAATATGGATAAACACGGATATTTTCTACGAGGTACCAACCCAAAAGAGTAAAAAGTGTAAAGTAAAAAGTATAAAGAAATTTCTTGCTTTCAACTTTTAACTTTCGACTTTGGACTATTTTTATAATCTGTCCCGCCACAAGAATATAAACAAACCCGTAGATGGGCAGAAGATGCCGGACGCCGATGTTAAGATTGGCGCGCAGGCTTGAATACCAATAAATCGCGAGCCACAATATCATGGCGAATTCGTCAAAATGATTTTTTATCCAATATCCGGCGCTTTCGATTTTTAACTTTCGATTTTTAACTTTTGCAATAATGGCTGTTACGGCAATGATTACGAATCCCCAGAACGGCAAGGGCTCCTTCATAAAGTACACGATTGGAAAATATTTTTTCCAGGCGACATTTCTGACTTCGCCGAGAAAATAAGTGTCGTTGCCGCCGATGCTCCGCTGGGCCACCATCAAAAGACCCAATCCGTATTGAGCGAGGGGGCGCAGGAAAGGTTTATCCGAAGCCCAGACAACCGGAGCGGCAAACGACCTGTTGCCGTAAGATAAAAGATGATTGGTCGTGTCGTATTTTTGTTTTTCCGGAGGGTAATTGCGGGTATGAAGAGCGTAAACCGGCCAGACAATCAATCCGAAACCGGCCATAAAAACGGCAGCGGCAAGAAAAATATGTTTGGCCAGATTCAGGATTTTTTCTTTTTCGGTGAGTGCCCACGCCATTGCCAGAATTACAAAAAACGGCACCAACAGAAACGCCGAAAATTTGGTAAGCTGGGCCGTACCGAAAGCGGCCGCCGCCAGCAAGAAATTTGCTTTCGTTTTGTTTTTTAAAAAGCCGACGAAGAAATAAGAAGCGAACAGAATTCCGAAAAGCGCGGGAGTATCGGTAGTCACAAAACGGCTGTGAGCGATTACCGTCGGCGAAAAAGAAAATAAAAAAAGAGCCAGAATGCCCGCCTTACCGCCGTAAAGTTTTGAGGCCCAATAAAATACCAGAATTGCCGCCAGAACAAAAAATAATAACATCGGCATTTTGGCGGCGCGGACAAGCTTAACGGCGTCATTGCCCGAATTAAATATTAAATTTCTGCCGAAATTCCACTGGCCGTTGATATCCTGCGTCCAGAATTGCGTTTGAAAGGCCGCCTGATTCAGGTTCAGCGGCAAAAGGGCCAGTCCGGCGAGGTCTTTGGCTAAGGGCGGATGTTCCGGATTCAGGCGATAATCGCCCTTTACCGCATAAGAATAGCCGGCGCCGATATGGGGAATTTCATCGACTATCGGCGAATCGTTCCAGACACTATCAACGGCCAAAACTACCGCTGAAACGATAATAATTATAGCTACAATATTAAAGCGGGGCATAGAAATAAATTGCTAATTTCTGTCATTCAAGGGGTATAACTGTGGCGTTGCGGTCATATTTTCCGGCTTTAAATTGGTCTTCGGTCATATAATATATATTTTTGGCTTTTTGTTTGGCGGGGGTGTAGGTATCGGTTAAAAACATGATTGTCTGGGCCGGCATGGATACGCCGTTGACTTTAATGCCGGGCGCGTTAACCAGCACGTATTTTTTTATGTTCGGCGGGGATTGATTTAACTGCTTGGCGACGGCCAGATAATTATAGTTGAAAGCCGCCGCTGTGGTTTTATCTTTACCCCAAACGATAAAATACCGCCAAAATTCAAAAATTGCCAATGAACTTAAAAATATCGCCAGCGACAATGCCACGACTGCTTTTGTTTCCGGATGATGGCCTTGGCCGTAAAGATTCGCCGCTTCATGGCTATCGGTCGCTTTGTGCCAATCGCTTAACTTGTCAAAAACCCAGGCAATCCCTTTTGCGGCCAGAAGAATGGCCACCGGCAAGACGCCGACGGTTCTCAAGACGTGAGGCGCTTCAGTTGATAAAAATCCCGGCAGCAGCATTATAAAAAACCAGACGAAAATCAAAGTATGGGTCACGGAAAAATGGCCGTGTTTTCTCTTCAGCCAATGGCCCAATTCATTGATGAAGCCGATTGCAAAAAATATGCCTATGGGCCAGGGGAAAAGCGGAGCGCCGGCGATATTATGCCGCTGATTGAAATCACCGCTGAAATTAAACATGCCCAAGGTTTTTATTACGCTTAATCCCAATTCTTTCAGCGGGGAATCCTGGGCGAATACGGAAACGGAAGCTCTTTCCCCGGCAAAAAACCGGTCCGGATTCTGCCAAAAGTCAAAACCCATGGGGAGAGCGACAATTATCGCGGTTACGGCCAACAAAGCAAAACCGCCCAAAAGACGGGTCTTGGCATATTCGTATTTTGAATGGGCAAACGAGTAATCTTTTTTAATAAACTGCCAATAATTCAAAAAAACGGCTATGGCAATAAGCGGCGCTATCCGGTAGGAAATATAGGTATAAAATCCAAGGCCGCCGAAAATACCGGCCCAAAAATAATTTGAAAAGCGGTTCGTTTTCAGTCCGCGCCACAAAAAGAAAAACAGATAAACTAAGATGAACGGAACCATAATCGTTCTGAAGCCGATTCTTGATAAATTGACGTGCCAAAAAGAAACGGCGAGCAGAAATCCGGCCAAAGCGGCAAGCCGCCATTCAAACATTTCCCGTACCAACAAGTACAGTCCGATAACCGTTAAAATCCCGATGAGCGCCGAAACGAAACGCAAGGACCAGGGATGGGCGCCGAAGGCCCATATGGATAAGGCCTGAATATTGATGAACAGTCCTTCGCGGCCGTTGTTTTCGGGATAGAATATTTTGAAATCTTTTGTTTCCAGCGCTTGGACGGCATTGTTGCCGTTCATCGCTTCATCGGGATAAAGGCCCGATGGAGTCGAACCAAGTTGATATAATCTGAAAAATCCGGCCGCCGCCACGACAATCAAAAAAACTAAAAGCTCTTTGTGTTTAGACATATATTAATATTAACAAAGTTTTCAACAAAAGATAATAAGTGCTTTTCAGGAGCGGGATTGGCAATCAACAATTGGCAATTAACAAATCAATCTTTGTGCTATAATAATTGTATGGTAGAAAATTCTTCAACAATTGAACAAGAAATAGCTCGGTTGGAACAACAGCTTCGGGAAAAGAAGTTAGCTTTGGGCGGCCAAGAAACCGGAGCCAAAGAAACGATTCCTTCCGATAAAGAAATTTTGCATGAAATAGTCGGAGAAAAAATACAAAAAAGCGTCCCCGCACAGCAAGCGACACCGTCGGACGATAATGCCGCCACCCAACNAGCTCCCGCCGTAGAGCCGCCCAGCTACCTTACGCCTGAATTAAAAGATAAAATTCANCAATTGGTTGATTTGGCGTTCAGCGGNAGTCTTGTTCAGGCGATACAAGAAGTTTCAAAAACCAATAATGCCGCCCTTATAGACGCTTTTCACGACGTAATCGTGGATGAACTGTATAACGCTCTGGTGGAAAGGAAAAAATTGGAAAAGGTCAGTTAGCCATTAGTAATTAGCAATTAATCATTGCCTTTTTTACCGCTTATAATTTATCTTCTTGTTCTGGCGATTGTTTTTATCGCCGGCTTGGTTGTCGTCGGCTCCTGGAAAACCAAGGGCAGTTTAGACCGCGCTCTCAATATGACCTTGTTTCTGGTCCGCGTGCCTCGAGAAGCGCCCCGAGAGGGTAGTGCGNCTAAGAGCGAAAAAGAACTTATTAGCGTGGGAGAACAGCTTCTTTCCAGTTTTGCCAATCTTCATTCAAAAGGATGGAACAAGTTTTTGTACGGCGAGCCGTATCTTGCTTTGGAAATCGCCGTCCACCACATCGGCGAAGAAACGCATTTTTACATTGCCGTTCCCAAAAGCAGCGAAGATATCATTGAAAAGCAGATTTACGGGTACTATCCGGCGGCTGAAATAACCCGGGTGACGGATTATAATATTTTTAATCCCGAAGGCGCTAATGCCGGAGGATTTCTGCGTTATTCTGCAAATCCGATATTGCCGATTAAAACTTACCAGAAACTCGAAACGGACCCACTGGGAGCCGTGTTGACGGCAATGTCAAAACTTCAATCGGAAGGCGAAGGCGCGGCGCTTCAGCTTTTAATAAGGCCGAGCCACGCCGGAAATCTTAAATCGCTCGGCGTTAAAACCTCCCGCGAAATGCAAGTCGGTTATCCGTTCAAACAAGCTTTCCAGCGGGCATTGCATCCTCAAAAGCCAAAACCGCCGCAGCCCAACCAAGCGCCCGAACCTCCAAAAACGGTNACGCCGGCGGATACTGAAATAATCAAAGCCNTTGCCGACAAAACCGGCAAGCAGAATTTTGACGTCAACATTCGGCTTATCGCTTCNGCGNTTTCACCGGCCAGAGCCGGCCAGATTCTCCAGGATTTTCAGGGCGCCTTCGTCCAATTTTCGTCGCCGGATTTGAACGGATTGAAATTAAACGGTCTTTCCGGTTCGGCGCTGTCCAAACTGCTTTATAATTTTTCTTTTCGCCTCTTTGACGGTAAACAGGCGATTACCATGTCCACGGAAGAAATCGCCAGTTTTTACCATTTTCCGCTTTTTTTCACCGCCGCGCCGCGCGTCAGATTTTTAAAAGCGAAACCGGCCGAACCGCCTTCGAATCTGCCCCGGCAGGGAATCGTTCTCGGTAAAAACATTTTTCGCGGGCAGGAAGTTCAGATAAAAATGTCGGATGAAGACCGCCGAAGACACCTGTATATTATCGGCCAAACTGGCACCGGCAAATCCACTTTGATGAAAGCGCTTTTAAGGCAGGACATTGAAAACGGCCAGGGCGTTTGTCTTATCGACCCTCACGGAGAATTCGCCGAATTTGCTCTTTCCGTAATTCCCAAAGAGCGGGCCGATGACGTAATTTATTTCGACCCGGGCGACATTGCCCGGCCGATGGGTTTGAATATGCTTGAAATCGACCCGGCCCATCCGGAACAAAAGACGATGGTTATTGACGAAATGTTCGGGATTTTTGATAAATTGTACAACTTAAAGGAAGTCGGCGGTCCGATGTTTGAAAAATATTTTAAAAACGCCGTTCTGCTCCTGTTGGACGATTATGCCAATGAAATTCCCGTTTTGGCCGATGTCGGCAGAGTTTTGGTAAATGACGCTTANCGGGCGGAAAAATTAANCCGCGAANCCAATCCTTTGNTTAAAGAATTCTGGCAGTTGGAAGCGGAAAAGGCCGGCGGCGAACAAAGTTTGGCCAACATCGCGCCGTACATCACCTCCAAACTCAACGCTTTCATCTTCAACGAATTTCTAAGGCCGATAATCAACCAGAAAAAAAGCGCCTTTAATTTCAGAGAGGCGATGGACAGCCGGAAAATCTTAATCGTCAATCTTTCCAAAGGGAAAATAGGCGAAATCAACGCCAATCTTCTGGGCATGATTATTGTGGGCAAACTGATGATGGCGGCGCTGTCGCGGATAGATGTTCTGGACGAAAAGGCCCGTTCGGATTTTTATCTTTTTATGGACGAGTTTCAGAATTTTACCACCGACAGCATTGCCGTCATTTTGTCGGAAGCAAGAAAATACCGGCTGGACATGATTATCGCCCACCAGTTCATCAAACAACTTAAAGAGAATATCCGCGATGCCGTTTTCGGCAATGTCGGTTCCATTGTCGCTTTCCGCATCAGTCCCGATGACGCCGAATTTATGAAAAACAAATTTGAACCGGTTTTCAGCCCCCAAGATTTGATGAACATAGACAATCTCAACGCTTATGTTAATTTGCTGGTTAACGGGCAGACAACCCGGCCGTTCAATATCAAAGTGGAAACCGAGAGGGTGTTCGGCGCCGGTTCAGCCGAAACGGCGCAGGCCGTCAAGGAATTGTCTTATGCCAAATACAGCCGGCCAAGAGAAGAAGTTGAAAAGGAATTAACGGCAAAATACGGCGTTTAAAAAACCAACTGAACATGAAATTCACAAAAAAAGACCTGTTTTTTTCTTTGGCAACCGGTTTTATTACTGGTTTTTCGGCCTGGCGGATTTTTAGTTTTTTGAAGGTTCCGGAATTGTACGGCTGGTCGTTTGCCTGGCTGATTATTTTAGTTCCGGTTCTTTGGATTTTGGGGGTGAATCTCGGCTATTTTTTGGGGAAATGGCTGCCATTTTTCAACCAGTTTGGCAGATTTGCCGCCGTCGGATTTACCAATGCCGCCGTTGATTTTGATGTTTTAAATATTTTGATTTTTTTGACCGGCATCAGCGCCGGAATTTTTTATCCGGTTTTTAAATCCGTTTCGTTCGTGGCGGCGGTGTCATTAAGTTATTTGTGGAATAAATATTGGGTTTTCGGAGCCGGACAAAAACAGGCCAGCGGGATGGAAGTGGTGAAATTTTTTACGGTTAGCATGTTTTCTTTGGCTATTAATGCCGGCACCGCATCGTTGATTGTTAATTTNATGCCCCCAATTTATAATTTAGAGCCGGAAGCATGGGCGAANGCGGGAGCGGTAGCCGGTGCGGCCGTTGCCTTGCTGTTTAATTTTAGCGGACTTAAATTGATAGTGTTCAAAAAGTAGCTTGTTGTTTTCTTTATGTTATATCGCAAATACCGGCCGCATGATTTTTCCCAGGTAGTGGGTCAGGAACACGTGGTCACAACTTTAAAAGGCGCTTTAATGACTGGCCGCGCAGGCCATGCTTATTTATTCAGCGGTCCGAAAGGAACCGGCAAAACCACGATTGCCCGAATTTTCGCCAAAGCGTTGAATTGCGCCGATTTTTCCAAAATCTTTTCGAAAAATTTAACCATTTCCATCCCCTGCAACAAGTGCCCGGCCTGCCTTGCCGTCAACGAAAATCGCTCGCTTGATTTGATAGAAATAGACGCCGCTTCCAACCGCGGCATTGAAGACATCCGGAATCTCAAAGAATCGGCGCTGGTGGCGGCTCCTGGCGGCGGATACAAAATATTTATCATTGACGAGGTCCACATGCTTACCAAAGACGCCTTTAACGCTCTTTTAAAAATTTTGGAAGAACCGCCGGCCCATGTAGTTTTTATTTTGGCGACTACCGAAGCCCATAAAATACCGCCGACGGTATTATCCCGAGTTCAGAAATTTGATTTCAAGCGCCTCAATCCGGGGCAGGTATTTAAAAAATTAAATCGGGTGGCCGACAAAGAAAAAATCAGAATCAGCGCCGAGGGCCTACGGGCCATTGCTTTATCCTGCGACGGCGCCTTGCGCGATGCCGAAGTGGCGCTGTCAAAAATCCAGGCCGCCACGCCGCCGGGCAGAGCCGTTTCCGTCGATGAAGTCAATGAAATTCTCGGTTTGATTCCGTCCAATTATTTCCGCGATTTTTTTTCTTTTTTGGCAAACGGCGATAAGCCGGCGGCCATCGGCCTAATCCACGAAGTTTACAACGCCGGAATCGACCCCGAACATTTCACGAAGAATTTCATAGAATATTTGAGAAAACTTCTGCTTGGAAAAGTCAGTCCGGCTGTACTGGCGGCGAGCGGAGAAGAAATTGACGCCCCTCCACCCGTCAATGTTGCCGGACAGCAGCTTGTCAGAATGCTTAACATTTTTTCTTTCGCCAAAACGGAAATTAAAACTTCGCCGGTTCCCCAGCTTCCTCTTGAATTGGCCGTTATGGAACTGATTCCGGAATAATGCTAAATATATTTCTTCTCGGCCTCACATCTTTGCTGGCTGATTTTTCCAGCGAAATGATTGTTCCGATTTTACCTTTTTTCATTGAATCGCTTGGGGGCGGAGGCGTGGCTGTCGGATTAATTTTTGGCCTTGGCGATGCCGTGGCGGCCGTTTTAAGGGTGGTCTCGGGTTATTGGGCCGATAAAACTAAAAAATACAAACTTTTTATCTTCGGAGGATATCTGTTTTCGGCGGCGGCGAAATTTCTTTATCCGCTTGCTTCAAACTGGAGACAGGTCGGCGCCGTCAGGCCGGTTGAAAGGATGGGCAAGGGATTCCGGGACGCGCCCCGTGACGCCATTGTTTCCGAATCTCTTTCGGGCGGGAAAAGGGGATTCGGTTTCGGCGTTCAGCGGGCCATGGACAGCGTCGGAGCGATTATCGGTTCCGTGTTCGTGCTTGTTCTTTTTGTTTATTTTTCATTTTCATTTCGGACCCTGTTCTGGATTTCGGCCTTCATCGCTTTGGGTGCGGTTATTCCCGTTCTTTTCGTAAAAGTGCCTGAAAAACTTCAATTGGCGGTCAAAAGAGTTTCTTTCGGGAAATTGAGCGTCAAAGTCAAAAAATTCATTTTAATCGCGACCCTGTTTGCTTTTGGGAATTTTAGCTATGCTTTTTTAATCCTAAGAGCTCAATCTTCTTTTACCGGTCTGGACGAGAAACAAACGCTTTCTTTGGCGTTACTGCTTTATATCTTTTTAAATATTTTTGACGCGGTATTTTCGGCGCCGGCCGGTTCGCTTTCCGACAAAATTGGCCGGCGCCGCGTCATTCTCATCGGATATTTGATGTTTAGCGCGGTGTCCGCCGGATTTTTAATCGTGACAGCGCTTCAATTTTCCAATTTGGCCGATTTCGGAATTCTGCTTGTCTTATTCGCCCTCTATGGATTGTTTAAAGCGTTTATAGACGCTTCGCAGAGAGCTTTTGTGTCTGATTTATCCGAAGAGGAAATCCGGGGAACGGCTCTGGGCACTTTTGAAACCGCCACCGGTCTGGCGGCGATTCCGGCCGGTTTAATTGCCGGCTTGTTCTGGGATTTTAATTCCGCTTATACCTTTGGCTTCGGTTTGGCGGTGTCTCTGTTGGCAGCCTTTTGGCTTAAAACGGCAATTGACGAGCGATAACTTTCCTTGCCTTTAAATTTCAATATCCCCGCATCGCAATGTTCGCGGAGTTGGTTATTTCTCCCCAAGCCGCGCAAAGTCTTTATTATAAAATCTGTAAACCGCCCGAAAAATAAGGCGGTTTTTAATTTGAAAAAAAGGCGTTTGGGGAGTAAACTTTAAGATATCATACCATTATGCATTTTAACAATTAGACAAAAATTGCATTGTGTGAACCATGATGATATAATAATATTAGTCACATTCATGGTCCATAATATAAATTTTAAAAACCAAGCTATAAATTTAAGACGGAAAGGTCTTTCGTATTCAGAAATTTTAAGAAAAATTCCGGTTGCAAAATCTACTTTATCTTCCTGGCTTCAATCCGTAGGGCTTTCAAGAAAAATAAAGCATATTTTAACCGAGAAAAAAAGACTCGCGGCGTTAAGAGGGGCTGCATCCAGAAAAACGCAACGCATAGAATTAACGGCAAAAATTCAAGAACAAGCCATTAAAGACATAAAAGAGATTTCCATAAAAGAATTATGGCTTATGGGAATAATGCTTTATTGGGCTGAGGGTTCTAAGGAAAAAGAAGGAAAACCGGGTTCGGGAGTCCAATTTTGCAATTCAGATGCATATATGATTCGACTCTTCATTAAATGGCTGACCGAAATATGCCTCATAGATAAAAAAATGATTGGATTTGATTTATTCATACACGAAAATCATAAACACAGAATTAACAATGTTTTAAACTATTGGGTCAAACAAACAAGTTTTCCGTTAAAAGAATTTAATCATATTTATTATAAGAAGAATAAAATCAGTACAAATAGAAAAAATATAGGAAATTCTTATTTTGG